>Ga0065711_1026375_pt1 | contig 75057 bp, 50 predicted proteins | sample Hoacrofraction12_FD_59098 | JGI IMG/M metagenome (GOLD analysis project Ga0065711, IMG submission 59098) | Hoatzin crop microbial communities from Cojedes, Venezuela - Epithelial fraction 12 v2 (version 2) | ecosystem: Host-associated > Birds > Digestive system > Esophagus > Crop | place... | reverse complement strand
CGCGGCCTTGCGGGACCTGCGGCCCCTGCCCGGGGTCCCCCGCGCCCCGTCCCCCGCCTCGCCGCGGCCCCGTCGCCCCCCGGGAAGGGGGGAGGTGCGCGGCTGGGGGCGCCGTGCCCGGGAGGGGAAGGGGGCAGAGCATCCTCCGGGGGAAGCGGCCCATTCCCCGGCACCCGGCCAGGCTTCCCCGAGGGGGCACCGGTTGCCTGGCAACCCGGGCAACGAAATAGCGTTCCATGCCCCGGGGAGGTTCGGAAGAGCCCGGTCACCCGCAGCGGCGGGCCGGGGGAGGCGGCGGGGCCGGGCGGCGAGGACCGGCGTGGCTAGGCCGCCGTGCGCCCGCTCTTTGTGCCTGCTGGGCCGGCCGGCCCGGAGGGGTGCTCGGCTGGGGCCGGGGAGGGTGGGGAGGGAAGTAGTGGGTTACCCCCGGCGGGGTGCGCGTAGGGAGAGCGCTGCTGTTCCCGCCGTCCAGCCGAGCTGGTGGTGAGTGTTTGCCTGGGAGGGGGACGAGAGGCTTACCTGCTCTGTTACAATATGCTGTAACAGCAAGATGGGTTTTTAGTTTGCTCATGATGTTTTCTGAAGCCGGAATGGCCACCTAACCTCTCAGTTCAGGCTTTTGTCATACTTCTGACAATTTTCCACGTATCGTAGAGGCCTAAAGGATTGTTCTTAATGCTTGGCTTATACTGGATGTTATAAGGGAGAGACGGCACGAAATTGGATGCAAGTGAATCTTGCTCAGAATATGAACGGACGTTTTCGGTGAGAAGGATTTCAGGAAAATGGCCTGTTACGAATTACTTGAAAATACACTTCCTGGTCTCTTGTTCTGTAAACTGTTTGGCTTTATTCCTGCAACTGGATTTGTGTTGGAGGACCCCAGCCAGGTCGATGGGGGTGCGGTAGGCTCATCCAAGAGATTTTACAGCAGTGTTGGGCATTTGTGTCCTACTTGCTTATGGCATAGCTGGTATCATCATTCTGTGCATCGGTCTAATTGGACAGAGACTACCTTTGACACTGGGTTTATGCGTATTTGCAAATTTTCTTCTTCTCCAAAATACATTTGTTTCATTCTGTAGGAAATAGTCATGACTGTGCAAATCTTGAAAGGTGAGAATATTAGCCTCAAGGTGGCCTTTTGCTTTAGGGACAATTTTAACTTTCCATTAAAGACAACAAAAAGTAAAAGCGTGCCTCACTAGCTCAGTGGTGGCAACTAAGAAAGTTGTTCGGACCAGAGGATTTTCTATACAGGCGGTAGTAGCTGTGTTGCTGTCTGTTGTGGGGAGTCATTCGTCTGCTGCTGTGACTGTATCGTATCTAAGAATTCAAGCAGATTTGAGAGGTCTGTCACCTACAGCGTTTCATATGGACCTGTTTGCTGAGGGCGTGAACACAAAACGCACCCTCAGTGGGCGGATGTAACTGACTGGTCGTTCCCGATGGGCTTTATTTTGTGCGTTCTCTGCTGTCATATGGAAAACTCATGTGGAGGTTCCTGTGAACTTTGTCAGAAATGCTTTTCAGGCGTTAGTTTGATGAGTGCCTAGTGGCGCAGTAGTGACAGCTATCCTTCAGCTGGGCTGTTGGAAGTGTTCGGGAGGTTGGTCAGTTGGCGAACTGCTTTGGAGCAAGGTTAAAAATAACCAGTAGAAGTTGCTTATGCTTGGGCTGCTGGTGTAAAGGGTGTTTATTAAACTGTTATGACATTAATGTAACCATTGTTCAATACCCCTCATCTACCTTTATAGCTCTGAGTTTCTTGGATCAAAGGTAGCCAGAAGCTTAAAATAATACTTTGTTTATTTACCCCATCCCAAGTGCCTTTCCTCTCTCTTTGATGATGATGGTGTGGTCGGTTTGGTTTGGAACTTTTTGAAGACAGAGTGCGCTAGCTTTTTTTAGGTTGTAAGATTTCAGTGCTGGTGTTTGTCTTCACGTGTGTTTATATAGTACCTAAAATAGTGTGGCCACGGTCCTAACTGGGGATGTAAGGGTAATGCTTTGTTTAAGAACTTGAGTGCTCATTCATTCCTCCAAAGTATTTCTTATTGTAGGAAGTGTCTCTCGTTTCAGCATAGAATACATGGCTTTACAGTGTCAAATATCCTTTAGTTAACTTTTGTTGTTGTTTTTGTGTTCATTATCATGCTTCACCTATCTATATTTTTTTCCCCTCCTTCTTTTTTACTTCTTGGGGTAATATTCCAAATGTATCTGCAATCTGTGTTAAAAGAACAAACTTTAAAAATTCCTTGATAATACAAACTTCTGCAGAGATGTGTTTAAGCTTTTTTTATCCTGTTGGGGTAAAAATGTGTTCGGCTGCTGCAAGAGAACTTGAAATCACACTTGGCTAGTTTCTTGCGCTGGAGAAAGCTGAGCGAAGGACATAATTTAAAAGAAATGCTGCACATGTAGACAATTTTCTTTTCAATTTTAGCCTGTTATCAAATTAGCATTAACTGACAAAACATAATTTTACAAATGAGATTTAAGCTGCCAAAATTCTAAGGTTCAGATGAGAGAACTTTTGGGCAAAATTCATCAACAAAACCTAAGCTGACCTCAATAAAATCAACTTAGCATTTGCAAATGTGCAAGAACTGGAAAGAACCAGATGTTTGGTTTCTATTCAGTCCCTCTCTTCTGCAAGTGTAACTGCATAAATGTGGAATAGTAACCGGCTTATATGCAAGGCTGTTGCTTGATCTCAAAATGTGTTTGTAAAAGCATGGGAGCATTATTTGCCCCGCTTCGCAGATAGGACACAAATGCAGAAATTCAGGTTTTGGGAAATAACATCATGGGTCAGGGCTATGCAGTAGGGATACAGCAGCGTGTAGAAATAGCACAGAAGACAAGAGAAAACTGGGAAAGAGGAGGATCGGTGTGTTGCTCGGGACTCCTGTGTTCCAGCTAATGATGCTACTGAAGTGTATAAAGAACAACAACATCCTTCCTTCTTCCTTTCTTTTTTTGTAATTTTTCAAAGAGAACACTGTTACACCTTTTTTATAAACATGTTTTTCGGGTTTTTTTTTTTTATATAGTGCATATATTATCATTTTTCAAAAGCGTGTAGCTTGCTTCTGTTCACATGGTTCCTGTAAATTTGGATTTCTTTGAGACTTCCCCAAGAAAGCAGGATGTCTTTTCTGTAGATTTTTTTTTTCTTTGTTGTTAGTACAGTGTGAGACACTAAAATGAATGCTTGAGGCAGAGGTTGTAATAGGTTGTGCCCATTCACTGCTTGGGCAGAGGTATCCAAGTCTAGAAACATTTTGGTTTACCCAATATTTCTAAACCATGCCTTGGAAGAGGTTAACACTAGATTTGTATACTAAATGGGAATGGGTGTATTCAAAATTGTTGACACATAGATTCAGGTTCTCGAAGAACATGGGTAGTATTTAGCAGCAGCAAATAAAGAGTTTTCTCAGTACAAATGAGAAAAACTTGGTAATTAATATTTGAGTGAAAAGCTTAACAATTCAACACTTCTGTTAGATCAAGTAACACAAAAGTAGACTAAAGGCAGTTTTCAGTATTTTTACATTGTATTCAGATACTGTTTCTATAACAAATTATGTCCCTTTTTAACTGAATGTCACAAAACATAGTCTAGAATATTAGCTACAGCTCAAATTAAATTTCAAATTAAGAAGCTCCTCCCTAAATATCTGTTGTCTTGAACTTTCAGAAGATGGCTAATGAAAATGGAGGCACACTATTGTGTAATTTTTCTCCCATTAAAATCTATGCAAGTAGATTGCAGTTCTAACCGAGATACACCGTAATTGCTGAAAAAATCCTTACTGACAGCTCCACAGCATATTAATGTTCTTCTTTTCCTGTAGATCCCACTTTAATGATAGATCTTTTCCTTTTAAATTGTAATTTTCGTCTCTTTCAGCCACTTTTTCCTTTGTTCTGAAAGAGCACGTGACTATTCTCCCTGGATCTGTTTAAGACAAGCCATCAGAGTTTTATGGGGACATTGTCGTACCGTATTATGGTTTGCTTAGAGGTTAGCAACCTTTTAAGAGTGTTATGCATGACGGTGTTATTCTTTCAGAATGTAGAGACTGAGGGTGCCAGCAGAACCTTGCTGCTAATTGGGAGATGCTGCTGATTGGAGGTATCTTGTTTTCTTACACGGCAATCATTCCTGGGTTCCAGTAAGTGAACTCAGCAAGAGCCAGGAGTTGGAGCCAGGGTGGAAAACAAATGCCTCTCCCAAGATGCCACGGGTTCCAGCTCCTTGCTCTGTGTCGGCCCTGCCTGCGTGCCGTTCAAAATCTGCACATGTGCTGTCTTTGGATCCGGTGCCATAAATTGCTAACCCAATCTGTAGTAGTCCATCAAAACCAAATGGGACAAGTCATTTCTAACTTTGAGGATTCATATAATTTTTGGTTAGAAAATAAAAAAAGGGTCTGGGAATACTAATTAGTTACTGTTTGTTCTCTTCTTTGCCTGCTTTCCCCCCACACACACATGTAGCCTTTGGTTTTTCTGGTTTTCTCTTGCTGTTTCTTCATCTCTTTTCTGTGTTAGCACCCGTATTGCCTTTTCTTGTATTGGACAAACCAACAATTACAGAATAATTCTTTCAGCCAGGAACCAGCTGCACAGTAGAAGCAGCAACCATCACAGCGGTTGACGCAGTACATTACGCATGTCTGCCTTGTAGTTCATTCCTTCTCTATTGTCAGTGAGTCGTAGTCAAAGACGCACCTTGAGCAAGTTCTCGATTAGAGACTATGGCATGATGTTTAGGAAGTCGTAGTCAGATGACAATACTGATAATAATGTTATTTTTGTATCTTGAAGATTTTTCATATAGAATGTAAGGCAAAAATATGTAAAGTGATATAAATGCATTACAGTCTGTTAGGTATATTATTGTTCTTGATGCGTAGTCCCTGCTTCTTCATGGCAATGACCCTGTAAAGCATTTCATGTATCTGACTATTTTTCGTTGATTTTGCTCTTTGCTTTCGTTTGTGTTCATTTTGGATACAATACTACTAAAATTTTAGATGAATGGATGAAGATAATATTGCCTCTGTCTCTTAGGCTATGATCTACTTAAGCTACTTCTTCTGGAGTAAGACCAAGATTTTTACATTCTCTTACACAGAAGAATTCCTTAGTGAACTATAGTATTTTGATACAAGTCCTTTTCACTACATACCACTGTTCTTGCTCTCTTCCCCTCTCCTTTCCCCAAATACTTCACCTGAGATTTGAGATGTCTGCTGTCTTGGCTTTGGTTTGCTTACCGGAGTGCTGTGGGGCAGTGTGGGGCTGCGCTGAGCAGCAGCCCAGCTCCCCATGGTCTGATCCCCCTCCCCGGTGCGGTGCGTGTCAGGAGTGTCGCCATCAGCGTGTGCGGGCAGCCTGGACTCTGCCTGCCTGCCCTGGGTTTGCTGCACGCGCGCTGGGCCACCGTCCGCTACCTTCACCCTTGCTCGTGCTTTTCCTCCGAAACGCTGGGTTCTACGCTGCGCATACAATGCGTTCGTTGTGTGCAGTTCCCGTGGGCAGTGCAGGAGGGGGTGTGAGGCTGTTGCGGCTCAGCCCAGGCTGTCGCTGCCACCAGAGCATTTGTATAGCTCACATCATGCTATGATATTGGGAGAAATAGGCCATGAGTGCTGGATGAAGATAGGAAAGCTGTGGTAGCAGGCTGTCTACAGACTGCAGTTTGTGTAACCCGTGTTAGTTCAAGGTTATTCAGCAGGCTCATCCATTCCAACGCATACGTCAAGCTGTTCAGTTATCAACTTCAGCAGTCAGAGAACTGCATTTTCCTGAGGTGTCTAATGACATCCTCAAATAAGCTGAGCAAAGATTATCCATTGGACCTATGGAAAAAGTTTCAGTAATCTTCACTGTGTCTTAATGCAGTTGGTAAGAGTCGTAACATATTTAACTGGCAAGTTTAAATATTTTATATATATGTATGTATACACACTTTATTTCTGTTAAGTCTGGCAACATGGCTTCAAAGAAGTAACCTGCTATTTTCTAGCAGACAAGATGCAGACAACTCCTCTCCCCACACACAGTTAACTTAAATGAGTCAGTGTAGTCACATCTGCTTCTTGTCTCCTTTAAGGAATGGATGTATACAATGGTGTTAATAGGCAATATTTTACTGATATGTTTAATTTTTATCGTTTTCTTTTCTTAGGATGTGATCTTCGTGGTGAGCTGGTGGGAAAACTGAGTTGTAAATCACCCCAATGGATGCGGACAGTGATGTTGCATTGGACATTTTAATCACAAACGTAGTGTGTGTTTTTAGAACAAGATGTCATTTAAACTTGAGGAAGATTGCATTAGAGGGAGCAAATGTGATATACAAGCGTGATGTTGGGGTAAGAGATTCAACACACCTCAGTTACCTATTTTTACGAATGTTCCTTAAGCTAAACATTCTTGTGCCTGATAGCGGTGTATGGTGGATGGAGAAAAGGATAGTTTTATTTCTGTATTTCTGTCTTGATAGGCATTTAGTCTGTCATGCACTAAATGTACAGTGAGGGGCGTGGGTAATGCAACTAGTGAGTTGAATATTGAGTATAAGGTATGTGATGCAACCTCTTATGGATCGGGGTCAGTTCTGCCTCCCCAAAATTTGATGGTTTTGTCAAGAAAATACATCCTGATAAAGAGTCAGCAATGTGGGAGTCACTGTAATAAGAAAAAAACGAGCACAATGCTCGTGGCTTTCAGCTTTTTACTCAGAGGAAAATCTCTTCATTTAATCTGTTTTGTGAACACTGAATCACTAGCTGAGATATTCCACCTTTATTTTGCTCTTCTTGGGAACTGGGTTTTTTTTTTAATTGCTGAAAGAGATGAAGGAACAGGTCAAGGCTATCAAAAATAAAGGACGTATTACTAGTGTAACAGTTAGATTTGTCTCATAGTTGTGTGTGTACCCATGTCTTCCCCCCCCCAGTATGAAATTGAACTACAACTAATTCCCAATTCTTCCACTTCTGTGTTGCTTTTTAGAAAGTATTAATGAAGCTTAGGAAACCTAGGATTACGGCCACAATTTGGTCCTCAGGAAAAGTTATTTGCACAGGAGCCACAAGGTGAGTTCACAAAGACTCATTCTCTCACTGTAAATTCTTGTGTATTTTAAAATATAATATTGTAAATGAAGAAGATGGCAAGAGGCAGTACTTGCCACTGTTAAGAGTCACTCACACTGGATGACATGTAGATCCTTGCCAAGCTATGTATTTGGGAGGAAGTTTTCTGTGTGAAGTGTCTGCCTCAGGCCGAGTTGAAATCTTAAGCAACATCAGTTCAGCCTTCTGGGAGACCAGCAGGAAAGACTGCTTTATGAAGAAAATCCTAGAGATTTCATTTGAGAACTTTTTAAGAATGCTATGTTTTTAGCCAGAACTTGAAACTTGGGAAAGGATGACCTTTTTTGAAGGATATCTCTTATTCTTTCATGAAAACCCACCTGAATTTGATGAAGTTATACAGTATTGAGGGACTGGAAAGAAGCAAAAGCAGACTTTCAGTTCAGATACATCTGAGACTCGCTCTTAACAGCTGAATTCCCTTAAGATATGTCTGCATTATGGAGTAAGGATAAGGTACAATAGTAAATTTGCATACTTTCTGTGTATGATCTCTGTCTCAAACTGGAAGGTGATTGTTCAGGATGTTAACTCCAGACTACCCGTCATTATATTTGTCTCTTAAAATTATTTAGTATCATGTATGATCAAAATACGTCTCCTACTTCAGCTGGAGCCAAGTGCCAAGATACTCTTCAAACAGGGCATAAAGGACTCCATTTGAATATCTATAGATAGTTAAAATGTAATATGTGCTGTAGAGTAAAATGAAGGCTGTCCATGTGATCATGGTTCACGCGCTACATGATATAACAGTTCATTTTGTAGTCTGAGTAGCTGTTGTGGTATGTGTGCACACAAATATATACTCTATTTCTGTTAATGCTAGATTCTTTTCTTTCTCCTTTGTAGTGAAGAAGAAGCTAAATTTGGTGCCAGACGATTAGCTCGTAGTCTACAGAAACTAGGTTTTCAGGTAATTCTAATGAAAAAGGACTTGTATGACTCAAGCAATGCTGGTAGTCCATTGTTTAGAAAGAAATAAAAATGAAGGAGCATAGCAATTTAGCAGTGAGCATATTTTCACTCGGATGCCCCTTTTGTGTTGGCATACATTTTCCAGATGCTGGTTAAAGAGAAGCTGGTTTATTTTGTGGATTTAAGTTTCGTTTGGCAGCTCAGAGTAGTGCTTCTTCACTGGCTAATGAACAACAAAATTTGTTTTAATAAATGAACCACCCACAGATGTTTCTTGGATAGAATTTACAGTATCTTGAAAGATTTATTTGGAAGGAGTGCTGAAGAGTATAAATCTAACTGCCATTTGAACATAATTTTCCCTCGTTTCTGATGGAATAGCAGATGCGTGACCATCTTGTTAAGGGCAAGTTTGAGCCTCTTTGATTAAAGGCGGGGGGAAGGTGCTTCCACGCTGTCAGGTTGCACAGCTGGAAATAAGCCAAATGAAATACTTGGGACATGAAACCCCTCTTTTTCCTCCTGGGTTTGGGTTAACATTAGGAGTCAAAACCGCCACTTGCATTTCAAAGTAAAGGTTGAAAACCAGCAACGTGAATGACTTAAAATGACACAGTTTAGTCCTCTAAAACTTTCTGGTAGTCAGTTGTGCTGTTTACCCACAGTGTCAGTTTGCAGACAGACAATTAAATAGACACAGTGGCTGTCCTTTGGCAGAGAGAGGCTACCTTTGATTGCAGTACATAAAGGCAGTGGTGACAGGCTATCCCAGTAATGCTGCATCAGACCGTAGCAGAAGTTAGACCCTCTTACCATTATAAATGCATACATTAGACCCAGCTTCTTAAAGTTGGAATGGAACATTTAATCAATGAGGTGAACAGTGCTTCCAGGGTGGATGCACCAAGTTTTGTAATAAAACTGAGCAATAGATACACATGGAATACATATTTATATATATATATATTCCATATGTATATAATATGTATGGAATATATTTTGAAGATTAAATTGATAGTTGACCTTCTGTGAGGATAAGTTGCTTCTACTGGTAGTATCCTTTTAAAAAGTTTTGACTGAGGAACGGTCATTTTAAGTTTAGGCAACCTCAGAAAATGAAGAAGCGTTTCTGCAGTGATACGGCCAACATGGGCTTCTCTGCAGTGCATTTGTTTGTTTAGGAATTGTCTGTTGGCTATTTTATTGTCATCTAAAAGGACTGTAGTAAAGAAAGCCAGTAGTGGTACTGAAAGCCAGTAGTTTGAGCTGGGTTTCACAGAGCAGCAGAGTAGAAAAACGGGTTGCCATACTGGCCACTGGATATTTGAAACAAAACAATTTTTGCCTTTTTTTTATTCTTAGCTTTAATAAAAATGATGTATAGCAACAAGGCATTAAGGAAGTTTTCAAATTGCATTAGATTCTTGTGAGAATGACATTTAAGCTTTTTCTCTGCTTATTTTGATGTTACATGAGCTATTTAATTTAGCTTATTTTCAGTTTAGAGGTGTTTAGTACAGCAAGTTCTTTCTGTGTCTCATTCTTAAACTGTAATGTTACCATGTAATACAACTGTGAAGTATAGAGTGCAACAGTTACTGTACCATAGAAGGATAAAGTAAGCAACTGAAGTCCACTAAGTACTGTTTAGATTCCTATTAGAAATGCATCATTTACAAGGTTTTCATTTTGAAGTCTCATCAAAATATTCTAATATTCTTCAAACTTTTTTTTGCAACCCATACATCTGCCTCACTGTAAACTGAATTTCTAATGTTTTTTTTCCTCTCTTTTGAAAAGGTAATTTTCACAGATTTTAAAGTTGTGAATGTTTTAGCAGTGTGCAACATGCCCTTTGAGATCAGATTGCCAGAATTTACGAAGAATAACAGACCTCATGCGAGGTACAGTAGGATTTTAAAGAATTACATTTTTATATACTACTAAAGCTGTTTCAGGTCTAAATCTATCTTTTTTACCTTTTATTTTGTTTTCTAGCTATGAACCAGAACTTCATCCTGCTGTGTGTTACAGATTAAAAACTCTCAGAGCTACCTTACAGATTTTTTCCACAGGCAGTATCACAGTTACAGGTATTTTTATGTCAAAAATAAATATTTAACTTGTTGGGATAATTTAACTTTAGGGCCAGTAGGTTTAGGAAAGGACGACGTTTAAAACAGTCAAAAGATATGTTGAAGGGATTTTGTGTAGATTGTTTTTGAGTAGAAGGGCTAGAAGAGTTGTAGAGAAAGTGTTATTATTGGTAGGCTCAAAAACTACTTTGATTAAATGTACATAGACTGTTTCTTATAGAAACAAAAGTGAAATAGGACTTGAGAATACAGGTGTTTATTGTTTATTTCAATATTTGAATTTCCTTCCTTTTTTTTTTTGTCTTCATAGTTCTGTAAACTACGTTGCATGTAGTGTTAACATCCCTTTCATAAATAGAAGTTTCCAGACTGGAGATTTATGGAAACATATAGGATAGCATAGCATTTTGTCATAACTGAAGTTGACCAATACTTGCGGTTCTTCAGACTGGTGCTCCCTTCTGTTAAAGCTTAACGGAGAGAGAACCACCACCTGAATCACAGGCATCAGTGGTTTTTTCCCATGTAATCAGAGATGTGATTGTCCTGGGTCTTGGAGATGGCATGCCATGTTTTTTCCTCTCTCTTCCTAATTTTCATTTTCTATTCTGTGTTATGTTTGCCTGTGAGGTGTCCACCACAGGTTTCCAGATATAAGAAGTCAGGCTTTTTTAGAGAATACCTGTTCAAATGGTACAGAACCAAAAACCATCACTTTTTTACTTCAGCGGGAATTGTGTCCTGTGGTTAGAGCTCAGGTGCTGGTTCAGAAGTTGGGTAGGGATTTTTATTTTTACATCTTCATTCCTTAATAAATACCTAGGCTTTATGGGGAAAGTTTCTCACAAGATACTGGGAGAAGTGTTTTCTGAAGAAGACAAACTCCCATCAGATTTGGTAATCTGAAATTACTGCAGAGGCTCACAGAGTGTGTTGTCAGCCTCCTAATGAGTCTTGATTGTTCATTGCATAAAATGGTCTGGTACCATTAGAAAGCATTGCTAGGTCATTCTTCCTTTTCTTTCCCCAAATGCTGATAGATCATGTTAGATAACCTTCATATGCTTCATCCTGAGACAGCAGTCATTCCCTGGCTTGCAGGTTATGTCCTGAGATCAATGGTGGAGCTATTTGTAAAATCCAGACTAGAAAGTAATAGTCTGTTATTTTCAAACATAAAATAACCTTGCTTGAAACCTACTTGGGTTAAATGCAGCATTGTTTAGGAGTAGTTTTTGTTGGTAGGTTTTTAAAAGAAGAGATAAAAGTGGCTAGGCTTTGAGCAATACAAATTCCTAGAAGATCAGCAAAAGGAAAAGTATTGCTTTTACCTCTGCCACTCAGTCTCTGCCACCTGCTCTGGGCTGACTCTTTAAGCCAGTAAATTGAAAAGCACCAAAGTTGTTATGAAATTAAATGACAGTATTATTTATTTGTAGTCTAGCCATTGACCAGTGTAGAACGTCTTGCAGATTTAATGTGAAGAGTCTTTTCTTGTAAGTAAAAGTGGTCAGAGGAACATCTTAATTTTGGAGAAATGGGGGAGAAAGTATTTTTGTCTGCAGTATAAAGTTGCAGTAGCTAAAAATATTAAGGTTATTTTAAAGATACTGTTGTTGTTTTAATTTCCAGTTCCCTGATTTTTCTCTTCCTCTTGCCTTTCTTTTTTTTTTTTTAATGTGTCTCAGGGCCAAACGTAAAGGCTGTTGCCAGTGCTGTGGAACAGATTTACCCATTCGTGTTTGAAAGCAGGAAATAAATTTTATAATTCACCACTTGACGGTTAGGTTCCCTAACCGAGCACCTTTAAAGACTGCTGCACATTGGACTAAAAGCAAAAAGGAAAACTGGACCAACCATAGCAGAGGAATACAGACTCTTTTACTTGCTCATGGCCACAGTATAAACTCCAGATCTTTTGGATTTTACTCTTAACAGTGCTGTATTGTAAAAACGGAAGTTTACAAGATACGAAATTGCTGCTTTTAAAAAGACATTCTATTTATTTTTGCAGTAATTTCTGTGTATTCATAAGCAAAGCTGTCACGATGTGCACTACCTTTAAAACATTTTTTTTTTTTTTTTAGTTTGAGCTTGTGTTTTATTTTTGAATAATCTTTTACATTTTTGTATGCTAAATATTGGGCACCAAAGAAGCTGTAAAAGTTACCTTTTTCACCTGATGAATGTGCACAAATAAAAGTTTGGAAAATATTTCTCTTCATACCTGTTCTGTTATATTTGTTTCCCTTTTTCTATTACAGTTAAAATTGTATAGTTGCAAATTAATTTGAAACAATGTAAGAATAGTCTTTTGCTGATACCTTCTGTTCCTGTTTGTAGAATGTGTAAAACTTTGTGCGTGGGTTAGACTGAAATCTATAGTAGTTACGTATGTTTATCCAAGGATGAAATTTGGTTTGTTCCCCATTCTCTTAACTACATGCCGGACTTCAAGTATTTTCTTGTTGTTACGTGAAGAGAAGACATTTCTAAATGCAAAGCAGCAAGTGTTTTCCTATAGGTGATGAGGAAATCTTATCAACTGAAGAAGCTGCTGTAGAAAAGCCAGCTGCCTTGTCCACCTACTGGATGCAAAAGGAAAAAAGTTACTGTGGGAGCTTCAGCTTTCAGGAAAGCGGTGTTGTACTTCAACTCGAGGAGAGCGTATGGTCACGCTAATCCGGCCCCAGCTTGTTGCTGAGGGATTAACACAGACCTTTTCTACACTCACTGCATAATATTTTCATGACAGGAGCTGCCAACAAGCCGTGAAGCTTGGTTCTGGCATGTATTATTATTGGTATTAATCTTGGACTTGGAAGCCAGTAGATGTTTCTCTCAATAAGTGCACATCTGAAGCAGAAGAGAGGTGAATGCTTAAAAGTAACTGCAAATGCTACTTTTAAAAAGATACAATAAATATGTATAAATGTATGTATGTCTTTTTTCCCTATCTCCCTGAAGAGAAGTGTAACCCTGCTATTGTGTGCTGCAGGTAAAATACAGCCTTAGTGGGTGCTAAAAATAGTAAACTGTGAGCTGTCACTGTACCAGAAGTCAGAGCTGTGAAAGAAAGCTGGAAGAACATCCTGAAGAAGCAAATGTGTAGCGTAATTTATTTAATCTGCCTGAGGGCAGGGTATAGAAATTTGGACTGTCCGTAGTGACTTCATGCGGAAATTACGGAAAGAAGGGAGTAGTGTGGGAAACGCTCAACCAAAGCCATCAGAACAAAAAGAAAGAAGCAACAATTTCCCACAAGCCTTCAGTGATATATTCATAAAAGTGTTTGAAGCTCAGTGTAGGTAGGAAAGAGAGGACTTAACAACCAGGAAATCACAAAGTTGAGTTCAACGGTCACGGAATTTGTGATAATGAGCCGGGAGAAAGGGATGCTTGCTGTATGTAGGCTTTCCAGTTTGTGCAGAAGATCATGTGAGCCTCAGCACTCCTGGCACTAACGAGGATTTTGTGGAAAGCCAGGGAGAGCAATGGACAAACCACCATTAGGAAACGCTAGTGTACTATTACAATTTGAAAAAGAAAAAGCAGAAGGTATTTGAACAATGAACAAAATTGTAATGGGTTTTCCAGGAACAAAGTGTAGTCGTGAACTGATGAATGAGGATCTGGCCGTTGTAACTACAATAGCTGTCTTAGATTAGGCTTGCCTCTTTTTCTTTTGCATTAAAGTGCAAGGCACTTGAGTGCTACCAGTGAAATTCTGGACCTTTTATGAAGTGCATGTGTCTCCTAAACTTATCTCTGTAGAAAGAGGAACGTTTTGCTTTTTTTGTTAGCACTGTCACGTAGTATGAAATCTGCCTGTTAGAACAAAAATGAAAGGTAATAATAAGCTGCAGTGTGTTAAAATGGGAACTGTTTCTTTTGAAGTGCTGCTTAGATCCGTGCTAGCAGTGTGAGGCCTTCGTAACAATCTGTCAGGGAGCCGAAAAACACACTGCTAAACTTGCAGGGTAGCGTTGAGAAAGAGAATCCTAGCAAATAAAAGATTTCTTGAAATGTGCGTTCACCTGTCCTCCTAGCCCCAAGGAAGCCTCAAGCTGTTAGTGACAAATACGTGGCCATGTTTGCTAGAGCATTGCTCATCTGTCCCTGGGTTCTCCAGGTGGGTCCCGTGCAAACTCCGCACAGCGCTCGCTAGCAGCGCCATAAAAGGATTATTTTGCATTCCTCGGAGAGAAGTCTTCATTCTATTTATACAACCTACAAAGGGCTCCTTTTTCCAGTGGAATGATAACTCTGACTCATTGCTAGCTTGTGGGTTGTCACAGCCACCAGATCTTTTCCTGCAGTTTCTAGCTCAATTTTATCATTCTCTGACTTGCAATTAGCGTTACTGGAAAAATTTGCACTTTTGGAATTGTATCCTGCTTTTTTTCAGACCCTTCTCACGGATTTGGAAGCTCTGAATTCCAACCCAGTCTCTCCTAGTTTAGTATTACCTGCAAACTTAATAAGCATATTCTGTTCTGTAATCCAGTTTGTTAATGGTACCGAATAATTTTAGATTTGGGACAATTTTTTTTTGTGGAGGGCTTCAGAGATCCGGGGATGTGATTTGTGAGACGTGTCCCTTTTTTCCCTTGTATTTTCGTAGTTGGTGAGGTTGTGACTGCCAGTTCTGCGTCATCGGATGTGCAGGCTGTGTTACAAGACCAGCATGATCAGGGCTCCATTTATGGGGCTGTATGGGGCTAAGTCTGTAGGACTACAATTAAGACTATGGCTATAGTGATTTAAAAAGCCCTTGACTAACATCATCGCCTTTTGGAGGTATTTGAAGCTATTGGGGTCTCTGCAGTTAAACCAGTAGTGGAACTATGCCTTCTTCAGAAAGGTGGTATTTTTACCTGCTTGTTTCTGCACTAAGTAGGTGTGCATGGGGAAAGTTAAGAAGAGCTCGCAATCAACCCAAGACCTGTAAGGTGGGGAGACAATTTCTATGGTATTTTCTGAGTTAAATTTATTTTTGTAAGAACACTCGCAAAATTTCTTACAGCAGAAGTTTTTCTGGGAAGCTGCAATGCTGAGAAAGATTTTGCAGGAGCCCCTTCCACTAAATGTGATGTAACAGAAATTGTAAGCCGGTATAGGCTTAGATTGCACGTGCAGAGGTCTGCTATCTAAAGGCAGCTAGCACAGAGCAGGAGCAGCCAGAGCAAAGGGGGATGCTGTTGGAAATGTGGGTAATCCACTACCTGGTAAAGTCACAGGTCAGGGAATGGATGAATTTCCTGCAATACAGTCCTACTAAAAATACATTGTATTACTTGGTTTAACCTCAGGCACTTGTTAGTATAGAATGATGTTGATAAACTAACAGCATATTCGGAAGACTACCCAGAGTCACCTTAATGTTTCTTGTTCTGAAGCTGATTTAGGAGAACGTGTGATACTAATAAACATCCTCCAGCCTAAACACAAATCAGGTGGAGAGATTTCTGTAGATAGCAATGCTAAAAATCTGAGGAAGGTACTAACAGGCCAAAACCCAGAAAATGGTGCGTTCAGACTCTGTTTTTTGACATGATCACTTTACAGTTGTTCAGAACTGATAGTGGAATTTGTAGATTTTATAAAAAGAAAATGTCACTGTTGATCTAAGAAAAAAGCTTTACAGTGTTAGCAGGTCCAGCCTGCAGCCCTTTGCTGGCACTTGAGAAGTTCTTCTGGATCTTTTGCTTTTCTTCAACAAATGCTTGCCAGGCTTCCAGGCTTGACACATACTCATTAGGCGACACATGGCACCCACTATGTATCCCGTATTTTATTATTCTTTCCATTTCAGTAATAAAATGTATTGTTTTCTCTAGCAAGAAGGTATTGACATTTTTGAAAACTATCCTTTGCTTGAGCACACTAAGGTTAAAAAAAATTTAATTCTGGCTGTGTATCACAATGTAAGCTGATCCCAAAAGTGCAAAAATCAGAACGCTGAACTGAGCATTCCAAATTAAAAGAATAAAAAAAGAAAACGCCAAAAGCCTCAAACAAAAATACCCACCAAACCTTGTAGGTTTTGACCACATTCTGGTTCTTGGATGCCTCGCACCTCCAAGTTGTGTGTGAAAATCTAAGGTGAAAAATTCAACCTGCTATCCATGAAACATCCACGCTTTGAAACCTCAGCTGCCACTTTCTCCCCACAGCCAAAGTCAAGCTCTGACTTCACCTCCACTTGCATTTCGTGTGCCCTCCTCATCCATGGCTTCTCTCCCACTGCTCCAAACCCAGCTGCCCAGCTCTCCCTGTTTCACACTGCTGTGAAACTTTCACGTGGCTGAACTCTGATGCATTTTGCATTCTTTACTATTTGTGGAAGTTACAAGAATACTCTTACCTTTGCCAGTTCCTGCTGCTGCACCAGACAGGGAACTGTTACAGCTGAGGTCAGGGAACCGCACGCAGACTCTTTGCTGTGGGCTCTCTCCCTTGCAGGGACAGAGGGACCTCTTCTAGCCTCTTGTGGACAATACTGGAACTGTAGACCTGAACCAAAATTCTAAGCAGGTCTTCCATTTTTATTGGAAAATTCAAAGGAATAGAAACCAAAGTTTTCCATGTCTGTGGAAAAGGTGGAAGCACCTGAAATCCAGGGTGGAATTTTAGTTAGGGATGGGAACCTGCCAATTCCCCATAGGGAATGGGAGCAAAAGGCTTTTGAGCTCAATGCCTCTGATGGAGCCTTCGGTCTGAGTCACCTATGTCTTGGGTGCAGAGCCCCACTGTCTGTCCATGTGTCCTGGGTGTGCATGGTCTCTAGTTGCTTACAGACTATGTCAAAAGGGCTCACATGCGAAGATTTTACTTAATCTTTGGTACATTGTTTAGGCCAAAAACTGTGTCTTGCTGACCCTTATGCATGCTATCATAAGCACCCTGGAAAGGAGCCCGGCGTCATGGCACCCGCGAGGTTATTGTGAAGACTGCTGGCGCTTGGATCAGGACAGAAAAAAAAAAATGAGGCAGCCATAAGCTGGCCAGCTAGCCAGTGGCCTAGCAATTCAGAGTTCCGCTTGTTTTAGATGACATGTGATCTGCATAGTTAAAAATCCTTCATTGTGATAACTACTTACCTGAGCTTTGTACCAAAAGTCCAACAGGGTTTTGATACAGGTTCCCTTAAATCTTACAATGCAGGAGAGTTGTGGTACAGATTTGGCCAGCAGGTTCCCATCCTGAGGGAGCTATATTTCCAATGACTTCTGGCAAGTCATGTCCTTGGCTTCAATAGTTTCTTTTCAGGCTTTGAACACATGCTCACAGTCTGCATAAATGTGCTCCGATAGATTTACGATATCAGTGTCTAGAAGGGTGACCATGTGAGAATCTGATCAGAGCTGATGCACTCTGCTCAGAAGTAAAACTTTGCCTGGATCAGTAAGTTACTGTTCCTTCAGTGCGGGACACAGTCAGGTGGTTTTAATGCTGAGAGACAGCAAATAATGTGCTTAGTTCGAAGTAGTGTCTGCACTCCAGCGGACAGTGTCAGTCTTGTTTCCTCAATTAAGTGCTGAAAGAAATGCCGCTGTGTGGCTGCTGAGACAGCCAGTATGCTTTTAAAGCACGCTTTTTACTTTAAACAAAGATCCATTTATTTATCTGCTAATAAATATTTATCTACTGATCATTCTAACAAAATCTATTAACCTTCTGAGAATAAAAACTCATTTTCTTTTATAGGAGCCCTATAGATAACCCTTTGTAGAGGCTTGCTGAGTATGTCAGGATACACTTGCTAAGCAATAACCAAGAATTTGATGTAATTTATGATTTGCAGTGATTACGTTTTCTGAACTCCCTTTGTGCTGCCCTGTGCCACACAATTCTCACTTTCTGAATCCAAAAGTCAAAGTCTAGTGTGCCCTGTGTTGAGAAAGAAAGTGCTTTTGACATCAAACCTGGTACCTCTAGCTTTCAACTTTCCTGGGACTGGGAAGCCAAAGAAATCCTAAATCCTCTTCTGTAAGGCCATCCTCAATCTGGAGTAACCGATTATGCAAATGTCTCCCCATTAAACAATTTGATTATGTTTTCTGAGGAGCATTTCCTAGGTCACTGAATCCTGGCCCTCCCAGGAAACTGTATGTAAAGTTCCTCTTATAAGCTGAGCATGCTCTGTATTATAAATAATTAAGTTCTGATGAACAAGGTCCTTTTTTGAATCTTCTTCAGCTGAAGCCTAAATTAATTTGCAAACAGTGCATACCCAGCTGTTCTGCACTAACATCATCCTTTACACTCCATAGTCATCCATTTTTGCTCCACAGCGTTGTCTTCCCCCAGGTACTGACAGAAAGCCGTTAGCCCTTTCCAGCCCCTTTTTTTGCCAGGGTGACCAGACCAGGCTTTGGGGGGCTCCTCCCATGAGACTCTTCCTTCTCCTTGGCACCTCACTCCTTCTTTGCACCCCCTGCAGGCCGAACTCTTGTTGAATACGGATAACTAGAATTGTGCAAAATACTCCAGTTTCCATTCACCTCCTGTACGTAAGAGGTGAGTAACCTGAGAGGAGGGGGGGGAATGGCGGTTTGGAACAGACGGAGCCTAGGGTTCGTTAAGTTACGAACTACAACAATCTTTAATGTTGGCTGTAAACTGCCACTGGAAGAAGCTCTGCTGAGAAAGGAAAGAGAGAATATCTTGTGTGTAGTAAAGATACCACGTGTCCCATCGGAGTGTGAGCACCGCCGAGCTCTTTGTTTCGTACTGGTCTGTCGGTGAAGGCTGCCCCGGTTGCCCTGGCTCTAGTAGAGCTGCTGCTTCTCTCTCCTGGCAAGCTCCACCGGCACCAGCTTCTCCCTGGGCCGGCTCACCCAGCACAATGGGCTCCGTCTGTATCTCCTGCGGAAGCAAAGAGCCCACCCTGGTTTGCCCTTTGCTCCCCAGCCCGACGCCACGGGTGTCCGTCCTGGCTGTGATGCAGGCCACCCACTGGAGCAGGACGGACCAGGGATGCTCCAGCAGCCCACGGCACTGCCCGCCTGCCCGCGCCCCCTACCCTCCCAGCTCCGGCTCCCCGTGGATTTATCCCTATCTTAAAAGAGGAGGGTGGAGGGGTCACAGCAGATAGGACCAGAAACGCCGATTTCTCGCTGCGTGAAGCAGCAACCGAGGCGAGGCAGACCCACAGTTAGGTACAGGCTTTCTGCACTGGGATAATTGCTCTTAATTAGCCCATAAACAACCTCCTTCAAGCCTGGCTAAGTTGCAGCATACCGTTTAGAAAAAAATATTCTCTGGTAACTTAAAAAGCCCAAAGGCAGGATGGCCCATGGCTCTGGGCTGTTCATACATTAATTACTTCCACTGTCAAACAGTCTGAAGATTTCTACCTGCGCCTTCAAGCCTCTTTCTCTGGGTGTCATCACAGAATCATAGAATGCTTCAGGTTGGAAGGGACCTTCAGAGGTCATCTAGCCCAACCCCCCTGCAGCAAGCAGGGACATCTTCCACTAGAGCCTTCTCAGAGCCCCGTCCAACCTGACCCTGAATGTTTCCAGGGATGGAGCGTCTGCCACCTCTCTGGGCAACCCGTTCCAGCGTTTCACCACCCTCATTGTGAAAAATTTGTTCCTTACATCCAGTCTGAATCTACCCTTTTTGAGTTTAAAACCATTACCCCTTGTCCTATTGCAAGAGTCCCTGCTAAAAAGTTTGTCCCCATCTTTCTTATAAGCCCACTTTAAGTACCAGAAGGCCGCAACAAGTTCTCCCCGGAGCCTTCTCTTCTCCAGGCTGAACAGCCCCAACTCTCTCAGCCTGTCCTCACAGGAGAGGTGTTCCATCCCTCTGATCATTTTTGTGTCCCTCCCCTGGACCCGCTCCAACAGCTCCATGTCTGTCCTGTGCTGAGGGTTCCAGAGCTGGATGCAGGACTCCAGGTGGGGTCTCGCCAAAGCGGAGTAGAGAGGCAGAATCACCTCGCTCGACCTGCTGGCCATGCTTCTCTGGATGCAGCCCAGGATACAGTTGGCCTTCTGGGCTGGAGTGCACATTGCCGGGTCACGTCCAGCTTTTCACCCACCAGTGCCCCCAGGTCCTTCCCATTTGCCTCGCTGCAGGCAGCAGGGAGTGAAGGAGCCTGCATTGTCCCATCAGGCCCAGGTGCAAGGAGGAACCGGGGGCTGCTGCCTCACATCTAGCAGCATGCTGCCAGCTGTGGTGAGGCCTGACTCTCACCCCAAGCCATCAGCCCTGCAAAAATTTTGTCCATTAAATTGTTTCCCCTGCTGTTTCCTTATCCTTTTATTCATTATGCTGATGACTCCTGAGATCAGTCCAAAAAAGCAAGTAGCTGCTGTAGAGCAGCTCTTTCAACAGATCGGGAGCATGTTGCATTTTCAAAACCAGTGCTGCTTAGTTTGTTCTATAATTTTTATGGCCAAAAGCAACTGAAAGGAATGGGGGCTGTAGCAAATTGGTAGCAAAAATTGTGGGTTAATTTATGGACAATGACACCTGCATTTGGAGATTGTAAGTAAATAGCATGTGTACCAGCAGACCGTTTCATTCCGTTCTCCAAATTGCTGTGCTATTGTTGTTGAACGTATATAATTCCAAGGGCCACTCTACTTCTGAGGGATGAGGAAAGAGACGTAGAATCAAAAGACACAAAAGCAATCAGAAGGGGACATATTAAAGGAGCAAGCACATGGCATTCACATCACCAACACTCTCTCTCCCTCTCATTGCTCTTCTACCCTGGTTACATGGTGAGGTGGGGACACAAAGCTCATGCTGGAAGAACCTTTTTTGGGCATGAGCTCATAGAGCCTACAGTGCCACAGGACTCAGTAAATGCACAAAAAAAAATGCCCATCTAGATCAAAACTCACATGGAGCCTTGAAGTTTTTGAGCTAGGGCCTCTCTCCTTCCCTTTTTCTGCATGTAAGCCAAGACACACAGCCCTAAATGTGAGAACAGTTTCCCTCCTCTCTGGGAATGCCACTCAGCAGACATGCTGGGGAGCCAGATCTGGCTGCAGGCATTGCTCACAGGGATGCTGGAAACCACCATCCCTTCAGGGCCAGTCCTTCAGCACCAGCAAAACGTTTGCTTGCTCACTGAGATCAACATGTCCAAGCTCAAGCCTTGAGAGAATCTGATTTTTCCAGAAAAAAAGCAACACAGTTTCCCTTTTTGTAGCATATCCCATTGAAAGGCTTTGTCCCTCTGGCCACCTCGGGGATGCAGTCACACGGTACTTACTGTTTAGCTAGTTCCATGGATATTTGCTCCAAAGAGCATCCTTTCGTCTCTGGTATAAACACAATAACAAAAGCCAGGGATGCTAGGCTCATTATTGTGTAAATGAAGCACACCCAGGACAAGCCAATGAGCTCTACAAAGGAAGAAAACATGTCTTTTTTTTAATTTTCAAATACTACATTCTTTTTTCTGCTACTGTATTTTTATAGGATACAGCCCCTAATGCACAGGACAAGTCAGAAAGAAGCTAGGCTGTTATTCTTAGCTTACTTATTTGTACCTAGCTGTAATTTGAAAAACAGGAGTGGGTTTTCTTTTTCTGATACTCCTTATGAAAGAAAATTGATGAGCCCATACTGACCCATTTAGTGTGAACTTATTTATTTGTTTTGCTTGTGGTCACTTTGGACGAAAACCTTGAGCAGCTGTTGTTACCGGTTTGTGCAAAGGCACCAGGGGTCACAAGTGCCTAGAATTTCTACCTGTGTCTGCTTTTGCTGCACATTCTTTCACGGAACAAACCCAAGCATTTTTCACACTCCTGCAGTCGTCTCCAGTTAATCCTCCCCTACGGTCAGTTCCCAGCATTTCCACTGCAAGCCACGGGTCCTGCACCAGCGAGGGATCCAGGAGTGAACTCCCAAGGGGCCAGCCAAGAGCTAGTGGTTTTCTGAGCCTACAATCCAGGGGCAGGTAAGTCCTCAGGCTGAAGGACGCACTCTGCAGCCCCTGGAAAGTAAAGTATGTACAAGCCCAATGGGCTGCTGCAGCCCCCTTAGTCCTTTCCCCTGCTAAAACTAAGCCAGTCAGTTGAGACATTTTCAGTTGTGTCATGAGCTAAAAATTGCAGCCGAACCTGCTAATCCAGCTGCTATCTTTTTCATCAGATACCTAGGTGCAGGTGTTGGTGGCCACTGTGACCTCCACATGTATTCATCTGAAGACAGAATTTCCAGTTCTGCCTTTCTACTGTCGACTAGGAATGAATATTTGCTTGTAGTTACACCTTCATAAATCCAGATGAGACCCAGCTACACCAACAGAGTTACTGCAGCTTTGCGTTCTTTGAAACTGAGCCCAGAATGATGGCTAGATGTGCATTAACAAGTAAAGCTGCACGACAGGAGGGGGCCTTCAGGTGAAACCGTTGATGCTGAAGACCTGAGGTCTGCACTGTCTGTTTTCGGTGACATTTCCTTAGGAATAGCTCTAGTCTGGTCCAAGGACTGAGGAAGTGTTGATAGCTGGAGTGCATTCACTGTGCGTTTCCTGGTTTGGTTCTGTCCAAAAGTTTGTGTAGTTCAGGAGTGCAGTTCTGTGATGCAAACCAAAGTGCGGTGAGTGGGGGCAACTGGGTGATCTGCTTCTGAGCAGGACCCTTGGTCTAACTAAATGAGTTTGACCTGGCATATTTTTCCTAGTTGTACTCAGGGATTTTTTTCTCTCTCTTTTTTTTTAAGAAAAGAAAACACCAATGTGAAACCCATTTTAGTCACAGATCACGCTCATTTTCAAATCCATCTCAAAATGCGTCTAACAGGATGAAAACCACCTCAGCTTTTTGTGGGTTGATTGCCTGCGTCCGGTGGAGAGCAATGAAGAGTTAAAGGAAACCTGGAATTTCTGTTCCCCTATATATTTTGATTTTTAGCACATATTTTGCTCAGAATGAGACCGAAAACTAAAATTTACAAAATTCCTTATGAAATGAAATTAGAAAAAAAAAGTTTGCCTATCAGTTAATTTGAACATCAACATTTAACCTTTTCCCTTGTTTATCATCATGTGGTAAGTCACTATATGGTAGTGTACTTTGTCTCATTAAAACATGAAACATTTTTACCTTACAAAGGCACCTTTTTCTAAAGGAAATTAAGCCAGGACATTCCTGTGAAAAGGAATGATTTCAATGGGATTGTCTTTAAAAATGTTTGATCAGAAAAGCTGCAGCCTGATCTACAGATCTTCCATTGACTTCAGAAGATGCAGGGCTAAACCCTAAATATTATAAATTTTCAACCTACTAAGGCAACGGTGCAGCACTGTGAGGTTGTAATTATTAGCACAAACTTAGAAAGATGTGGTGGAAATGGTGAAGTGACGCTAACAAAGAGCACCAAAACAGAGATCTGAATTTGGCTGCTCAGGCATCATGGCTGCAGTTTTAGCAGTGTTGTTTGTATGGGAAAGATTCATTTTTCCCACTAGGAGAACATCAGCCTGGAAGGACACAGAGAAATCTTACCAGTTACCGTCAAAAATGTCAAGGAGATGAGGAGATTGATACCCCAATTCATGCTAGATGTCAAAGCCATGGCCCGTCCTCTGATCCCACCAGGGAAAATTTCGCTCAGGACCAGCCAGGACACTGAAATAGAAGGGGAAAAAAAAGAAAAAAAAAAAAAAGATGTCTTCAAAAGGATGGCTTTCCTTGCTGTAAATTTAGGTAGTCTATGAATTCAGGTGAGGCCACCTGAAAAAATAAGGTGATTTTCAAGGCCATGAGGCTTGTGTGGGCCCAAGCCTCAGGTGACCACCCATGCTCTGCAAGCAGCATGGGCTGCAGTGGGCATCACCCCAGGGCACGGACCCTGCCCCATGAGCGCGGGTGGTCCCAACGGGCAGCCCCGGCGCATGCAGGACTGGGGAAGCGAGCTCTGGCTGCACATCTGTGTACCAAAGGGAGCTCTGACCAAATAACTCTCAAGTGACGTAACGCTAATGGAACTGGGGCAGCAAACCAAAGTAATCTTCAGCCTTGGAGCAGCACGGTGTGTTTATGTCACCTTATAAATCAACCTGCCACACTGAAGCAGGTTTGCTATTCCAGCTCTCTGCTCCATATAAATGAAATTGCTGAGGTACAAATTAAGAGAGAGGGCCTAATTTTTGGCTCCTTCCTACCACACCATACCACAGGTGATCCAAATACTGGTGTTGCTAGCCCGCAAAAACAAATTTGGACATGAAAAGCTGGCTGTGTAACCACCTTGATAACAACAGTGAAGAAAAAAACAGGAAAAAAGACACCATGTTTCTGCACCATCCCTGGTTATTAGAAAACCAAAAAAGAAAAAAAACCCCTCCACCCTCCTTTTGTTCATAAGCAAGATGCATTAGCAAGAGGTTGCTGCGTGGAGAGGTTGTAGGCTAGCAGATGACCAGCACAAGAGCAGAGAGGTACACGTGGATGAACTGTGTCTTCAGACCCTTGGACGTGGCCATTATAAATTGCTCCTGTGTGATGCTGTTTCTGCAAAATGACAGATGGGAGGTTCCTCAGGTCACTTGCACTGGGCAGTCTTAAAGTTACATTTTTTAAATAGGCTCCTGTATGTGTGAGTGTGTGTCACTCTGCAATATCCCTTCGGATGCTTCTAGGATTCCTGTGTGACAGTACTGGTAAAGGTAGAAAAGAAAAAGTGCTGTGGAAGGAGATTAGAAAGGACCAACTGAAAGGGGAAATAAAACCTCTGAGCCTTGAGTGGACAGCAGATTCGAGCAAACTCTAGACTTCTTTCTACCATAGATTTGAATTTAATGTTTTCTGGAGCTGGCCCAGGTTTTTTATTTATTTTTAAGGAAAAATATAAAGAGCTTGATTCTCCAGAATAAAATCACCACTCTGCCAGGCCACCTGCCAGAGTGGTGATTTTATTCTGGAAAATCAAGACCACACTGTGTAATGGCCTAACACTTACGCATAGTCAAGTGGCACACAGTCATAACACAGCCGCCAACATCTAGCAGCAGCTGCGGAGAGGCTTTTTTTCTTCTTTTCCTGACTTGGATCACAGCAAAGTTTAGTGCACTCGCTGCTGACAAGACAAACATTGCTTGAAAGAAATGCTCTGGCCATGCTCTGTGGGGTCTCTACACGCGAGCAAGGAGCAAAGAAGAGGAGAACTGGCTTCTCAAGCAGGTGTTTTTTCCCTGCCAGACCAGCGAGCCCTGCGCCTGAGCAAAACCAGGCCGTGGCATCGCGTGGGTATTTTGCCTCTCCCTGACATCATCAGGGCTGTTGAAACCTGTATCGTTAGGCACAGCCGATATCACGTGTCACGACAGGGATTGCTAGCTGAAACGCAAACGAGCAAGTTAGTGAGGGGCAAAGGAGCCCTTCTGAGCGCCACGTGCACAGCCCATGGAGTTCATCTCCATGCGAGAGCTGGCAGCCAGCAGCCGAGCTCGGCTGGAAAAATGGTTATACACCAAGACTGGGAAAGGAGATATTCATAGTCACATTAGACAGGATTAAAATAAAGTTTGAAAGAATCAAACCCTCTTTCTGCTAGGCATAAACCTACCTCCAGCAATAAACTTTTTCTGTGGGTACTTTGGTCTGTGTTTGCTTATTCTAGAATCTTCTTGCATTTGAGAAACTGGCAGTGACTGCTCAGAGAGGCACCGAGCGAGGAGGACCAAGTCCCATGCCCTGCCATGGCAGCCTGCCAGGCTGGATGAGCCCTGAGCGAGATGAGCTTCGGCAGCGTTTCAGGCACTGGGGGACAGCTCATGCCAAGGCTGAAATGTGTGGCTCTGCAGCAGCTCCGATACCATGTATTTTTCCAGGGACAGACTGGCCCTTTCAGGCTAACTGCAATTTGTCTAGAGGTTTTTAACATACTGTTTCCTGTTAAGTAACCGAAATACTCGAGGATCGGCATCATCTGCATTAGTGATTAGCTGCTCTTATTTCAACCAGTTATTTAGTTCAGACAGATCCCACCGACACACCAGATCCGTTCTTCATGTCTGCTAATGGCTGCTGCTTCCTCTGGCATGGCCCTGACCTCAGCTTAGCTGGCGAGGAGTGGATAGGCTTATTCCCTGTGGAGAAAGAGCAGTTGTAGAAATCTGACACTTATTACAGTCTGTTTATCCCTTTCCCCAAGCTGAGGCAGCGATAACGATCGATTCTTTGCTTTTAGCACCTCTCTGGGATTGTTTTTACTATTTGTACCTTTGCCAAAAAGCAGCAGCTGCTGTAGGTACGGCGGGGATGTGGGTTTCTCTTGGGAAGCCAATAACTAGGTTTGGGCTCCCATTCAGAATGACTGCTGCTACCTCGTGCGCTGTGTGCACGCAGCGCTGCAGAAACTTAACCTGTGCGCTCCCAAAGTCGCCGCAAAGTCAAATACTTGCTCTGCCTTCACCAGCCTGAGCAGCGGCATTTTACAGGGGAAATCAGTCTATCCTTGAAAAGATGATACCCACCACCACCTCTCCACCTGCTTTGTAAAATAACATTATTTGTAAAGGTTGCTGTGATAGTGACAACAGTGCAGACACTATTGTTTGCAGTGTCTGCTCTGGCCACCCATGGCTGGTGTTTGTGGAAAGAATGGGAAAAGAGCTGGTGCTCTCCAGGCCCAATGAGGGTGAGAGCTGAGGCTGAGGGCTCAGCACGAGTCACTCGGCGAGATTCAGCACCTGCTGGATTTGTTCATGCAGTGGCTGCAGGTACCAACTCACCTTTGCTGACCTGCAGCGCGTTGCATGTTGATAGCAGTTAAGAAAAATTGTACAGTTGGACGATGTTTTATTACAGTATAATCTAGAGAAAAGAACACCCACTGCAAATGAAGAAGAAAATATTGCATTGGGTCAGAAAGCTTAACCGTTTCATTAAACGTCACAGAAACTCGATGCCCCGACATTCCTTGCCCAAGTGGGAAGAGCAGAGGATTCAAGAATACAAGCAACCCCTAGAGCAGGGTGGTGACATTCACCTCCTAACAGTCACAGAGGTTCTGAAGGCAGAAAATGGAATAATAATGGAAGATTTCAGCTGCTCCCATTAAGGCTGAATAAACTGCATAATGGAGCGCAGTGGTGGGACTACATTTTAGATATCGTAGGTGATGGTTTCTTTTAGCACTTTGCCTGATACTTCATGAGAGAAAAAAAAGCAAATCTTTTTTCAGTCCTGAGCAAGTGTAGTTCAGGATGTAACTGTCACAAAGATGCTCTGTTATATTGGTTATAACATTTCAAATTCAATATTCTTGTAGAAATGGAAGAGTCAAGAGCCTGCCACATTTGGTTTCAAAGGGAGAACAATATTAGAACAAGCCTGCCTTCTATAAATAATTTAAAAGGACAGTCAGAGTAAATGCTTTAGCGGTGTTATGGAGAATGTTTAAATTATCTGATTAGAGTCTTGAAATACACATACAGCCACATAAAATTAAAAGAAATAGCTCAGCACAGTTAAACAACTGAATGAAGCTGCTAGACATCAAAATATGCCTTCGTAAAGGTGCACGCTGTGTCCAAACAAAGAAAACACAGTACAATTGCTGAAAAGTTTCTTGCAATGCCATAATCAGGCAGCTAAGTATTTTTAGAGTCTGCTGGCTGAGAGGATGAGAGACTAGGGATGGAGGAGGTGACACATGCCAGCATTGAAGAAAACATTCCATGGGGATGCAGGAAGGGGTCACCCTGGTAGACTTCTGTACTGAGCTGCTGGCTGGAGCTAGGAAAAAGCTAAGTAATCTCAGCTGGAAGAAGGAAAGGAGGATACGTACAGTGTCGTGAGGAAGAGTTGTCTAGGTTTTGCTGAGGAAAGCCATATCTCTTTGAAAGGGTGGAGGAACATGAGGATCAAAATGAATGAGCCACTGTGCTTTTCAGTTTCATAGAGCTTTGGTGAAGTGTCATGGGGTAGAAGAGAAGGTATTCATGTAGATAAATAGCTGTTTATAATAGGAAACAAAAGGACAAGGCCAGTTTTCACAGTGGAAGGAGATTACTAGAGGTCTTCTCAGTATATTCCATATCTCTCAGGAAAGGGAGGTGAATGGATGTGCAAAACTTACTGATGGTACAAAACTATTCAGAGTACCACAAAATGAAGAAGGATCCTAAAGGATAGCAAAAGGATCTCAAAGTATTGAGTACTTTGAAAAAATGATCCATAAAATTCCTTATGAACACATGCAAAGTAACACGTACTGAGAAAACCAGCACCGGTACCCACACCAGCGTGCCAGCACTGCTCGGGGCAGAGGTACAGGAGCCTCTGCAGGCAGTTCAGGGATGGCATCAGCTCCCACGACACAGAGGTCATGGATCCACACAGAGGCTCAGCAGTTATTAGGAAGGGGACACTGGGTGTGCCACTGAGCATGCCCGTTGTGTCCCCATATTCGACAAGTTGCATGCAGATTGGGTCAGCTCGGAGCTAGATGAGCCACAGGGAAAAGTGTGTAACAGGCTCTGCGAAGAGCAGCTAAACAGATGAGGCCTCTTCAGCTTAGATAATGTACAGCATAGGGAAACACAAGCTGAAGTTTATAACATTGTGGAGACAACAGAGGAGAGGTTTTCATTACATTTTTACAGGCACAAACCAAGCGAATTCAAGTGAAGTTATAAGGGACAGGTAGGAGGATGTGCTTTTTCAGACTGCATATTTCAACTATGGAACTCACTTTCACAAGTTGCTTCAGGTGTGAAAAGTATTAGTGGGTTAAAATGACTAAATGCTGGGTGTTAAAACATTATTTCACTGTATGTGTGGAAAAAGATCCACAAAGAACTATTGTTCGCAACAGTAAAACTAAATCCCTGACATTTTTCTTGAAGTTCCCGAAGCTACAGCTGGGCAGAAGGACACGCTGCACATGCTGCATGGGCCTTCTCTTATCTATTTTCCATCAGCATCTGCTACTGGCTATTGTTGGAGGCAGGGCAACAGACTGACTGAGTGGCCCTTTTGTTTGAGCTAACATGGCCAACTTAATGAGCTTTATACATGAGCCATAAGCAAAAAGATGTCTCAAACCCTCATGTGATTTCTTCATTACTTCCTTACTTTATAACTATGCAGTAAATAAAAAATAGATTTAAAAAATTAACAGACTTACACCAGCGAAGCTGAAACATCTGAGAACATCTGGGAAATACTGTGGGCTCGAAGGTACTCAACGTGCAAGTGAGGTACATGAATGAAAAATGTCCTTGTTTTGACCTTCTTCCTGCCAGGAGGCAGAAACAAATTGGAAGCTGCTCAGCAGCTCTCATTAATGAAGTATTAGATTCCCTCGGTATTCATTTGCTGCTTAGCATTTTTTCCTTCCTATACCTGTATTGTGTGAGATCAAGTTCTTTATGGTGAGATTTAGAAAGCGGCCATTGCAATACTTGAAAGAATTCAAGTTTCTGACGTATAAACTTTGGAAAGAGATTAAGTGGACTTACAGCTTAGGAAGGAAGTAGGCAGAAGTATGTAAGACTTTGAAAGGGAGAATTGGGTTGCTAGCAACAAGAGGTGCAAGGGAAGATAAGGAAGGGATTATCCCACCAGCAATCCCGGCAGACCATCTAAGAACATGTAACAAACAGCCAGCGTTGGGGAAGGATGCAATCAAGCCACTGCGAAGCTGCCACGAGAGGAAGGAATTCGAAGGACATGGCCAAAGACTGGCTTTACCAAGACCAAATTTTTTTCCCAGGCTTATGAAACCCCACAGGTTTTTCAGTTACCTGGTTTCTGGCTCTGCTGAGTACTAACACAAATAGCCAGATGGCCAGCTACTTCTCACAAAAGGCTGGCTTTGGAGCTTGTTGGCCTTGATTTCAAAGGGCAGGGGATGGCACAAGCCTTTACGGTGTGCAGGGTGATGAGGTGTCCACCCCTGAGGTCATGCAGCACAGGGACAGGGCTGGGATTTGGGGTGGGGGGGACCTGCTGCTGTAATGCACCAGCACTGTCCTGGCACTGGTCCCAGCACCCACACAACACAACCACTGTAAAGGCTTTCATAGCAGCTCCAGTGAAGGAGATTTGGAGGGGCTGGCAAAAGCAAGGGATATTTAGACTGGAAAGAAAAGAAGGTGACAGAGAGTTTGTCCTTTTCCAAAGCAGGTAAAAGAGATACGAGGCAAGAGAAGTGGACTGAAACTCTGCCCGTGGTTTTGTGCAAGAGGCCAAAGCAGATGATTGTGACTGGCGTTAAAAATCAATGACTCTGCTCAATGAAAGCCATTTGTCTCTCTGGCTCTGCCCCACAATATGAGACTGAAGTGGCTGCTCAAAATTACTAACTGGCAGATGTGGAGCAAATGAGTGGCTATATTGCTTTGCAGAGCCTGTGAGCTGCCCGCAGAGTGCCAGCCTGCCAAGGGTCAAGTCAAACCCTGTGTACATGTATTAAAAGGAGTAGAATTGCTCTACTGCTGGGAGACAGGGGAGTCGGGAGAAGCCTCAGCTAATCTCATGCCCCTGGCTGTATCCTGAACTCTGTGGGTGAAGGCAATATGTGCCTCATTCTACAGCTTCCGAGGCGCTTCTCTCCGAGCAGCTTTATGACCACTGGTTGCAAGGTACCTGATGCCATCGACGATCCGTATGGAGCTGATGAGGTGTGGCAGATCTTAAATTCTTTTTCTCTCCTTCTGGTATACTACATTTCTGTTTCTAATGGTTAATCCTTCAGGCTGACTCCTTGAAGTAACTTGTGTTAAGACTAGTGGGATTTAAAGCTTTTATCTCTGAGGCTGTATCAGACTACATAAAATTGTTGTCCAGTGTTTGTACTGTTTACATCACTATCTAATAGACAGGCTGAACCCTCACGTGTGCTTTTTGAAGGAACCTTGCAGTGAACAGTGGAAATCACCCTTCACTTGTGCCTCCTCCAGTTTATGTTAGACCAACAGAAGATTTTTGGGGGAAGAGGCTGAAACCAATGCATTACCTCCTTCCCCTGTTTTCTGGGCCACTTGACAAGTAGACCAGCAAGACGTACCTCACCTCTGATTCTCCCCAGCTGTCCTTCCTCCCCTAACCTTCTCACTGCTGTGAGCCCGCACTTTAATGTTTTTTTCTTTTTTACTATTGTAATTTTTATCTCCATGAACCTGACAAATATGTAATGCCTGTTATCGCTTTTCCTGTTTCGTGCAAGTTGTTCAATATATTCTTAAATCTGTTTTCAGTGATCTTCAATTACTGTCAATTTTCAGCTTGAAAGAATTGTCACAAACAAGAAGAGCTTTCTTACAGACAGTGATTCCCATCTGAAGGATTGCTGGGCAAGAAGTGATAGGTGTATAAGGATCTAGGAGTGGTAGAATTGTCTTAGTTAATGGGATTTGTGGCCCATCTTGCCCAACAACAATACTCAGCATCAAATATATCAGTAGGATGCATCATAGATTTACTGCAGGCAGGTGTGTAACAGCCTGCACCTCTTCTGAGGTCCCTTAATTGAAGTTGATCTGAACTGATGAATGAGATGACAATTCTGTTTGCAACTGGATTTCACAGCCACTGTGTCTCTCTCCCATCTTTTGTTATATAGACATTTGTACCATCCCATCAAGACAGAACAACTTGCAGGGCAAGCAGAAAGGAAACAAAAAAAAGAGAGAAAAAGAAACAATTAAAAGAAGCTTTCAAGGGAGAATGTGCTTATTCTAATAAATCACGTACTGTCATCCAAAAAAAATGGCGTTTTAATTAAAACCTGAAATGTGTAGTCCTGTTTGTAGGTGTTTATTTGTTCAGAATATTGAATCCAGGATAATCCTCTGAGGCATTTGCAGAGGAATGACTGCAGAAGCCAGAGGTTCTAATTCACAAGGAAATTGTGCATGAATTAGTTCAGATTATCACATATTTCACTTCTAAAAAGTATGGAGAGGAGATATTACGCAGCTGGGTGGGTAAATGAAACTGTGTTTCCAGTATCCAAGGGCAAGTGTTGGTCCTTAAGGGGCTGCACAACAGAAAAGAGTTGTTGGGATGCAGCAATTGCGGGCAATTTAAGCCACTTCTCTTGCAAGCTAGAGTTGTGTGTATGCTTTAGAAAACTCCCAGTGGAAAGGATAAGCAACCTATTACAATGGTGACTTATTTGGTGAGATGCCTGCAATGATCCACTTTTTTAAGTCCCTCACTGGCCACTGCTGCTCATGCTTTGCTTTGGCTGCTGCTGGTGGGAGGTGTGAAGGCTCTGGGTCCCCCCACCACAAAGTGTCTTTTAGTTCTGCTTCACTCCTAACAGTTTTCTAACTTAGGGCTGATTTTCAAAGGCTTCCTTTTCACTGTGAGAGCCTGATGTGTTTAAAACAAGTACGGAGACTAACTTTTGGATATTTATTTGTGAGACTCTCCTCGTACGAAGACATTATCTGCATCATGAGGAAGTTCAAGAATTGTTGAGTCAGAAGGTCTGATTTCTGTGCGTCATTAGAAAGTCAGCTTTGAGGGTGGCTAAGCTGATCTTTCAAAAGACCAACAGAAGCTTCTCCCGACACTTTGTACATTTGCTGCAGACTATTTGCTGCACGTCCTTTTTAAGACAGATTTTGTCTCTGACAAAAGTCCATACATTTCAAAAGAAGCCCATCTGTGATTCAGCATTAGCAAGAAATAAACCTGATAACGAAAACAATAAAGTAAAATAAAGAAGCTGGGTGCCCTCCTGTGTCCCCTTCCCCTTGCTTTCTTCCCAGAGCTCAGTATGGCACGGAAACGCAGATGCCATGGGGAGACACAGTCTCTGGACCCCATGCACTGACGTACCATCGGGCCGTCCTCTCTACACGTTGGCTGCCAGTCTCCGCCTTCCTCGGCAGCACCAGTAAGTTATGTGACTGCACATTTTTACCTTTCTGGCATAATTATTTTTTCATACTTTATAATACATGCTCTAGTCTGATGATCTTTACAAGTAAAATTAAATACTGTCTTTGCATTTGAAGTCCTACTGACAGTTCTAGCTTTTGCACAAAGCTGGCCCAAAATCAGCTCCCCTGTGAAAAATTCCTCCCAGCTCGCTCTCCCAAAGGAAACTGGATTTTATGAAGCTTGACATATTGCCTATAAACTTTTTCACAGATTTCAGTGTCACAATGATCTTGTCTCCAAGAAGGTGGTCAAGGAAAATGAATGTAAAATGTTTCATTGTCTTTGATGCGATTATCAAATGCCACTATTATTTACTGAATGCTTAAGTGTAACACTTGACCTTCAAAGTAAGAAAGGCAAATCCGGCTAATGATAAGCAGTCTTGATTATCATATGAAAGCCTGCACGAAATGGTACGCTAGACTCACTTGACAGTGCACCACTTCACCAGAGATAATGGTCCTGTGGAACAAAAGGGGATTGTTAGGCTCAGTTGCTTGTTAGAATCACAGCAACATTCATTCCCTGGATGTTTTTTTAAAGTTGGTCTGGAGGTAAAATGTTTAATATTGGCCAGCAGCTACTAACCAACCTGAGTCAAAGTTTGAAACTACGCCTAATTTTAAGCACAGGAGACATTCCTCAGTGCTTTTGTGTCAATAGGTGTATTAACATGCAAATATCAGTAGAGAGATATTTATATAATCCAGAACCTCAAGATCAGAATATTGATTCAAATCACTGTTTAAGTGGAATATAGTATGCCAAAAAACAGATAGTCCCCTACCTTTTCTAGGTAGTTCTCAGAGAGCCAAATTTTGTGCTCAGCAACAGCAGATTGAACCACCATCATTGCAGAGAGATGGGTATATTGGCTCCGGCATGGTCTTGTCGCTCACTCTCTTTCCACAGTACCAAGGGCTCTGTCTTTCAGAAGGCAAACCCCTTGGCCTGATCTGCCAAGGCCTCTCCCTTTCCTATACTTAAAAGTCAAATTGTGAAGAGGAACACAGATGCCAGTGAAAATGACGTCCCGCATTTCAGTTGTGCAGCTCAGTGTAGAGTTTTGGGGTCGAACAAGGCTGTTCTGCTCATTGCAAAATGGAGCCCTAAAATAATTAAGGAGAAGCTCCTGCTGACACTGCCATGTCTCGTTAGTGCAAAAACATTTTTTTCCTTACTATGACCTTTTTCACACCTAAAAAAAGCCTTTCAAACTTGTAGGTCCTATCAAGTTAGATAAGATTAACCTATGTGTCTGGTATTTTAGAGAACACCTCCTGCAATTTAAAATCCTGTAATTCAGCATCAAACTATCAAAAAATATCTTAAATTGGCTTGTGCTTCTCTACTACCAATCACCCTGTGAAAAGGCAAACAGATTCCTGGATTAGCTGATCTGTTAACAAGGGGCTTCAGATAAGCCTTGTCTGGAGCAAGGCAATAGGGAGAAGCCGGCAGTTCACAATCCTGGCTTTATTTTTCATTTTGGCATGCCTTGTCTTTCTACTGCAGCTTGGTAGCACAGACACAGTGAAAAATAAAGGCCACATGAGGCACCATTTGAATAGCACAGGCATAATGAACTAGCTAAATACTAGGAGTGTCACATTCACACCACATGGATGCATGCAGGAAAAGATGATTCAGTACAAACGAACAGTGGTAGCAATCTTGTCATAAAATAAAGAATCCAGGATCAGTTTTTAATTAACTGAAATAGGACTTTTTGTACTGATCCTCAGTGAAACATGCACATTTCCAAGGTTTATTATCCTGGTTCAGATCCAACAAAGCATTTAAGCACTTGCTTATTTTTGAGCACTTGATTTAATCGCCACCACTATCTCCTTTTTCCAGACTAAACCACAAAACAACATAAAATTGATGCTACTCATTTCTGTGAAATTTAAGGTCAGGCCACAGCCACTCTGCAAAATGCAGAAGCTCAAAAATAAAACATTGCAACCAAATGTCATGCCAGGCAATGTTGAGCACGAATGCCTGTTAACATCAAATTTATGTGCACTATAAATTAACACAATAACCACGTTTCTTAAAACCTGAAATATTGCTCTAACATCAAAGATGTTGATGTGAATTCTAGACACCCCCATCTTTTATCAGCATTTTCCAAGCTAGTGCAAGGTCATACAGCTCACAGTATTTCAAAACACAGGAACAACCAACTAAATCCATGGAAGGGCAGAATTTCCATGCTGACAGTTCTCTTTCCTGCAAGATTTTCCAATTTCTGGTAGGGCATTTGGTGCCCAAGATTAGGTCCAGAGCATTTTGTGGTAGAGAAAAAGCAGTCCTAAGCAATCTGGATCAGTAAGGGTGGCAAGAGATATGACCTCTGTGATCGAGTCCCTAGGCTGTTCAGTGTCATATGTGAAACAAGCTGTTCTGGGTTTTCTTACAGATGCATTTAGCGACTGAGGTGGAAGACACAGAAAACATTCTGCATTTAACTGTGTTAATGAATCCCACTTTAACTCAGATAGCCAGTTAATCTAAGAATCACAGAAGCAAAGTCGAGGGGACTAGACTAGTCTCCAGGGTAATTCTCTGGGCTTTAGGTGAATGTTCCAGGTCTGGGGTTTGGCTCGCTTAATCCAGTAAAATACATAAAGAAAGACCACCACAGACCGCATAAGATTGCATAAGAAGGAGAGTGGTGGACTGAAAGAGGGACTTCTTTCCTTCCTCACCTCCATGGATTTCACTTTTCTTATGAATCCTTGAACTTTTTTCCATCCTCCTTGATCCTTCTTGCCTGATCCTTCTTCCATCTTCCTCACTGTCCCCAACATGGTCTTAAAACTACATTTAAATGTCTTCAACAATTCACAATAAGATAAAACAAATGAGTTTTTTACATGGGAACACAATAGAATAGAATAGAATAGAATAGAATAGAATAGAATAGAATAGAATAGAATAGAATAGAATAGTTCAATTGGAAGGGACCTGCAACAGTCATCTAGCCCAACTGCCTGACCACTTCAGGGCTGACCAAAAGTAAAACATGTATATGTGGAATGCTATCACACAATCTAATTTAGCTTCCTGATCACCTTAAATTCCCTCAACAGCTGGTGAGGAAAACAGGGCTGTGCCAATAGAGATGTCAGAGAGCAGGGGTCTGAAAGCCCCCCTTAGGTGGGGAGAATATTTCCCTTTGTCGATTATCTGAGGAATCTGGCTCCCACATCAGACAAATTTCCAAACATGTTGAAACATCTGGTCCGTTTTAGGTATAAATTAGCTCAGTTTTAAAGACTCCATTCAAGCTGATATAGATTTAATTCTGACATACTCAATATGGAAAATCTGCCCAGTTTGAACTAGAAATGGGCATCTCTCATCCCCAGCTAGGCTTTCATCAGTAAAAATTTACTCCTAAGATTTGCCTTCACTAGGGACTTGCTGTCACTGATTTCCTTGCATAGGTTTTGTTCCTCAAGGGGCCGATGGCCCCATATAGTGAGCTCCCACAGCAGTGAGATGGTGCGTGGCAGCAGGGCTTGCTGGAGAGCGTCGTCACTGCCCCTTCTCAGGGGGACCCAGGCTGGGGGACATGAAGCCGCAATCCCAGGTCCCTAATGTGGGAGGAATTTCACCAGTGTGAAACTAGTAACCCTAGGGCTGCTTTGGTTGGATGGCCTGCCACCCTTCCCTACCCTGGGATCACATGGATGCTCAAACCTGGGGCCCAAGCATCGAAGTTAAAACTGAATGGCAGGTTAAGACTGTGTAGGAAGAAAAAAAGTCTTTAGCAACAGGTAACTTGGGAGGGAACTCATTTCCTTTCTGAGCCTTGGCTGTGAGACTGGGTTTCCTGGTGAAGAAAGTGACTGAAGTGACCACAAGCTGCTGGTTTGTTAATCTGTGTTGGTGCCAGCGGGGATTTGTCCGTCCCTTTCTTCTGCCTGTCCCAGCAGCTTTGAATCTGCCTGCTGCCTTCATCCAGGCAGTTGCATATGCCTGTGCACCACACACAGAGAGCAGGGAGATGGTAGGTGTCCCCAAAAGCAGGAGGAGCTTCAGCCCGAGGTAGCTGTGAGTCAGAGGCTGACAGTCGAGCGGGAGACACGCTGAGGGGAACCACTGTCCCCATAACTGCCACTCATTTTGTGGGTCTTGTGCTTGCCCTCCACTAGTACGTGGTCCTCAGACATGCTTTGCATCCACTGCAGGTCTCGACTTCGCATCCCTGGGCACTGGCAAGGTGCTTCCACGGCCAGCTGGTCCCCTGGTTTGTGGGTGACGTGCTCACTTCAGAAGTTAAAAGGAAACACTGCTGTGAACAGAGTGACGAGCATGCAATTTTTTTCCAGTTTTCTAATCAGAAATATTCACCTGATGGCTGAGGCTAGCAAGATGGCAACAGAAAGCATAATATCCCAGTCTGAGAAGACTTCCCATGGGTATTTAATTCCACTATTTAACAGGTTTTAACCAATACCAAAGTACTGCCAGTCTTACAAGCACCCACTCACGGGAGATGTGCTTTGATGGGACTGTAACAGCTATGTGGAAAAGCAGGGTTTGCAATAATCTCTAAACCTCTCCCCCATGACCCTGTCAGGCACTTATTTGTCCACCACAAAAAAACAAAATTCATTTTTTAGACTTTATACCTATCTGGGTGGGTATATGTGATATTTTTCATGCCAAGCCCTGAGACCCAAAAGATATTGCTCCAGCTGCAGACACTGATCTGCCTCGGGCATGTTGTGGCCACAGCTGTCCGAGCACTCGGTATCAGGGCATTCCTGCAGCTCCAAGAAGTCCCCTGGAAGAGGAGCCCATGATGGCCTCCAGGAGAAGAGCCCTAAGAGTTTTGCCCTTGGTTCTGGAGAGCCACGCAAAGTTGGCGGCTGCTCTGGGACGTGCAGTAACAGAACATCTTCTGTCTCAGGTTGGCAGAGACATAAGTACCGTCGGACTTCATGCATCTGAATGATTCTGAGGATGATTCACATCATGAGACTCCCCATCAGTCCCACTTGTAGGTATTTTTGTTGATTTGCATCCACACCCTTAACATGAACTGCCATGACATCAGCAGAGCTGATGTGATTTGCACCAGCAGATTATCCCGAAGTTCGTTGGCCAACAGCCTAAATGCCTTTGCAGTTATACAGAAACCTGTTTTGAGGATTGACAGAGGAGGAAGACCTCTTTTGTGCAAGGTATGAATGACATACATGCAGTCCAAATGCACGCATTTGAAACCCTCCCTCTTAATAAAAATGTTCCCCACTTCACAGCAAAAAATCCCTGTGATATGCATGGATGCCCTTGAACTGCACTCCCACATTATGTGTGAAGAGGTTCTGCCCAAGTCCTGTTTTGCTCACTTGTTTTTTATTTGCTAGAACAAATTCAGACTGGGAAAACAGATGCTCTGTTGGGTCCAGACTGAGTCTGCATTACTTGCTTCTTAGCCTAAGGCTTGTTGGAGCCCTTCTGATTTTTACTCGATGAAGAGGATTGCATCCAGACCACACTGCATCCCTGTATTAATGTGTATGGTGCTACTGTCTCTCTTTCATCTACTGGGTGAGAGCATCCAGTGAGACCTTCTCACTTAGGGGGTGTATAGGAAAACATGAAGGGAAGTTGTCCCTGTTTAGTCTTTGATCATGACTGGTGCAAAAGGAGGTGATCAGGGCAGAGAAGCAGAGCTTTTGTGATCGGTGCCATCTGACACCTGAATCTGAATTTTGTTCATCAGGTCCATGAGGAAAGCACCAAGACTCTAGGCACCCACACTGTTTCAGAAAGCCTAGACCTGCCCTGCAGATGTTAACCAAGAGAACTCCCTTGCACAGGCTCCATCCAACCCTAGGAGTCCCACATTTACAGCCTGATTTTGGGAAAGAAGTCTGATACTCTAAGAGTTTGGCTTTCCTGGTTTCTGCATCTCAGTATATTGCACCGTGCAGCAGTGACAAGTGAAGGAGGTGATACAGTTCTGTAAGAAAGGACCACTGTTTTTGCCCCTTGAGTGGTTTGAACAGAGCATCTGGCAAATGAGTTAACCCTGTGTCATTTGGTAAATGGTCATGCATGGTTGTGGCCCTGACTAGAATTTCTCTGTGTGTCCTTTGTGTTAAATTAATTCCCAGGGTCACACTGAGCTTTTAGCTTGGGTGACGAATCGGTGATCTACCTCCAGACTGCACTCAGCTCATTAGCCTGCACTCACTGCACCCTGGGCAAGGCATTAGCAGCGTTGCTGTGAGGCTCAGATTTCTCGTGTCCCTCCCCTCCACATACAGCAGGTTTGAATGGCTCTCTGTGCAAACATGCGCTAAGAACAATGAAGAGTCCCCCTCGCACTCCTCACCCTTCACGTGGCCACCTGAGAGAGGCTTCTCACGGGCTCTGCAGGCATCTTTCCCTGGTGAGAACTGTCCATCCTCATTTGACCTTTCTGATATGAAAAGGTAGCTCAGGAGACAAAGACGGGTATCAAGTAATTCCCCTTAGCTAATAACTGCCTTGAAGTGGCTCTGCAAACACCCCTAGAGAGACAACATGTGCTGTTCTGTGATGTGATGCAACACTGATTTGTTGCACCTACAAAATGTCCTCATAATTGTGTGAAATTGAGTGTGAACAAGCAGTTGAATCGCAGTTCATCAAACATAATTAATGTGAAACAAAGCAGCAGAAACACTCCTTTTATCTTGCCTAAGTGTTGATGATATAAGTACAGAGCACCCCAGAATCAAAAAAGTGACTAAGCAGATGCTTGCTAGTCTGTGAATTCTTTTATAATGCAAAAATGGCTTTTATCTCTCACTGTCTATTTTTGAGTGCTCATCACTGTGCTGCCTGGGTGCTTTGATAAATGGCAATAAATATATTTAGCATATGTTTAGTTCATTAAAAAATCCATCTACTTCATGTAATTTGGAGACAAAAAAGAAACCATTTATAAATGTCTGCTGTGCAAATCCAGACTGTAACTAGCTCTTTGACCAGACCCCCCCAAAAAAGGGAAAAAAAAGGACAAAATAATTTAAAAAAAGATGACAGAGCTCAGGTTACATGATCTGCCCTGTAAAGAGTGTGCCATTTTCCTAATGGCACTACACAGGCTCTCTGTTGTCCCCACAGAATGTAATGCAGCATGGACTCAAAATAAAGTGGGTGAATTTGTTCCAGAATTGTCCTGGTGGGGAGGAGGAAAAAGAGCAAGATCCTCTCTGGTCTTTGTCCAAAAGAGACTGATTTTGTCAGTAGGCTACAGACAGACACATCCCCAGCACCGCCTTCATCTTAGCCAGCAGGACGGGCAGACATTGCCCGGGGTATGAGAATTTGCACTGAAAACACAGAGGTGCGGGGGTTACAGGGGTTCAGTCCCCAGGCACCCAGGCATCGCCTGGCCACAGCAGCCAGCGAGCGCAGCCTCGATGCCTCCCTCCCGTTGCAGAGCAGACAATGGCTAACGGTCTGGTCCAGACCACAGACCAGATTTAGAGATGAATAACATAAACATGTTAAAACTGTTTGCTTTACATAAGCAGAGGGGCTCGCTTTTTTCTTTACGCTAAGAAAGGCGTACTGACGCTAAGAAAGCTAGGCCTTTAAAATACATTCAAGGATTTCGACTCCTAGCAGCAGATGTTGAAAGCTGCATATGAAACACAAATCATAACCTCGCATCCCAACCGCAATAGATCCTTTGCAGATTCCAACAACCTCTTGATTCTCTGACCCTTGCATTTTCTATACGTTGTCAATTTTAACTGAGCATTGTATTTTTAAAGGCATGGAAGTGTCTTTAGAGTACTTATCTGAATTTTGAAATACTTGTATCTCTCCTAGACCTGGCCTTCACCTGCTGTGCAAATGGAACTGCCAGTTTAAAATGCCTCACCGAGACTTTATCATACATGATTTTAACATGCTGGAGCTGAGACGGTGCCTGTTCTTTCCCATTTGCTGTTTGAGAGCATTTGTTCTCTTAGTCAAGAAAGAGGTCTGAAAATAAGCACGGGCCTTAAAGACTTCTCAGATTAGCCTGGCAAACACACCTCAGTTTCTGCAGCCCTCAAGGAAGTAGATACCGTTATCATTAACGTCACGTCAGGCCAACTCAAGTGGAACCGTTTCCAGCCAGGTCAACAGGAAAGCAGCTTTCAACAGGAGGCCAAGCCTGGACATGTGCCCCTGCCTTGAGGGTCATTAAATGTGTGTTTGAAACACCCAAGTAAAAGCTCAAGTAACATTTGCTTCTCAGGGCTGCACCCCTCGTTTTGAACCTGTGTCATTGAAAGCAGAGTCCTGCCCCGACATGGTCTGCAAGGGAGGGAATAATGCTGCAATAACACTGTCAAGCTCGCTGCCCTGGCAATGAACGCTTATCTCACGCTGCTCTCCCAGCGAGTAATGTTCAAAGTAAATAAATACTGCAGGGGAGTTGCTGTTAGTGCAATTGTTGGGTTGTATTCTTGTGGCAAGCTTTTTACGACAATAGTGCAGCAGGAGTACAGTGTGCTTGCAAGGCAAGTTTGAGCCAGGGCACAAAAGCCTAGAAAGTCTGTTAATAAATAATGGACTCTGTGCATGTGGTTTTTGCAGTATGGCTTAAAAGATCATCACCTGCAAAGAACAATAATATGCAAGTGCTATTGAAACCCAGCAAAATAAAATGAGGAGATTTAGTTGCCGGTGCCTGGGAATGGCAGATGTGTTCTCCTCTGGAGACAACGGGCACCCTGCAAGTGTGATGGCAGCTGCAGCAGGACCTCAGCTGTACAGTGACGGGCCTCTGTGTTCCTCCACTTGCGCTGTTCAGCACAGATAGTGGTGATGATACTACATTTGTTGATGAACTCTGATGCCTTGAATTTCTTTCCTATATGTGAAGGTTGTTACAGAGTCGAGAGGCCAGATCCTCAGCTGGTCTCAGGAATGTTGGCACTTCATGGATTTGACAGAGCCGTATCATACAGAGGACTAGAGCTTATAATTTTCTTGAGTTTATGAGTTAGCAGCAGCAAATTCCTCATCTTTATGTTCCCAATGTGAGGACACAATAGACTAGGAAAAGGAAAGATAGCCAGGGGCCCCATATTTTTGCTGTACAAAATTCACACCAGTTCTTAACTTCACTGAAGTGTAACAGTTAATTTCACTGAACTGAAGGGACATTAGGCCATTAACATCAACGGGAAGGACTTATTCCTAAAAAGTACACCCCAGGCCCACCAGCACAGTCTGTGACAACACCAGCACGTATTAGCAGAAAACACTGCTTTGCCCAGCTTGGGAACTGCCGGAGGCCAAGCTGGGCATGTCATCCCAAGCGTCTAATCCACCTGCAAGTAAATCATTACAAAGAGTTAGAAAAATTAAATACTTACTTGGTCCAAGACCTATGGAAAATGCAGCAACATAAACAAGTAGGCTGGCCAGCGAGAGCCATTTCAGGACAACAGGAACCTCCCCACCTTCCATGTGAGACCCTGTTGTGCTTTTGCCTCCTGCCAGGGCAGTCCTGTTCAGTTCTCCTGTCCTGGCAAAGCCTGGGCTTCTCTGCATGTCGAATGACAATCTTTCTGGTAAAGCCATGCTCGCAAAGAGGTCCTTGAGACTCCCATTGGTGACACCAGTGAGGTTTCCCGGTCTCTGGAAAAAGAAATCCTCCGGCAACTGCCTTCTACAGACATTGGTAAAATTCATGTGTATGTTATGGTTCACTAAGCCCATAGTGACCAACGAGACTGCCATAACAGATGAGCCAATGCACAGAAAAGTTTTACTTCCAACTTGATCCACAAAAAATGTGGCTGGGACTGTGCTGACCACTTTAACCACTCCAACTCCAGTAGAAGCCAAGCTGGCGGCTTCGTTGCTCTGGAACCCAACTGACTTCAAAACAGTCGATGCGTAAAACAAAATGTTGGGTTGCCCAGTTGTTTGCACAAAAAAGACTAGAGTGAGTCCTACTAACATTCGGGCCCTCATGTTGTTTTTTGAACTAAACAGGTCCAAGAAACTATACTGATGTTCATCTTTCAGGGAAGACTTGATCACAGTGAGTTCTTTAGTAGCATCTGATGTTTCCCGTAGCCTCTCCAGTACTTTTCTTGCAGCTTCATCATTATTTTTCATGACAAGAAAACGAGGACTTGGAGGAAGGAAATACATGGCAATAGCCTGCAAGGCACCTAATGGAGTCACAAGGCCAAACATGTACTTCCAGCCATGCGATACACTGGCAAATACATAATTTGAAATATAGGCAAAGAGAATGCCTATCACAATCATGAGTTCATTTAATGATACAAGGAGGCCTCTTCTGTGCTGTGGGGCAATCTCAGCAATATACACACATGTTGCAATTGATGATAATGATATGGAAATACCTATGGCGATCCGTCCCACAATAAGCATCCTGTATGATTCATAGGGCAGCAAAATCAGACTCCCCAATACAAGTAAAGAAGATGCAATAATAATAGCAAGCCGTCTTCCAAATCGATCTATCAGGAATCCACCAGTAAGGGATGCAAATAAGGCCCCAAAAAGCAGGGAACTTACAACAACTTCCTGCTCTTTGCAAGAGAGTGCTAATATGCTGCTCATCTGAAGAAGAGCTCCAGAGATAAGGCCCAACTCATAACCCATCAGAAGTCCACTTACGGCAGCAATGGCAGAAGATAGAAAAGTAAATGCTCCGCAGCCTGAAATAAAATAAAAAACACAAAAACTTGAAAGTATGACTTCTACAACCTTCTGACAACTAATAATAACTTTATTTGATATGCCAGTCCAAAAAGTCTTTTTGTAACTTTTAGGCAAAACGATTCGGTGCGTAGAAACTCAGCAGCAGTGGTGACATAAAAGGCTATTTTTGGGAAAAAAAAAAAAAAATCATATAAAACCCTCTTCAATTTTAATGCTTTTAGGTTCCTTTTCTTCCTGATCAGAAGTCAATAAGGTTTTGATTAGTCCCTAAATAATTAAACCTTCTGCCTCAGAATATCGTTGCAAAAGGCAACACTGACAATACAACCATTTGGAAAGAAAACAATTTTTTTTCTTGAGACATTCTCAGTGCTTTTCCTGTACTGAACTATGGAAGTCTTGTCCACCTAACTAGTGTGCCATGGGCAAGGAAAGGAGTAATTTCCCAGACAAATCACTTCAACCTTGACTTGAACAACTAGCAAGTTATGTTTTCCCTTGCCACTTACTGATTCCTTTGCTTCACCTGAGGATGCCATGAAGGCTGCTGGTATCAATGGATTTATTTTGCCAAATGAAAACTTCTCCACTGAGCACCAGGCTCATCCAGATAGCTGGGATATTCTAGGGAAACCAGTCTCTGAGGTACAAATTCTTGAACATTCTGGGCTTTGCTCATCACTGATCTCAGATTCTTTGGAATATCAAGATCAAATATTTTGCATAGTTTATGACAGCCACAATGTCAGGAATAAAAAACAAATGGTGAAAACATAAACCAAATGGAGATTCTATGCCTTTGAACGTCCACTTTAAAACAAACTCATTTTATACAACTGAGATTCATTGTTTATTGTTACAAGATAGATTTGGCTGATTGTATTCTACTAACTGTGAGGCCTTTTGCACCCTAAACCTTCAGGAATATATGAGTTTGTTATTGTTGGTCTTGTTATTTCTCGCAGCATGATTTTCCTCTCATCATGATGTTGGCTGCCACACAACTAGGAAAAGAGTAAATTGACTTCTGATTTTCTAGTTAGTTGGAGAGAGGATGTGTCTGAGAAGAGGTAGCTTTTGCAGCATAACAGAGTCCATATTTCAGTTAATTATCCTGCAACACTTTCCAGCCAAGCTGGAAAGTGGTATATGGTCTAATTGAAAATGATACATAGACTTTGTATATTTTTAGCTTATTTTCCTAAGGCATTAAGGCTCTTTGATCACGCTGACTGCCTGGAGTTCGTTGCTAGTAACTTTTGAGTACATTGGCAAGGATCAGTCCCATTTGACAGAGGATATTACATTTCTAAAGCAAATCATGAAAAGAGAGGAGGAGACCGGCCCTAGCAGTACGCCTGCACTACTAAAATAAACAGTGCCAGAGCCCAGGCCCAGAGCCTGGCATGTGGCCACATATCATACTAAATTGCTGGCATGGTCCCTGGCATGGTTGTGCCTCGTGCCTCCTCCCGCTTTCCTGACAATTCCTGGAGGCACTGAGCCCACCGTCACGCCTGCATCCAATCCATGGGAGGCTGGGTTATTCTGGAGGGTAGCAGGGTGTAGCTGTGTGAACATAAGCTGTGCCTCCAGGGGCAGGGGAGATATGTAAGCCCATTAGGTCTATGAAGATAAGTATCGCCTATTAGGTCTCCTACCTGGCTCTCTGCTCCCTTTCAGCCAAGCAGAAGCCAGGCGGCAGCAGCCCCAAGCTATGAAGTGCACCCAGCATACCTCAGCCCACTCTGCCTCTGGGGTCGGGTGGCTGGCAAACCAGAGGTGGGCAAGAGACAGGCAAAAAACACATGGTTCTGTTATGATGGGCCGTAAGGTCATGGGGGAAATGGGAGTACTCATAGAATCATGGAATAGTTTGGCTTGGAAGTGACCTTTAAAGGTCATCTAGTCAAATGCCCTGCAATGAGCAGGGACATATTCAACTAGACCAGGTTGCTCAGAGCCCCATCCAACCTGGCCTTGAATGTTTCCAGGGATGGGGCACCCACCACCTCTCTGGGCAACCTGGTGCAGTGTTTCACCACCCTCATCGTTAAAAATTTCTTCCTTGTATCCAGTCTAAATCTACCCTCTTTCAGTTTAAAGCCATTACCCCTTGTCCTGTTGCAACAGGCCCTGCTAAAAAGTTTGTCCCCATCTTTCTTATAAGCCTCCTTGAAGTACGCAAAAGGTGGGGGTGGATGGTAGATTTATTGTGACAGCTTGAAGAAAATGTCAAAAAGAAATTTGAAAAATGCTTTGGTGGTGGAACAATATTTTTCTTTTTTATATTGTTGTTGTCCATGTCTGCATTATGTCTAAAGCTCTTTCTTCCTTTACGTCTGCAGTATCCAATATCATTGCACTTATTTTAAACAGAGGCTAGCGCACGGGTTAGGGCAAGGTCCCACTGTGCTTCCTTCTCACACTGAACAGCACTTCAGTGGAAGTCCTAGTGACTCCAGTTAAACTGCTTTGTGCTGCATGTGCACCATCCTCCAATGTATGTATGCAATATATGTTTTATCATTGCAAAAACTAATTTCTCCCTCCCCTTTATACTTTTGACTTGCCTGCTGGTTGTACATTACTAGCTCTGGAAAAAAATCTTTCCAATGAATCCTGGCTGGAAATCAGGTCTATTAACAACACAGTGTTGTGATAAATGAATGAGCTTCGATATCAGAAGCTACACTGCTAATCTGATCACAGTGCTCTACCCAAACTACTGCTCAGTGCTGATATTTGTGCTTTCTTGGATACCTCTGTATTTTACGTCATTGGGTCATGGAGATTTAACCTAAGATTTTGCTTTGATTTATGTATTAGGAAGCCAAAAGAGACCATTGTGGTCATCCAGTCTGACACTCATGAACAGCACAACATAACCCTTCAGACATGTATAAATGACATTTTATTTCAACTAGGTCATTTAAAATACTCCTCTTTGACTCAAAAATTACCGGTGGTTGAAAGCTAATGACTTTCAGTCATAAGTTGTCCAAATGGTTAATTGCTTTCACTGTAAATTATATGTAAATTATTTCTAGACTAAATTTCTTCAAATTCAGCTTCCAGCCATCAGATCCCATTCTCCATTTGCCTGCACTTAGCTGTGCTCAGTAGGTACAAAATGATAGCCTGTCATCAAGTCATCCTGCAGACCTCTCCTGGGTAAGCTACTTAGCCTGTGAGGCTTTATGAGTTTACCAGTCCCTTACGTATTCAAAGCTCTGTTCTCTGAACTCTATCCAGATTATCAACTTCTTCAGCAAATTGTGAGCCAGACCCAGTGCTCCTGCAGTGGTTGCACAATGCCCCATAGAAACTCAACATAACTGTCCTGCTCCTGGTGGATATTTCCCCCTCTGCTCGTCTAAGGATTGTCACAGCCACGTACAGGAGCTGATTTTCTGATGGTTATCCTCCAGAACAACCAACTTCTTTTCTGTCTGACTGGGCTCTTTCCAAGGCATTGCCTTTCCTTTAATTATGGCCTGCCTTCTTGCATCCAAGCTAGGAATGCAAACCCCTTTACGTTTGCCTGTAATAAAACACATATGATGGGTTCAACTTACTAACTGTGAGAGATCTACAGCATCTCTAGATTTCTTCTGTAACCACTTGTCAAAAATAGGCATTTCTAGATGTCTGAAGTAGGTCAGATGCCAATTTCTCTCCACTGCCTATGAAAGGAATCTGTGCAGCTTCCTCAGATGCAGATGTCTAAAGTTAGCAGAGAGGAACCCCACACAGCACATTCACTCAGTCAGCAGGCCAAGCCATCCGAATTGCATTCAGCCCGTGACATACCTCATTTATTAATCACCTATCACCTTTATCACCCACAAACAACCTGTTATTATCTTCTTCCAGGCAATTGAGGAAAAATGCTAAGCAACAGAGGGAGTAAAACTGAGTTTAAGGCTCTCCAGCAGAAACACAGCAATGTGAGCAGTGTCTCCTGTCGATACTTTGAGGTCTGTGTCCTGCACAGCTTTTAATTCTTTAAATGAGCAACTGTCAGTTTTGTATGGTTCCATTTTCTGATTCAAAAATGACAGTGCCAAGTGAAATATCTTGATGGAGTCCACCATCAGCACTGTTCTTTACAATCCAGACTGTGCTCCCCTCAGCCTGCAGTGCTTAGATCAGAGCAACCGAGGCAGCTATTTATTTTTAAACCAAGCGGCTGTACAAGCTGAGCGTGGAGCTTGGACACCTGGGAAGTTGCTAGGGAAGTACTCAGGCCCGTATATTTCTTTCTTCTCCAAGTACAACAGCTTGACCCGTGTCTTAATATTTCTTTGGTTTGTTTTTACTGGGTCAACTGGTATCCTTGTTCATGTGTCCAGTGACACATGGCCACAGTCGTACAGAAATAGTGGAGGGCTGTAAGTAAAGCAGATCCCTGCACGAAAACCAGATTCTGATGTGAGGTAGAGGGAGACACATTATCTTTCTGCATTAGCAGCAGCAAACTCAGCAGTTAACCCAGCGTCTCTTGCCCCTCACAGGCACTATTCTGCTGAGAAACATCCTCATATCACAGTGAGGTTTTGCTGTAACAGGTGTACCTAAGACTTGCCTGCTCAGAACTGTCTGCTGAGTTAAAACCGAAATTTCTGCATGGTTTTCCTTCGTGGTCTTCCTCCAGACAAAATTCCTTCTGACTTCAGCATATGTTTTTCTTTAACATTTCCAGATAAAGCATGTTGCAGTAGTTGTGCTCACAATCCTTTTAAGTGTCACTTTTAATGATGTTGCCGGCAGTTCTTAGGCATTCCCTTTTCTTAAAAAAAAAAGCTTCTTAAAATGTGTATTCCTCTTATTTTTATGAGATGCTTGCAAAATATATGGCAGTGTGTAACCCAGGGGAATAAAAAATTTTAATGATGGCTTCCAGAGAAATTTTTCCTTTTGGCTGCAACAAACAATATGGCTAATGAGTGTGTGGCTGGTGTGTGACAAGTGATTGGAAAGTCTATTCTCTAGTTTCCCTGTGTAAACAAAATGGTTTCTCACAACTGTTACTCAGGACAAAAGCAGAACTACTTGGCAAAGAAATTTGTCTTTAAGAACATTTGCTGGAAATGTTTATGCTTGGTTCCTGAAAAGGAGACCAAGCACTGTTATAGTATAGCGCAGTCTACTGCTGATGAGACTGGATGGGGCCAAGTTAGCAAGGGTGTGCCCCTTTACTTATTTTCAAGCTCATAGTTGGGAAAATACGGTCCTGCCAAAGGCAAAATATTTGGTCTGTGCGTGTATTTTAATGTCATTACGGATAGATGATCCATGCCAGGGAAGATCTGCAAGCAGTCCGAGCTGGGAAACACCACTCTTCCCCAGCCACATGTGCAGCAGAGCTGTGGAGAAGGTGCCTGGGAGCCCCTTCCAGCTCACCTTGACAATACCACATCCACATCAGTCCAGATACTGAGATTTTTGTACTGTAGTTTTTCTTTCTTTTCTCCCAAGAGAACATACAACGTGCGGACAGAAAACTAGTGGGATGGAGTGGGGAGGGGAGATTACTTCTTTACGGGACCTGTGCAAATACATTTGTTTTGATAGGAGAGGACCCGACAGTTTCTTCCAACATGGTGCTTTCTTCTGGTGATTTTGATTTAATTTGAGGTGAGAAATGTCTGAATTTGGGAGGGAAGGAAAATATTTTGCTGGAAGGTCAAATATATGTTCTATAAATGCTTGGGGATTCTTTGATCTATTTAGACACTTGGAAGGTGAAATCAAGCTCTGTCAACCCTTGGTTGATAAGAACATTTAGAAATTCATGAGGACTTGAGTACATTGCATAGATATGCATCCACATATGACTCTCCCTTTCTCAATATAACAAGGCATCTACTTTTATCTGTAATAAATCTTAAAACTACAGCATCTGTATCTGAAAATTTTAAGCTGTCTTTAACAATTTACTTCTTCTCCGTCTGAGTGCTGTCTGACATAAAAAAATTTGCCTTCACAGGGAAATAGTGCTTAAAATTCCCTAAATCCTCCTTAGAGGAGCATTTTTCTAAAGTGTACGGTGTGTGGTTCACAGGGTTTTGTGGGATAAATATTTAATGGCATGTGTTGGGAATTGCTGCATAATTAAATCACGGTTTTGCTTCTCATAAAAGGTGACTATCCCATTTTTATGCCATCATGATCTTTGTTGCACTGCCATAGTCATCTTCTCTGCCTCATCCAGTTGTCTGATGTAAAGAGATATATGTTACCCTGTTGATCTATTCTAATACTTGAGGTTCCTTTCGATCCAGTAGCTTCTCAATATGTGCATTTCTCCTGTTAGCAAGGATGTATCTGGTCTAACTGTCCATCTAGAAGTCTGGCATGGGATCTAAAACAATTACCCAACAAGAATCTATGGGATGAAACAAATGGTGGCTTTGGGGCAAAGTTATGTTGCAAGCAGAGCTGGAAAATCTCAGAAAATATGAAATTTTCCAAAAAGTAGTTTCAGGGCTACATGGATCATGAACATCTGACAAATGTGACTCCTCCCACTCACGTGTGAAAGGCAAAACCAAAACAAATATTTGTAAATTGAACTGAAAAAGAAGGCAGAAGGAAGCTAATGTATTGCACATTTTCACACATCTAAATTGCTGCGATGGTGGGAAGTATTGTATACTTTGTACAGCATAAGCCTGATGAATGTATTGTGTGAGTAACACTCGAATGTCATGAACAAAAGCCCCCTGGCATTGACGGAAAGACAGGGAACGCAGATCCTGGACAGAGTCCAGACCCTGGCCATCTCTCCATCGCTCTTAGTGCTCTACCATGTATTTTCATTATGTCAACAGGCAGCCTGGCCCTTCATTACATTAAATGGGATTTGGGTTTCATTTTATTATTTTCCGGTAAGAATCAACACATTCTTTTAATTCTCAGCTAGGTAATTATAAATTCCTCACGTTACTGCTCTGATTTCTGAGGGCAAGGCCAGGTGTGTAATTTGCACATACTCTTCTAACCGTAGCCCTTGTGCTGCAGTAACTTCACTGTCTGTTTATTGTAACTGCTATGCTTCCCTTTGATAATGCTGTCCTATAACCGTCTGCATTGCTTCCCCCATACCCTAAGGTAAATTAAATACGTCTGCACACTGACTGGCTTTCTGTTCTTGATTAACCTCTGCTTCCTCTGCTTCCAGGTATCAGTAGATGCTATTGGACTGATCGCTGTTACACTCCAACAAAGCATTTGCGCCTATGGTATCTGAACATGCATGGGTTAGTCGGTTCATTCATTTTTAAGTGAACAAAACCCACCCAGGTCATAGTAATTTCTGGCTTACAATCATGCTTTCCTGTTTGGGTAAAGCTGTCTTGTGGGTGAGAAATGTCACAATCGTGGGTCAATTTCCCCTTGATCTTATCAACAGTGAAAGAGACTTCAGATGCAAAACCATGCTGTGACTTATAAAAACCGGCTGGGTAGGACAGCAAAAATGAAAAGCTATGAAATTCATTCAAGTATCTTTGCAGAAGAAATCGTACAGTTGATTTTTCAGGGTGTCAGCAGAGAAACCCTTTTTTTTCATGAAGTGCTAGGGGACAAAGGGCAGGAGGGGGTGCCCGTGCCCCCACCCTGAACTTTCCCCCCACACGAGCAGGTGCGATGCGTGCCTGGCCTCCCTCCACTCCGGTGAAAAGGGCTGAACCGCTCCCGAGCACGCAAGGACCGGAGCGCTGCTCTTATCTCACACGGCAGCGGGGTCTCTGACATTTCAGGTGACCGATCTTCGTAAAGGAAAGCGATTTACACAACAGAGAGCACAGGCACGAACAGCGGGACTGAGGCCTTTGGGGAAAAGTATCGCACAAACCTTCATTCAAAACCCAAGCCGGCATCCCCCTGCCTCACTCCACATTTTCCCCACTCGCGCTTTCGGAAACCGAGACGGCGTGCCCCGAGAGTGCCTTGGCTTCGCGGGGCTGGGGGAAAACAGCCCCGAGCAGCAGCTGTGCGGGCTGGCTGCTGCTGGCTGGCAGCGGGCGTTCGGCTCCTGCCGCGTTACCTGCTGCAGCTGGGAGCTTGCGGAGCTGGCGGCGGCGGCTGCTGCGGCTGCCCTGGCTGCTCTCCTCATCCTCCCCTGCTCTCACCGTCCGGCTCCGCTGGCCGAGGTCCTCCGTGCTCTGCCCAGGTACCATTGCCACCCTGTTTGCACCTTGGGGCAGGAGCACTTCACAGGGCAACCGTCCTTCCGCGGCCGGCGAGGAAAGCGCGGGTCATTTTCCTCATGGCAACAAGTTGCTGAAGCTGGCTGGGACCGAAGGCAAACCACAAAGTGGTTTGTGAACAACTTTGTTGCTATTTCAGAAGGCTTTGCCCTTTGCAGTGACACAGGCTGTTGCTATTCTTGGGAGCCTATTGCAGGCGAGGGGAGGGCCGTCTGTCGGAAGTATTGCTTTTGCCTTTTAACAAATAGTTGGAGACATCAGAGCTCCACACACAGCTCAGTGCACATTCCTCACCCATTAGCTTAAAGGGTCGCGCTCTCTCTTTCCCTGCTCTCTCTCCTGTTCAGACGCACAAGGTTTTTAACAGAGAAGGCGCGCGGGAGGGGAGGATTTGAAGTGTTTGCTGTGTCAGCTAAAGTTAGGGCACCAAGCACATGCACATGCGGCACCGCTTCGTTCTTGTAAATTGAGAGCAAGTTGTGGTGAGAAATAGCAGAGAGGAAGAAAAGCCATGGCAGCCCTTTGCAGTCTGTGACAGTAGCAGTCAGGATTTTTCACGCACATGGTATTTTACAAGCAAATGAAGGGGAAGCCACCTTCTCTCCCATGAAAATTGTTTGTGGGAAAACTTAGACTGCCTCAGGTACATTGAGTCAAAGGTTTGATTCTGCGGACTGCTAGGAGTCACTCCATCCCCAGCAGCTTCGGTGGAAGCAGTGGCCAGAGGCTGGACCGCAGTGGCAGGGAAGGCTACAGCGGGTGTGGGCGAGCTGCCCACAGGGACTGCCTGCCCTGTCCTGCTCCTGGTCCCATTGCTGGTCCTGTTGCTGGTCCCACTCCTGGTCCTGGTCCTGCCCCTGCCCCTGTCCTGCTCCTGGTGCTGGTGCAGGAGCCCCCGAGTGCTCTCAGTATACCCGCTGGCCTCAGCGAGGCAAGTTGTCCAACTTATCCCCTGTGGGAATTGCTGTTTTATAATTTGGCAGTGCTGCAGGCTTCTTGTTTGTGCTCTTTTTCTCTTTCATTACTTGCTGTTTTGTCTTGGTTGTTTTTGTTTTGATACACTAATGCCTGAAGATAGCGTGGGAGGGAAGGCAGACGTGGAAAGTTGGTAGCTTTTGCAATATTTCCAGGAACGAGAATTCCTAAACATTTTTTCCTTAAGTACAGCAGGCATGACACACCATTTATCAGTGTTTGTTTAAAAAGAAAATCTGACAAAAGACACTGTAACTGCCCCGTCTGACAGCTGCATCACTGTCAGCTTCAGAAGCTGGAGTGTCGGGGATGCCACAGGGGCACCGGTTCCAGCGGGGAGCTTGGTTTTGGCAGTGCCTTTGGAGTGGAGTTAAAGGAGTCAGTCTAGCTCTGCTCTCATGTGTAGCATATTTTCCATGTAAAATGTCCACCTGTCAGGCGGTACAGGATGCTATCAGGGCTGATAACAATTTCTTGCCACAGCCAGAGAGGTGTTGTTTCCTCATGGGGTATGTTCAAAAAGTAATGTCAACCCTTAAAGGTATTATTCTGATGTTTTGGGAAAAAAAATGAGAGGCTGTTTAGGCTGGGGAAGGAGAGGAAATCTTTCCAAAGATTAAACTCAGCCGTGACAAGATTCCTCTGTTACAGTGCGGTGTGTAACTGACCTCTTTTAACAGCCCACGCCTTGTATAACCCACAGCTCTGCTCAAGCACCTGCTCTCTGGAAACTCGGCGAACTCCACAGCTACACACGTGTTCCCGCCTCCCAAATGCTTTTATGTGCCACTGTCCGGGAGAAGTCAGAGAACCACCGAGATGCCCGCAGCAGGTCCCCGGGGAGCAAAGCCGTGCTCCCAGACCTGTGGCCCTGGAGGATGCTCTGGGGTTGGCTCCTCCTGCCCAGACCTGCTGACCCCGAGGCAGTGGCCCCACTGCCTGCTGAGGAGCCTAGAGAAAAAGAGTTCAGCTCACTCTTCAGTTGAATGGCAGGTTCAGCTTCACAGAGAATTGATGAGAAGCTCTGCGGGCTCCCAGCAAGGTCTGGCAGAAAGCAGGGATTTTTTTAAGGAGGAATGCCTAGTGGGAAGTGAGGCATCCTGAACATCCTGAACTGAGGATGGGCTTCCCCAGTTTCATGCTCTCTCTTGCACCGACGTTACTCAGATATTCTCAATATTTAAGAATGCATACGGAGTTACAGAAGGTTTCATGTAGAAAATCTGTCCCCTCCTTAATTTTAGTATTTACTGACTACTTAATTTTACTATTGGCTTTTGCCATCCAGCTGGCAGGAGGCTGCTTTGCTGCAAATAGAAACTGCTGTGTGAAATTACTGAGACAAGCTTGCAGCACGGCATTGGAGGGACTGGAAGTATCCATCGCTCCTTCTTGCGTTTGTGAAGAACTTTCGCAGCCTTTGTCCCCTCACTCCCTCAGTTCCACCCAAAGCCAATTCTGCAAATCTCTACGAGGACAGCCCGGGTAAGCGTGCCCACCTCCCTTCACACTTGTGGAGCGTCCTTCTTCAGCTGCGAACTGAGTCGGACTCATCAGCTGTAGGGTATTACTAATTTTGACAGAAGTGAGAGGTGTAATGTGACTGCAGCCCTTTCTGTTCAAAACCTCCCCTCTAAATGTGGTCCTCCAACTAAATCTACCGATTGTTATAGCTGCTGGCACCTCTATATACTTTGGGAGAACTTAAAAGTTTGTCGGGAACTGTACCTTCCCCCAAACAAGAAGCATACTACCCCCAGGAGTAAGTAAGAAAAAGAAATGGCTGCTTTTCTTTGAGTTCCCAAATCTTGTGATGAACAGAGTTTAAGTGACGAATGTTAAATGAATGCACCAGTGAATTCCATTCTTTTTTTTTGTAAGAAAAAAAAAGGTCTTTTAGACACAGTGAGATTTCTTTCAACTTTGCTTAACCTTATTTCAGTGCCATCTACATTCCCCTCAGAAGCCAGCACCCAGCCTGATTTTGAAATGTTTACCTAATTGTTTACTCAGAAATCCAGCAGGCTAATCTTTTTCTGAAAATAAAGGCCAAATACAAGATTTTTCCTTCTTAGTTCTGCCTTTATTTCATGGTATCTATGTCAGCTGCAACACAGAGATGGCTAAACTTTGCCCCCTGCAGTAACCTCGGGAGGTACCTAGCTTTCATGCACAGTAAAGCAGCCAGTACACACCACAAACTGTGATGGCCAGACAGAAAATAAAGGAAGCTGTTGTTATTCTGGGGAATTGCGTTTGGGCTGCCCAAAGTGCAGTGCACCCTTGCCATGCTGAGCTGTGGACCTGCAGAGGTACCAGATTGCTTCTTGGGCTTCGACCTCCTCCTCAAGTTACACCCAATGCCAAAACCACTGTACCAGGGTGATAAATATTTCTTTACCTAAGATCTTTGGGAAAAATTTCCCCATAAGTAAAAATGTGAAATATTTTAACCTAAGATCTGCTGCTTGGCATGGCATTGGTATGAGGGATGTTTTGTGACATCGGTAGCCAGCTGATAGTGAAAAGCCACAGCTCAGCAGGTGCAAGAATCTCTTCTCACAATTGTGCCTGAAAAGCTGAGGCATCAATGTTATTGGTGTCAACTGGCATTAATTGGCATCCCACAAAAGGAAGGAACTGGAAAAAGGCTGGTTCCAGCCAATGAAAGCAAACAGAGGGAGGGAAGGCAAACAGCCTGTGCTGGTTCTGCAGCCAAGGCGATCGTAAAGGGATCTCATGAACTGCAGTGACTGTGGAACATTTACTGGTGGCTGCAGCGTCCTGGTCCCAGAGCCCTGTATCTGCTTCTCAGCAGAGACAAACAGGCAAGCAAACAAGCAACACTCCAGCACAACAGTCATGAACGGGATGAGGAGGGGGAAAAGGGAATGTGCTTCGCTACTTTTCAATTCTCTGTTCTTTTCTTGTTACTGCCTTGCCTGCGTACGCTGTTAAAACAACGGCTTGGCTCCCACCATGTGCCCGGCAGCCAGAGGTGTCCGTCAGAGCAGGGGCAGGGGGGCTGCCGGAGGGTTTGCCGGGTGGGAGAGGATTCCCCCAGCTCTGCCCGGGAAGGGAGCCCTGCTGCAGCTGGGGGGTGGGAAGAGATGTTCCAGAAAGCGAAAAATCCCAGCCACCAGGACAGGCAAACCGCTTCCTGGCGCTGCGAGGAGCACAAGCCCCAGCTGCACAAGCGTGCTGTCTGAGGCTGGGCAGGCGGTCACGCGCCTCGGGATGCAGAGGATCGGAAAGATGGAAAAGCCAAAAGCGGGAGAGGGTCAGGAGACAAGCCAGGGTATGAGTGTAACACCGTCACGAGATTCTTCTGTCGGTTTTGTCCAAGTGCAGTCGGCAAGAAATCATCTTTTCTGATAGTTTTTCTATTCCTTGCTTTCAAAACTGACCAAACAGTTTCATAATTAGATGAGTGATTAGACTGAAAAAAGAAGATGAAATAAGATATTCACATTAAATTGCTGAATAATCTGCCTGGAAAAATCTGTGAGGCTGGGGTGGGCACTTCTTCTGAATTCTCTGGTCTTGATTTGTATTTGTCTCCATGTCCAGCGATCTAATAACTCAGATTCAGGACTGTGAAGAGACAGGGACATCAGCATTAAGCCAATAGGAATGTGTCGAGAGCTGAAAGGCTTTCTGAACCAGTTTTCTTAGGCCGTTTTTATCAGTGTTGGCGTAAAGAAGGTCATCTTATTTCCCTGTAGAGATTCTCAGAACCAAGATAGTGGAACTCTCCTAATTAATTTATTCTAAAATATGGAAATAAAGCTTTGCAGCAGAACTATGCAGAGGATTTTCTTGACATACCAGCTGAAGTTCTGTTGCCTGCTTCCATGATCGCTGAGCTTTGCTCTCAGAACTAGTAGTGCAGAAGAGGCGCAGAAGATAGCCAAAATGGGACAACACGGGGGAGGCTGGGAGGATGAGAGAAGGAAAAAGACAAGGAGAGAAGAGAAAGAAATGGAGCAAAAACCTGAGAAAAATGTACCATTTATTCCAGAAAAGAAGTACTGATCTAAAAAAGCACATGTAGCCTTTCCCATTAGTATTGACGCATCGACACCCACACACAAGGTGGAAAATGTGCCAAAATTCCAGTCACAGAGCAGTGAAAACAAGATGAAAAGGATAGAGAGAGCTATCTCAAGAAAACTAAATGATCCCTTCTTGAGGAACTGTGAATACAGAGAAGATAATCGTTATTACTGTTGTGTAGCAAATGAATTGTAATTTTGGACTCTGCTTTGCAAAGACACTTTTTATAAATTTAAAATAAATTTTACAAATGCAATATTTAGGCTATGCCATTTGTGTCATTTTGCAAATGAATAAACCCTAAATACATTAAGAAATGGATAATAGTAAGTAAGTAAATTATATAGTCTGATGTCATATAGCAAGTACATGACGGAACTGAGACCATAAGTTTCTCCATTCTGAGTTCTGTGGTTTCTTACCAAGTCTTTCTCTTTGTGTTTTGTTCTTACTCTTTGAGAGGCACTGATTTGTACCAAGGTATTTCTATCTGACTTTAAAAAAGTATTTTAGAAAAGTTCGTGACCTCTTTTGATAGAACAAATAAGAGATACAGTCCAGAGCCCATCGCACTTCACAACTCCTTCCAGGGCCTGAAAAACACCTGACTCACTGCACAACTATTTATTCCTGCTGCTCTTCTGTTAGCATCTTCTTTAAAAGTACTCTTTAAAAACACAATATGACCAGGGTCAGCAACTTTAAGAGTTTTGTTTTGGCAAAAACTTAAAATCAATCTGAACTTAGGAATAGGAGGTTGGAAAATACAATACAAGAACTGATCTCAGAAAACATAATACAAACTGAATTTTACTTCAGATTTTTACTTTCATGGTAGTGTAGCCTTTCCATCAATTAAAAGGAAAGGTCTTCTAGCTTCTGGGTAATCTGAAGGGCCACTTGTAATAGTTACTGAGTAGCACGTCTGTGGTTTGCCATGGCACACTGTTCTTTCCTGTTTGCTTCACATATTTCACACCTACCTTATTTTAACAAACCATAGAAAGGGCAGCCCCATACATTTGAAAGTTGTCCATTTGAAATCAAATTGGGAGGCGGTGACAAATGAATGTCAGAAAGTTTAGTAAAAATGCCTGTACAACTTTTATCCATTTAATTATCTCATGGGAAGTGGAAAACCAGTTTCTCTACTCAGGCTGAAATTTTTATGGCCTTGAGTTCTTTCTTACCTGCTTTTGATATAACTTTCTGGAATCAGTGGAGAAAACCCAGTACAAAGCAAGAAGAGGTGTACCAGAGCCACATTTCAAAAGCCTTTCTTAGTATCCAGCACACTGCTTTGTGTGCTCAGAGTGATTTCAACCAGCTACTTCCCTGGCAGGGGCTGAACTCGAGCCTGAACTCAGAGGAAGCGTCTCAGAAGGATGGACAGGAGCAACAGCAAGCGCGTGGCCTTGATTTCTCACTTTGCTTCCACCATAAGTCCGCTGTCGCCTACGTGGCGCAGCGCCTGCAAGTTTAATATAATAATAAATACGGCAAGGGCTGGGCCCTGAGCAGCCAGTTAGTAATGTCACCCACTGCCTGAAATCAGACGTTTTTTAGGAATTTCCAAACCAGGTGCCAAAAATGGAAGCCCTTTAGACCACTGCACAGTGGAAAAAGGGTTTTGTTCTTTCCTCATGTGATGAATTGTTAAAATGCGTAAGCTGAAATTCCCTCTGCTTGTTCCAATTAAGAAAAGGGATGTACATTGCTAAGAAAACTGTGAGCTGCTGAAATGTATTCTTTTTTGTTGCTGGGAAACATTTTCTCCAGCATGGAATATGTCAGTCACACAGGAAATGCAGTCATTTTCATGGTTTTAATTATTTCCACTGAGAAAGTGTTTTGTTTTCTCCTGAAAATCTTGCAAGTTGTTGCAAAAATAAACAACTAAATGTCATTAATGCTGTGCTTCGACTTCTTGCTGATTTTTGGCCACAGTTGGCAACCTGGAAGCAGTTTTACATTAATTCACTAATACCAAATGTCTGGGTAAAGCTTTCCAAAGTCCATCAACATTTTCAGATCACTGCAGGCAAGCAGGGAACAACACCAGCCCCCAGTGCACAGGTCATTTTGTGTTCACCCAGTGGGAGTGAAGAAATAATCAGCGTACAATCCTGCAATGGGATAAAAGCTTTAAGTCATCCATTTTCCAGAACACCTCTCATCTGGATTCATTAACAGGCAGCAGCGATGGTCTTCCATGGACAGCATATGTTTGGAGGGGAAATTCAGTCCCTTTTCCAGTCTCAAGCTGGGCGCTCAAAGTCAGCTCGAAGTCAGCTCAAGCCACCCCTGGCAGATGCCCAAGGTTGATTTTTCGGAGCGTGTGGGAGGAGGAGGAAGAGGACAACAGGAGGCAGAGCCGTGCTGTGGGCAGGCAGCCGGGCTGCCACTGCCTCCGCCGCTCTCCTTGAGCAGAAAGGCAAATTTCCTCCTCCCCTGCTCCCTGTCAATACGCTGCCAGAAGCTGTCAGTGCCCCAGTCTCCGAACTCACCAAGGTCTGGTCTTTTGAAATACAGGTTGGAGAAATAATACGCTGGCAGCACCTTGACAGGGAGGTGCCAGCGAGGTTTCTTTCCCCTGCTGTGTCAGCCCCACGGGCCAGGTCTGCGCCTTGCTGGCAGAGAGGCTGGGGACGAAACTGTTGGCTTCCCACTTTAAGAAAATTAAGATGATTTCTCCCAGTAGCTATGAGTAGGGAGCCAAGAGCATTTGGCCACCAGCTCTCCAGCTCCCCACACCATCGGACGTGGCTCCCAAAGGCAGGTTGTTCCTGTGTGGGTAGTAGCTGCTTTGTTGTCCAACATGGATGGGTTGGGTGTGTGCCCGTGGGATCCCAGGGACCTCTTCAGGAGGAAATCTTCGTGCGGCCGTAGCATCAGAATGGATCCCCACATGCACCCTCCGAAAGCGCTTGGCGCTGGTTACAGCCTGCTGCAGTTCAGGAGATGCTGGCATTTGCTCTTCAGTCGTTTGCTTTTTTATTTGCTTTTTTAAAAGCTCAAGGCACATACCACCTCTGGCAAAGCTGATTTAGTGATCTTCAGGGTAGAAGCAAATCCTCTCCTGTAATTTTCTGTTTAGTTTACCAGCATGATTTTTACAAAGGACTTCCCCAAGCCACCGAGGACTGCAGCCTGGGGCTGACACCACCTCCGTCCCCGCCGCTGGCACAGGCGGACTCAGCCTTGTGAGAAGGCAGCTGCCGCCCGTTACCAAGATGCCTGCCATCCCAGCATGGCTGCTTGGCTCAGTTACTACTGTGAAACAAGAGATGTCAGCATCAGGACTTGGATCTTTCTGAAGTTTACAAAAGTCCCAGTGTACTCATTTGGCTTCCCGACGGCTTGGGCTGCCAGCCTGTGAGCAGCTCCATCCAGCAGACACCCTGCTCCCTCACTTCTCATTCAGATTCAGACTCCGTGCTGCTCAGTTTGGCTTCAACCTCTCCATTTCAGACCAATCGCTGAAGCATTAACTGTTTAAATTCACACTGATGAAACAGGCATTGGCAAAGGCTCAGGGGCTGTCAGGGGCACAGCGTGTGCTGTGCGGGAGACGCACGGTGCCCTGAAGAGCCGCCACGCTGCCTCTGAGCGGGAATGCCCCCGAGGAAGGGATGTCTGAGGTTGGGTTCATAGCAGACAGGGTGCACGCAGCGCTTTAGGCTTCCATTATAGCTTCTAACTTCAGCAAGACTTGTCAAAGAAGCATGGGCAAAGCACAGTTTTGTAGTTAGCTGTCATGAAGTTTAGCTCTCGGTAAGGACTTTCCTACCTGGGACACAGCACACAGAAAGCTTTTTGCATGTGTGGAGTCAATAGGCAGAAGTTACGGACTCATCTGAAGGTCATTTTCATACCACAAAAAGCAATCAGAAACTCCAGAGCAGCACCAGGGTGGCTGCTTAGTTGCAGCTGCTTTTATGAGAGTAAAGGAACTTACTGGTTTCTTCCTGGCTTCTCTGGGAAAGTGAAAGACCCATTTTACTACTCCACCCTCATCAGAGAGAGCTCATACCAATCTCACTGACTTTCAGGGAAGCTAGTGAGGAGTTTTGGCACTGCCTTCAACTTCTCCCCCTCTAAATGGGGGACTCAGTACATTTTCCTCATGCTCCATTTTCTTCACTAGATCTTACCCTTTCTTAGACAGTGACCAATACACACTCCACCACCCAGAAAAAGTCTCTTCTTCCAGCTCTGCAGCTGTCCTGAATTGCATCATGGCTTTTTGCAGCGAGTGCCTGTCCATTCCTGATGGACAGCTCTGAAATTTCAGTTGTGCTCACTGAACATGCCTTCTCACACACACACACACACACAAGGCAACTGACTTTTAAATGGCTCTCACTCTGGTTTAGGTTTTTTTGTGACTAACAACATACTTAGACATGTGTATCCATGTTTATCGTTGTAGCGTTTGGCACCCTTGCAAATTCTAAAAGTGAATACACTTGAGCCTGCTCTCAGACTCTTGGATACCTGCCACGGAAATCAGAGGCAACACACTAAAGTGCCTAATTCCTGGAGTCTTACGGTTATCACATCTACACAACCCACCCCCTCAGTTGTGAAAACTTGGAAGCGTGAGTTAGCTGAGCTTCATTCATAGAAACTCAGGAGTGAGAATATGGATGTAAATAACTCAGCATTTTTTATCTTTAAAAGCCGTGTTTTCTAAGCCAGTCATTTGATTTTGATTTTCCAAAAGGCATATGAAACATTTCACATTTCATCTTCAGCTTGAACACACGTGACGTTAAAATTGAGGAGGAGAAGCAATTTTATCGATAGAAGAGATGTAATCCTTCAGGATTCTGCCTGCAGGATAGCTGGAGCAGTCCAGCCCTTGCACCATTGACAGGGATGGGGCAGCAGCGGGCACATGCCCCAGGGACAGTACTCGGATGTGCAGCGCCTTTGCGACACTCCTCTGACAGTCTGGTTTTCAATTTGCCAGTGAGAATGGAGGGCCTGAGCGCAGCCTGAAACTCCTTTGCTCATCTGAAATCCTCCCTGCCAAGTGACACCGATGCTGGTGGCAAGCAGAGCAGTGAGGGCTGGCGGACACAGCTGGACACAGCTGTAATGGTATTTCCCTGAGCTGATCTCCTGCCTGTGTCTGTTTGGAGGCATTGGGAGCTCGGGGCGAGGGCAGAGCCACCTTCCTCGTCAAAGTCTCAGCCTCTTCTTCGCCAAAGCCTGCTTCCTTCCAGACAGTGCGTGATGTGGGGCAAGTGGGATTTGGAGGTAGCTTTCTGGAGAAAAAGCGGTGGACCTGCACTGCACTGTGTTGCTCTGCAGGGCAACTGCAGCTGGGCAGGTGCAACGCATGGACTTGCACCCGGCGCATGGGCTCTGCAGCCTGCGGGAGCTGCACGGGCTCTAGCCACAGCAGTACAGCTGTGATTTACTCTCAGATTTGGCATGGCTGCTTTCGGACACCTCCCACGTCATTCCATCCCTCTGGCTTCGTTGACAAGTGACCGGTGGATTAAAGTGAGGTTTGATCGCTGTCGGTTGCTGTGAGTTCAGAGAGAAGAGATCTCTGGGCAACCTGCCGGGCCAGGAGCCATCCCGAGTCCCCACGGACATGGTTCCTGCCTGGGCTGCGCTACCCTGGGAAAGAGGAAGGTGGGGAGCAATGCAGAGCTGTCTCAGCAGCAGCTTGTGTTGTGCCCCCCGCTTTGGTCCCCTTAACCGAGCAGTGAAAGGAAGCAAACAGCTTCTCCTGTTTGGGCTGAGTCTCCTGATGATAAGACAGCTTTGTCTCGGTGAATCTTAAATGTGTGTTCTTCATGTTTGAATACCTCATAGGTTTATTTCATGCACAAGGACACCTAGAAACAGTATTACAAAAGGCATTTATGCAGAAGTTGGGAAATCCCAGAAACAGAGAGTATTCACACCTCTCTGACTTGGTTCTTTTCACAGAATCACAGAATATGCATATGCACAGTACATTGTCTAATATCTTTATTACATACAGTTTCCTTCACACACCCTCACCTTGTTTAGTAGACAGAGCAGATAATGTTTTGTTAATAATCATTTGGAGGTCTGTGTTACATCAGAGCTCAGACTGCAAAACCACAGCTGTTGCTGCTGCCCTTATAACCCACAGTGCTAGTCAGTACTTTGAATTTGTTTGGTTTGTTCCAGCCTATGGTCCTAACCTCGCAAATGGAGATTATCCATCATGGAGATATGGTTAACAGTCTCCCTATATAATGCTAGATGGTACTGTAATATACAAAAATTTCACAAGCCTGAATTAATCCATCTTCACAACATGCCAATAAGACGAGTGGATAGCATTGTCTCTGCACTGGGGCAGAGGAACTGGCACGTATCATTTTAAGTCCAATTGATGCCCAGTCTGAGAAACCTAGGATCTGTCCTTGCCACTTAGTATTAAACAAGTCTTAATACATATAAAGGCACTTACCACTGACTTTGTTCGCACTTGAGAGTTTTGAACACAGCTGAAAGTAAAGCTTCAGGATCTTAGATCATACAAAGAGGGAAAATAAGTCTGACAGCATGCTCTGTAGGCCATCTTCCTTCCCTAAGAAAAGGTCAGCTGTATCAGTCTTCCCTGAGTATCCCTTTTGCTAAACTGTTCCTGTCTGACTTGTTCTTAAAAATCCCTAAAAACAGAGATTTCACTGTCCTCTGAGGCAGCTCTCTTCCAGTGCCTGACTAGGCTCGTTGTTGGACCAGGGTTTAGACTAAACCCTCTGTACTACCTCTAGTCCATCTTTCCTTGCTTTGTCCACAGGGAACATGAAGAACTTGTATATTCCTCTGCTCTTTGAAAACATTGAGTATCTGCTGCTGGTCCCTGGAGTCCTCACTGGCTCACACCTCTCTTTGGGGAACGCTGCACGGAATGGGACACAAAACCCCAGCAAAGGCCTCAGGCGTGCTGGGTAAGGCAGAAAAATTTCTCTGTGCCTCTTACGTGTTACTTTTCTACTTCAGTGTCCCAGATGTGATCTTCACATTTCCTCACAGCAGTGTCAGTGTTAGTGCTCATGAATAGCTTGCAGTACGCTACAACCCCAGTTCCTTTTCTGCAGAACCACTACCTGTCCCACCAGGTCCCATTTCGTAATTTTGTAATCAATCACTTTTATTTAAATGTAGACCTTTGTGGTCTTCCTTACTGAATTATTTCCCACGTTTTTTCAACTCACTACACTAGTTCTTTAGACTTCTGCCCTTCTGTGTGCCTACAGCTCGCCTCCCAGATGGGTGGTGTTTGTGGTCTCCCACACAGCGTTAATGCACACCCCTGCTAATGACATGAGTGATGGAGCAGAACGCAAAAAAGAGAAGCAGATGCACTGCAGACCACTTTGGAAACAACAGTGGATTTTCTTCCATTTTAACAGTGATTTGTAAATAATTGTTTGAGTTCGCACCATCATTATTTTCCAAGCGTTTAAGAGACAAGGCACCTGCAAATGAACAAGCTACCACGGCAAGTCTGGTCTAAGTGACTTCCCAAGCATCAGGTAGCAACTCTGTGTCACAGGCTGGGGTTGGAGCTCACCATCCATCTGCCTCTGGGATGGGGCACTTCTTGGGCTCCCCTTCAGTTCAGAGCTGCCTAGGCTGGCTGGCGGGGGCAGCTCTCTGCTCCAAAGGAGAGAGGAGGGCAAGGCGCAGCCTCCTGGGCACCAGGAGCCGAGAAGGAAGGACCCGCGCACTGAGGGTAGCACCTTTAGAGACTTCAGCTTTTAAGCTCCAGCATGCCTGTACATGTCCTCACTCCGGATTGAACCAAACCTAGACAGGTTTTTGCAGGAAGAGGAAAGCATACATTCTTGGCACAAAAGGTGCCCTTGCTAAATTTCAAGTGATTGGTACAAGGCAGAATGGGGGAGTAATTATGACAGTAATGTTTTTGAAAATAAATATATTTTTGAGTATTGGCAAAGGCAGATTTTTCTCATAGTATTGTTTGTGGAAAGAACACTGTTTGCACTGAGTTTTGCTGCAAGCAGATCATAAATGCAGTGCATATGCTGAGCACGGCTGTGGCTGCAGCATCGTTTTCAAAGCCAGGGCAAAGGGATGTCACGGACTGGACATGTTGGGAGTTGTGCCAGGGTGCCGTTCTCTCCAGTAAACATGAAAAGAACATGGGCAGGCAACCAGAGAGCCCAGAACAGGATGCTCAGGTAGAAGGAAGGATGACAGGAGTTAGTCAGTGCTCAAAGTGCCTCCAAAAAGCAAGGCGCAGTTGTACAGTCACAGCCAAGCAGCATTTTTTATAGCCACGGGCAACTACTGCGGTTGCCTCATACATTTATGAATGGAGGGAAAAAAGCAACCCCTAACTCTTCAGTTAAGTATATTAACCGGGTTGGTATGCATTCAGGTGCCAGGAGTCCTGCCTGTGGCCAGCTACAGCGTGGGTACTTGCAGCAGCTATTGACGTTCACCTCAGGACAGCTCTTCTTTTACTTCTTTTTCCCTTAATTTTTTTTTCCTAAAGCTCTTGAAGTTTAGTAAGATGACAAACACCTCAAAACAAAGTACCTAGCTCAAAGCAGTGGGCAACTTCATGAATATCTAGTGCCGCCTGCTGGGTGTCCACTGAGGGTCTACCTTTGAGAGACCGACCGCCCTCATGTTGTCCACGCTCTGACGACAGGGGTGAACAACAGCAGACCCATGGTGGGATCCGGGAGAGGCGCAGAGGGAATTACCCATGACGGGCTCTTCCCCTTGGCTCGGACTCCACGGTTAAATGTGCTACACCAATGTCACGTACCTCCTTTATGTTAATAATAGTATCATAATCTTCACCAGAACATAAATCCGTGGGAACTATGAGCTCACAGAAGCAGGTTTCGTGTTGTTGATTAGGGTTTCTTGAGCATCGACAAGGAAAATAAGCCCCTCTTTTAATGGGTTCAGAGTAATACAGTTTTGGGGGAAAAAATCCATTGCTTTTAATGGGGATTTTTTTGAGCGATCTTAAAAGAACAGAAGATGTCTGTTTTTATTCCACTAGAGGTCACCAGCACAATATTTTTACGAAGAAGACTACAGGAAAGGGCAGGAGCATTTCAGTTCAAGCAGTTCACTTGGGACTTCACTATGTGATGGATTTGTCGAGCTAATCATTTGGGAATAACTGTTTGTACCAAACTACTTTGGAGAAACTTCTCACACAGATTTCTGCTTTGAGAGCTGAGCATTTTTCTGAAAAAAAAAAATCACTTTAATTCTGGACTAGAGTGTTCACAACATAAAGGATAGCTTAGAAAAGTTAGATCATAGCAAAATAAGTACACTGAGCAGTTACTGTGAAGTGGTTAGGCCACAAACAAAAAGCGGAATATTCACTAATAAGAGAGCAAATTAAAGTAAGGATTTGAAATTAGTTTGTGTGCTCCTTCCTTCCTGTGGCCAGCTCAATAAACGAGGACCTGAGAGGATGTTCTGGGGCAAGATACGTTAACCCAGACTTGGGGCTATCCCTGTGGCTACTCCGAAGTCTGCAACACTTTGCAGTATGCTGGCAGGTACCCCTGCCTCCGGCACTTCTGCTGCCCCCTCACTGCAGCCATGCGGGGACCCAGTCTGTGATCACAGCAGCGACTTCACCCGTGAGGCACTCACCCGGTCAGGCACCGCTTTTGCTGCGGTGCCGTGCCCTCGGCTACCCTGCCTCTCCCATGGGGCTTGGCGGCTGCGCTCAGCAAGTGGTCGTCACATCTCAATTGCGAGTGGTATTGCAGCTGGCTAGTATAAAATTTGCAGTGATACGCTATGCAACATACAAATAATCAGAGCCAGGGGTGGCAGCAGCAGTTGTTAAATTGGCCCCATGTCGCTCACACATCTAGCGACAGGAGTATCCCAAAGGGAGTGCTGAAATTGCCTTTCCCCGGCAGCAACCTGAGGCCTCCCACAGCTCCCCTCTGGTTTCCCCACGGCAAAGCTGCAGCCCACTTTTCTTCCCCCAGAGCTGCACTGTGCAGTCATCTCTCTCTGTATCGTTGCAGTAGTGTCAGGTTGAAGCCTTATTTTACCCGTTATCCCAAGGTCTTGTCATGGTCTTGCCTTGACACATCATTCTAAAAAAAGGATCAGGTCGTACAGCAGAGCCACAGGCTATGTATATTGGTTCAGTTGCTGGAAGGCTGTATTTTTCCATGAATAACACCATTGCGGGCTTCAGTGTGCTTTTCCAGAGGGGAGCAGGGCCATCACACATCCTGCTGCTCCAGGAGATAAAGGCACACAATAGCCCGGAGCCACGGCGCACGGGTCCTAGCACACCACCGGGAACTTCACCTTTGCTGATAGACCGGGTCAGGGGCCAGGCAGCAGGAAACAAAAAGAGCCTCTTCCCAGAAAGTCATGCATTGCTCATGAATCACCTGATATCAATGGCAAATACTGCTGCCAGACATTGTGCAGCTTCACGAGCAATGGCTTATGTAAACCATTTAATGAGTTCATATGCACCTTTGCAGATATTTTGATTTTCCTTGTTCTGCCCCCAACTCTTTGCAAAGCCTTACCCCAGTTATCTCCTTGCTCTTCAGTGCATTTTTGGGTCTACCCACCTTCCTAACCTCACCCCCTTTATGGGCATCACCTTGGCTGTGCTACACCAGAGCAGGTCAGGACACAAGGGGCCATCCACCTGCACGAAACTTGAAGCCACCGCAGTCCCCAACAGCTACAGAGCAGTTCAGCTGCTGCCTGTGAGAGAGCAGGAGGTGTCAGGCAGTGAGCCATTCATGACAGGGCACCAAATGTGTTGGCTATAAAGTCACTGGGTAATCTGAGTGCTAGACAAAATGCAACAAATGTCACTCTTTGCAAAACACCCAGCTGTGAGGGGAGCATGGCAGAGAGCTAGAGAAGGTGGCTGCAAAGCTTCCAAATGTTTCTAGCAGCAAGTAGTGGTTTAGAGGTATCAGAGACAGCAAAACCCCTGCCTGCTTAGCTGGGCCACTCACATTTGGGATGGCTGGAGCAGGAACTGAAGAAGACTCTTTCCAGTGCTCTACTATGCACTCTAATTTTGGAAGGAACAGCTAAGCCGTTGTATATGTGAACAATTCTACTCCTCATCCTCATGGCAGCTAGCACCTCTCAGCAGCATTATCACTGCAGCAAAGTCTGTGTAGTTGAGGAAGAGTGTGGTGCTCCTCCAGTTCTCCTCTCGATCCTTGCCAACATCACTCTTGCCCTTTCTTGTTCAGGACCAAAAACCTATGCGCATAGTTTAAGTAAGACTCTGGGATGGAATAAAATTGGCCTTTCACTAAATCATGGATGTTCACCCTGTTGGTAATTGCCTTTGCTTCCCTCTAGCTGATTGTCTTATAAATCACAAGTGCCATGGAGACGGTGAACAGGGGTTAATCATTCACCATCCCCTTAACAGAATAATTCTAGGTCATCAAGGAGAACAGAGACAGAAGAGAGATCTGGGAGAAGAGCTAGTCCATGGCCATAGTCAAGCGCCACCGCTGCTGTCCCACAGCAGGAGCTGACAGGCGAGACGTGACCTGTGGCGTGTGGCCTGATACTTTGCTCTTACATATCACGAAAGGTGGGAAGTCTGTGGCCACAGAAGGTGTGATGACAGGACAGGGAAATGCACTTGGTTGAAACTTCATCCGGTGAGCCTGAATGCAAGTGGCAGTGAAGAACATCACACGCGTGGCTTCTGCACAGGCTCACTGCTGGAGCGAGCACCGTACGTCCCCTGTGGGTCTGCTGAGCCTAGACTGAAAGCCCAGCTGTCACACCTTGCTTGCTGTTGCTGTCAGAGCGAACCAGCATAAACATCGATCAAGCTAACGATGTTCCTGCGGCCGAATTGAGTGCAGATTGTCACAGCTAGCTAAGAAGCGCAGTATATTTCTGACCAGTCAAGCTCCCTGCTAGCACCCCCCGCACAGGGCTGGGGATGTTCGCATCAGCTCCTTCGGGAGAGCAGCCTGCAGGTGCCTTAAATCTAGTTCAGGGACGCCTGTGCACTCGTGCAGGCACGCTCTGGTTGCCACCCGGGGATAGGTTCCAGCTATGGTTTAGGAAATGGGATTTCTTACTGCTGAGATGTAATGCTCTGCCTCCTCCTGAATTGGTACATGTAGACTGAGAAAATATCAGGGTATACCTCTGCTAATTTCAAGCTGAACCTGCTATCAGTGTTCAGGTTCGTGTGTCTACAAATTCTCTTTTCTTATATCCAGAGTGTAAATTAACTTGTCATTCAAGTCATGAAGGAGATGTCATTAATTAGCTTATTTTGGGGAAATCAGTACAGTTTTTTTAAAAGAAATGGAATAAAAATGCTTTTCTGATGAAGAATTTACAGCATGAAAGATCTATAATCCTAGCTCTGGAATACATTGGCAAGCTGATACTATATTCAAAGGGGGGAAGGGGAGCAAGTTTCGCGTTTGATGTAATCAGAGAGCTGCTGAAGTGACTTGTCGTGGTAGTAGTGGCACCTTTCCAGATGCCTTTTCAGAGTGCGGATTTCAATAATAAATTAAAAAAAGACACATTTATAGAGAACTAAGCCTCCTGGAAATACCATATTTAAACTCACAAGCTTCTTAACATCCTTTTTATATCCTGATTGTGTAAGCAGTGTATTTTTGTCCTTAGCCAGCAAGTAATTTGGCATTAGCGCCTCACCTTATTTAGGGCTGGTGCAAAAGGCTCCCGACTTATGGCAAACATAAGAGCAGAATCTAAACCTGTAAAGACAGACTAAATTTAGGGAGGGTGATGGAAAGCATTGTACTTAGAGCTAAAAAGGAAACCAGAAAGCATCGTGGGAACAGATTATCATCAGGCTACTCAGTTCTTTATCAGGACTCACCTATTTAGCAGTAATAACCTTGATGGCCAAATTTTGCTCTCAGTTTTGACTATGAAAACCCATACGACTCTTTGGCCTTAATGTAATTTGTGTCAACATAAATAATGGCAGATTTTTTTCCCAATTTTTTTTTTTAATTTATTTTAAATTTCACCCTTTTTGAAAACTGGCCAGTTGAAAAAGGACTGAAACAAACTTTGGTGTCTTTCAAATAGGAATAAATTCCTGTTTGGATTTAGAACCTCCGGGACTAGTGTGGAACCTAATTCTACTGCAACAAGAACCTTGTGAGTCTATGAATTCAAAATCTCAGGTAGGATAAAAGCTTTCCTGGAAATAAGAAGTGGACAACAGAGTGCGGGTCCTTACTTTTTAGATCAGAGAGCATATTCTTAGAGACGTTGTCTACAATTTTAAAAAACTGGGGTCAGACTCTTGAGGCTTGCTATGCCATGATCAGGGCAGAAGCTGAATCCAGAGACTTGGATAGAAAACTGTCAAGGGTGCACTTCAGTGCCTCGTGTAGGAAACTAAGGCACCATCTATGGTGGGAAAAGAGAAGCTGTGAGGTTGCCTGGTCACAGAGAAAATGTCCTTGTCTGAATCTGACGGGGACACAGAGACAGGGATGTGACAAAGGGCAGACAAACAGAGAGGGTCACAGGCAACTGGGGTGATGGGTTTTCAGCTGCCGTCTTTGTGAAACCAAACTGCAATTGCAATTTGCTACTTGGTGATGGACAAATAGAGAGATATAATAGATCCTATTTTTAATATGTGGTTACATAGATAGCTGCTGGATGTTAAACTCTAAGCAATGTGTATTTTATTTCCACGTGTAATAGGCTTGGGTACTGCATGTGCCTGTATGACTAATACAGTATACCTAGGTGTCATCCGTCAGCGATGCGCACCGTGCCAGGAGTACAAGAACACTGAAAATTGAGTTCTTGAATTCTCGTCCAGGGAAGGATATTGGTCTCTATTTTTAAATGGTCTCTTCAGAAAGGCAATTCTGGGACCCATGCAGTGTTTTTACTTTTTTACTTGAAGAGGACTTACAGGATGACACGATAATGCAAAGCTGTATTTGCTGCAACAGATGAAAGAGCTTAGCTGAAATGGAAACACTGAATAGAGACCACGTACTTGGCTACATGTGGGGAAAAATGTCCACTGCTTGGTTGATGTGCACCCATAAAATGCCAGAGGATAGATGCAAATAACCTGTTTGCAATTCCTCACCCTTTGTAGATATTTGAGATTTGTCTAATTTAGAACTGTCATACAAAAAGCAGAAAAAGGTAAAGACATGTTGTAAAAAATTACTCTCGCTATAAAAACCTGCTTGTCATTTTAAAAGAGTTGTGGGACTAATTTTTTTTTCCATTGCACAGCTAAAGCTCCGACTAATTTCAGTAGAGTCAACCTTGCTACGCTAGAATCAAACTGACAGAGAGGTGAGAATCAAGCTCACTCTGCTTTTTCTTACTTCACAATCAGTAAACTTCCCAAAATCATTTTATCAAATTATATTTATCAAATTTATCAAGTTAGAATGCATGAACTTCATTCAGACACATAAGTTGAGCATTCCTGTATTTTCAAAGTGACTGGAGATCTGACTATATAACGGGAAGAAGAAAAACCCAGATGCATGAACATACTTCAAAGATTATCTGCTTTCAGTTTATGTTTGTCTGGAAGATGCCACTGCTGCTCTCAGAGCCTTCATGTGAACACTATAGTTGAAACATAGGAACCTTTTAAAAATGTTGCACAGTTCATGAACATTGCAAGTGCGTGCTGGAACATTGCTGTTGTGGTCCATAGCCCTGGGCCCTGTGGGGTTATACACAGGCAAAACAATGACGAAGGTTCCGTTGCCCACAGCTAACAAGCCACCCGCACCCTCGAGTCACCACCTAGAAGTTCCAGTTACAATCACACAACTCAAATGGATCAATTTTCCATAGCCCAGCTGAGTGACCATCAGCGGCTCTGACATGTCCATGATAGTACTGAGCCAAATTAAAGTCTCACTTTTGCCAAAATGATGGGATCCTGCTCTCCCTCACAGCTTCTGGTCCTCACCTCTGCGCTGGACCCTTATACTGTGCCAGCCGCAGAGCCGGACCGAAGGGAAGGGGGGTTATGGGACCCTCCCTTTTTGGTTAAGGGAACTGCTATTTTGGCTCAGTGGTCTGTGAAAACACATCAGCCCTGCTGGACTGACTCAGCTGTGGAGTAAAGCAGTCCTTAGGCAGCTTAACCCTGTAAGTTTTGCTTTGAAGCCTCTAGGATGGACAGTAGGCACCTCAGCTGGTGGGCAAGGGTTCATTAAAGTCAGGTTACTCTCAAGCTCTGTCACCACTGTTTCTCAACAGGCTGCTACGATCAAGGTAAGAGAAACCAGCAGACATTGTACATCTGGCCTGTCCATTGCAACAAAAGTGGCATAGTTGGAGTGGAGTACAGGAAAACTGTAGCATGAAAAAAGCTCATCTGAATGCATCAACAAGAGCTGCAGTACCCGCAGTGATAAGAGTAGGTACTCACCGGCGTGAAGTTTTCTTCATGTAAATCGTCCCACTGAAAGCAAAGGGAGAACTGGAGTGAATACGCTGTGCGTGTTGTGTGTTGGAAGGCTCTATGATCTGACCCAGAGCGACTAACCACGGTATTTTAGCATGAACAGTTTGTGAATTATTTTTGACCTAGATGGTAACAGGCCCTCATCAAATGTTTGGTTTGATCCACGCTGGGTGAATGGCTCCGCTAATGATGCTTTCATGTTGTATGAAAAAATGGTTTACAGGTTTACATGATTTAGTACAACTCTCTGTAGATTTTGGCACTGTTTCACACAAAAACTACTCTTCTGCAAACAATTTTCTAATGGAGTGTCCCGGTATCTTATCTATTTCCAGCACTCTGCCATTACCTGTCACAATATTTTGCATGATGGTAACATGCCAAGATATGCAATGTCATGTTAAAAAATGTTAATACATCATGTATGTTTCAGGGCAGACAGCCAAAGCGATAGGTGCTTTAGAAATCATTTAAAAAATATATATATTTTTTTTTTGCTTTTCATATTTCTTGTTCTCCAGCACTTTTCACTTTATAGGCTTCTTGTTCTTCTTGTCTTCTTGTTCTCAATTGCTGAAATACTTCTTTTTTTTGGCCACAAAATAAGGAGCGGTGTATCACTAGTCATCTGTAAACCATAATTTAAAAATCCATGCTTTGGAAGTATGTTAACTGTCACATCTGATAAGCCCTCCACTGGCTTGCAGTCATGCGTTAAACAAACACAGGTTTTCATTGCAATTCTTTTAATTGCTCGCAGGGCTTACCAGCATCTGCAAAAGTAAAATGCTTCAACTCCCTAGCGAGTGGCACGATTTCCAGATAGTTCTACATCCTTTTGATATCAATCCCATGTTCCTATAATGTGATCTGCTAAATACACATCGACGTTGAACAAAATATGCACATGCTGAATGATCAGTGGCGGGGGGGAGTGTGAATCTGTTTTAACTGACTGCATTTATAGTCAGTGAAACTCCCTTAAGAGGCAGTGGAAAGAAACCATCCCCTCCAGAGGACCACCACCTCTGCTTAAGATGAGTGAGATCAATCGCTCTCCCTGGGTACCTGTTTTTCTCTGTAAACCATAAAGTCACTGTAAAGGGAGACCAGGTGGCTGGCCCATACTTACAAAGTGATACAATTTAATTGACTTCACCATAGAATGTTAACTGAAGTGTGGCTCAAGGTATCTCAGCAAGATGATACTCCATATTCAGGGCTGAATAAAATAATACTTGGATAATCACTGATTAAGCAGGCATGGTTCTTACACGGTTTAGTCCAAGTCTGCAAATTCATCATTCAAAACGCATCAGTAAATTGTAATATAGAACCAACCTGGTGGTTGGAATTGCTTGTACCCACACCACCAACCTCTGTTTCTTGAGTTGAAGGACAGCGTCTAGCCGTAATCCCAACCCTAATCCCAACCCTGAAGCTGAATGATCCCGGAGCACAGAGAAACTTCAGCCCCAGTTCTGGAAACATAAATCATATCTGAGACCATCTTTAGCATTAGACATCAAAGCATGCTGTCCCACAGCTTGCTGCGTAGTCATCACTTAAAAAAAGTGAATGACAACCCATTTGGCCCTTCGGAAAAGCTGTGTACCTGGACATCATCCTCTGTTTCTTATTTCAGTGTACCTCAGCAGAGTCAGTCATTAACCGCAGTTGCATGGCGTACGTTACTTCTGTTCGAATACATACGAAGGTTATTTTTAGCATATGTAACTGAACAGATACAGTATGGTTCTCAGCAGGAAACTTCTCTGCGTGGCATCTACTTTGCTCTTGGGGAGACATCAGCGGCACAGCTGTCTTCAGAGTAGTGTGTGCATTTACCTGAACTAATGAGCCGGTTTCCCCAGGAAGAGAAAAATGGCAGCTAAGAGACTTGCAATGTATTTCTGAAGCCATACAGCACTCTCTACTAGATCTCTACTCTGTTCTCCAGTATACTGTAATGAAGATTGCATCTTCACAAAAGTGAAGATGCAGATATTTTCTGTACTGGTGCACAAAACCTCAGTACCTGACCACCAGCGAAAGCTCTCAAGCGTAGACTCCAAAGCGCAGAAGGAAGAATGTTTATGAGTACCGAGAAAGAAGGGTGAAGTCTCGGAAGGCTTAGGCCTTATCCAATAAAGCACTTATTTGTGTGCTTCACGTATTATACCCTCAGGACGGCCTGAACTACTTGCTATCTTCCCTCCACCAGCGCCTGAGAGCCCACTGGCAGCGCCCGAGCTCCTCGCACCCTGCGGCGTGGCGGGCAGCGCCGGCTCGGCGAGCAGACCCCGACCGAGCGCGCAGGCGCAGGCTGTGGCTGTGTCCGAAGCAGCTCAGCCTTCCCAAGCACGGAGCTGCCGAAGGAGCCCACGGACGCGGCGTCCGAGTCTTTCGGCCCCTCCAAGGCCTCCCCCGGCCCGGGCAGGAGCGCAGCGCTGCGGGCGGCGGCCGCACGGTGTCACCCTGGGCCCGGGATGGAGCCGGGCGACTGCGGGGCCGCGACCGGGCCGCGGC
>Ga0065711_1026374_pt1 | contig 75077 bp, 37 predicted proteins | sample Hoacrofraction12_FD_59098 | JGI IMG/M metagenome (GOLD analysis project Ga0065711, IMG submission 59098) | Hoatzin crop microbial communities from Cojedes, Venezuela - Epithelial fraction 12 v2 (version 2) | ecosystem: Host-associated > Birds > Digestive system > Esophagus > Crop | place... | reverse complement strand
CCCCAACCCCCCCGTTACTGTTGAGAAATGCCCTTCCTGCCTGTAGGGAGGTCCTGAATCAATTTTTCTGTAGATAGTGAAGTTATTTACCTAATTATTTTTAAACTGGTTTTTTGAAATGCTTGTTTGCTGATCTTGCAACAGCTGGTCACTGAAGACTCCTAGGCAATCTTTACTGACATGTTTGAGTGATATATCATAACTCTGTGGGTGCAACAGTTCATATTGTCCTGTAATTTTCACATGTATCTTTGATTTTTTTTTTCAAAAAACCAAGAATTAATAAAAATCAACCATGTCTTACAGTCTTATAAACTAAAATAGGTTATTTATCTGTAAGAGTTCACAATGGCATCCAAAGTTTGTATAGCAAAGCTGAATTTTAAAATTACATGACACCGTGCATATCATTCTAATCACAGCTTCTGTGATATTTTCTTTTTGTGTATTGAAATACCATTTAAAGCAATCTGTATTGCAGATATTAAAGTTCATTTGTATACATGAAAAATATAAAAATAAATAATGTGTCCATTGTTCTGTGGCTAGACTATCTTTTAAGGGTCAGTTCTTGAAGAAGTCAATTCGAGTAAAAATACTGTGTTTTAACGGTCTTCCTTTTTTTTTTTCTCTCTGTATCCTTTGTTGGATTTTGTCCTTATGCTCCCCTGTACATGGCTTTTTGAAATACGGGGTTTGCTTTGCTTCGCCCATTTCTGTTCCTTATACTGTGTTTATTGTAGATGCAACTTAGCCGAGCTGCTTGAAATAAATCCCAGGAGTGTTTTTACGTAATCAGTAAAGATACTATGAACATCGTCAATAGCCAGTTAATGATGTTGATGACTTTGTAGTAGGGAAGTAGTGCCATAAAAGCAAAAGGCAAGTCTGAGCTCTGCTTTCTTCATCACTTTGAAGGAGTGGAGGAGTTGTCGCTGATGTCTTGATAGTCTGTCTCTTTTTCTTGGTTGCTATCCGTGCTGGTATCAAGAAAGAAAATCTTTGTGAGCAAAAGTCACTCATGGGTTTGGGAGCTCAGTTTGCTCAGCTTATCTTTCTTGAGACTCTGTGCCTTGATTAGGCACCAGCTAACGAGGAAGGTGGTAGAGGGGGGAAGAAACAGATATTTGATCTTTCCATTCTTGTGATAGTGCAGAAGTAGTTACTAGAAGCTAAAGTAACTTCCATTATTGTATCATTAAAGTAGGTAGGGATACAGTGTTCTTTATCTGTTACCATAGTAATAGAAATAGCTGCTTATTTTAAAATGGTAGAATATTTTTCAAGATATTACCAGATACTTGCTTTTTCTTAACTGTTGACTTACGTTTGGGTGTGTTGTATATTAATTGTTTAATGTGGGTAGAAAGAAAAACAGCTTAGTTTTGAGGAATGTGGGAGAGAAGATTCCTGTATTCTGTAATGAAGCATTTGAAAGCCACATGGAATTATTTTTTTTCTTCCTTAGCTGCTCTTTACTGTACTGTAGTACTGAAGATACCTCAATAATAGTTCTTAAATTAAAGGCAACAGTATCAGGAATGGAAGGTACTTTTCATCAGGTTAATTCTGAGGCACAGAAATGAATCTTGTTTTGCTGTCATTTTTTGCCTTTCTATTGATTTTGTTAAAGATACTGTGGAAAAGCAAGCATTGTGATCTGATGCTTATCTAGCAACTGGCCTCTTTAGTTGGGGTTGTGTGTTTCTGGGAGGAAGGGTTAGGAGAGGGGAAGGAGAACTCTCTGGTGTTCTGTTTTTGAACATACTGTCATTAACATCTTTACAAAAGCATATTCTGCTCACCTCCCATCACCTTGGCAATATTTGATTAAAATGAAAGGTGTGTAATAATTGTCTGGTCTTAGCAGACTGGCAGTATACTAAGTCAGTTATTAGGTGCTTAGCAGAGACTGGTTTTGCACAATGCAACAGAATTTGTCAGATTTTTCTCTCTTAGACTGTGCTGTGCACATTCTGAACTATCTGTTTTACTCTTCAGGTGAAGTCAGCTACTTGAACGTCTATTACATAATCTTGCTAGATTCTTGGGGGTTTAATATTTGCAGAATAAGAACCATAGATTAATCATGTACTTAGTTGGGGCAACAGAGATCATTTTACAGAAATTTACTTCAAAGCAAATTGGAGAGAAATTTGTTTATTCAATAAAATAATATTTTTATTACAGATTTTGGACCAACCATGATGAACGCTTTTTATACATGTTAATGGAATATGTGCCAGGAGGAGAACTTTTTAGTTACCTGCGCAACATGGGGCGTTTCAACAACAGCACAGGACTGTTTTACTCAACAGAAATTATTTGTGCAATAGAATATCTGCACTCCAAAGAAATTGTTTACAGAGACTTAAAACCTGAAAATATATTACTAGACAAAGAAGGACATATCAAACTTACTGACTTTGGATTTGCTAAAAAGCTGGTGGATAGGTAAGTGAGTTTTTGTTATGGTTTAACATGTGAAATTTAATCACAGTTGGAAGAAAAGAAGTTTTATTTCAGAGCTCAGGATTACACCTAATATTGTGTGTGGTTCACACATGTCAAATCCCTTAATATGAAGGAGTTGATCATCTTAAAAAGGCTGCATGGAAACTGATATTACACCCTAGGTATAACTAGGAGCAATATCACAGATAAGCTACCATAGAAAACCTTCATACAAGCTGAATTGCGAAGTGTTTTTTCACTACTGTTTCCTCCTCCTTTCCATTTAGAGATATCTTGGGAATGTGAGAACAAGATTTTATAAGGGGATAGTGTGTTTTCAGTAGCCTATTGCTAAAAGGAAACTGCAGAATTTTTACAGAAACAATAAGACCAGCTTCAGCAGAAGTATTTATTTAACTGTAACTTCTGCAGTAGTGTCAGCCTTATGTCTGTTTTACTAGTGTATGTACTTTGGGATGATGCAGAGGTGTTTCCCCCAGTGATTTCTTTGTTCTGTCCGTTTGAACTAGCTTTCCAAGATTATAATACATGTTCTTAAAAGGAAGGAAGAGCTGTCATTGAGATTGAAAATAAGGGAGGAAAAAACTAGTCTGTCATATTAGAAAAGCGGTCTTACAAGGTATGGTATTATGCCCTTGGGCCACCTCTTGAGGGAGACTGTATCTGATTGTTCTGGTTGAGGTAGCCTAGCAAGTGAGTTAGGTGTTACATAGATGCTCCCCCTCTTCACTCATCTGTTTTACCTGTTTGATGCTGCTCTTGCAACAGTTTGGGGGTGGGGGCAGAGTTCTACAAGATCAATTTTAAATGAAGGTGGATCTGAGGGATCTACTCTTAATGGATCCCTTACAAAGTAAAAGTCAGATGGGACAGATCAAGTCATGCTATGGCAATCATAAAGGATGCTTCCCTACGTGTTACAGGCTCACAGTGCTGGGTTGCCTTGGCGCAGAAGAATGGTAGCCAACTGAGAAGTACACTGGTTCTATTCACCCATAAGGTCTAAAAGTCAGTTTTTAAACCATAGTGGTTTAATATCACTGCTTGATTGAGTTCAGTTTCCACTGGGCAAACAGATAGTTCTACAAATGTTGGATTTTTTTTTTTTTAATATTTTGTTTTTACATCAAAGTAACTTTTTGCTGGAAAAGGTAAGGGTACTTCCATGTAAAATAGTAGGATGATCTCTTTATAATATATTTTCATACAAATTGTTACGACTTCCTTTTTACATGTAGATACTGCCACTTAGTGGTTATTCTTAATTTGGATTTCTGTGGGTTTATTGCGTAGCAGAAGTAACCCTTCATTAAATAAGGTGATAGTTCACATCGAAGTATATTTTTCAGTTTGGAAGATGAATCTATAAGAGTTATTTGTTCAAATATATTGTAAGACATAGAAGTAAGTTATCACTACTGTTTTCATTTGTTTTTTTGCGTTGTGTCTTGCTGGGGGTGGGAAGAGGTACGGGGTGTGGAATTATTAGTAAAATTAAGGTTTACATCTGAAAATTAAGGTGAAACGTTTGGGTAGGATCGGAGGGCTTTTCACCAGTTAGGGTAGCCCAGCCCATTTGACACTCGTACTTGTCTGTTTCCTGTACATGTTCATTCCAGGTGGGTATATGGCCACGCTGACCCTGACCGCGGTTAGGGCTCTCACGAATCTCCCATATGGCACTTAGCCTCCCACTCCGGTGAGGAGAGTTAGAAAGTAAGGGGATTTATTTTCTGCCAAATTACTCCATCCCTTATTACACAACACAGGGGGGTGAAGTTGATCAATTTGTGTTGAACTAAATCATGGAATACTATAGTACTTTTATATTAGTGCCTGCTTTACCTACAAGCGTACAACAAGTAATATAAAATGCAGAACAAAAAGTTGGGAGGAGTGACGACTTTATCAGTTAGAGCATGGTAGTTACCTATGCAAGTCTGATTTCCTCCCTCCTCCTCCTCCTGGCTATATATGTGTAGTATTCACCCTACTAGCTGTAGTCATTTTCATAATGCTGTTTTGTCACTGTAAAAATACACAGTTGTCAGCAGTTTGCTCACTAATGCACTCCAGTAGGTTATTTTGTTTCATAGGCTATTTGACCTAAAGCATAGGAGATGTTTTGTCATTTTTATGCATGGCAAACATCTATACACATGAACATTACACTTGTGTATGTGTATATATCTATACTTTTATATAGTGCATATGGATTGTGAAAGTAAAACACAAAGTATATATGTTTTTCAAACAGTGGTGAGGAGGCATACCACTTAGTACCAACAGATGTTTTCCTAGAGAAACATGACGTGAAATAAAACATGGTGTGCACAAGACCTTCAATACAAGTACATGTCTTTGATACATATTATTTCCTAGAATGATTCTGTAGTTGCTTAATTGAGATTTTTCTGTAGGCATTTTCCTTTCTTCCCACTATCGTGTAGAAGAGTGAAGTGTTCACCATGTTCATCTGCAGTTAAGCTGCTCTTTAGAGAGAGTGATGGGCTCGTAGCTCACGTTCCCACTGTGGGAAGCAGCCTGCATGTGTATCTTCTTATTAGTAAATTTTCTGAAGGGCTAGACTGTAATATTTTTTTCTAGAGAAAAAGGAAAGGGAGGAGGTTTTCTTATCTCCTTCTGTTCCTTATCAGTATGTCCTTCTGTTTATCCATGTTCTTCCCTTTTTGGTCATAGTGTACTTTTAAAAATTCTAAATTTTTCTCCAAAACAATGTGTCTTTGCTTCAGCTGCTGTTTATTTCTTCTCTTTTCCAACTTGGTGTTCCTTAACTGAAGACTTAATAACCTTTTCAGTTTCTTGTAAGTACATTCACATAAGATAGGTGTGCCACTACTTCAAAAAAGGTCAGTGTCAAGAAGAAAGGACGGGTGGGGGAACTGGAGTAAATGATTGTTATGTGAAGGGTGTAGAAAGGATTTGCTTTGAATTTTGTAGCCATTGCATTTTTAGACTGTTCTTTTTCTAGAAAGTGTATACCACTTTTCAGGTGTAATATATCCATTAAATGTGCTTCTGATCTTTCTCACTGGTTTTTTTGTTGTTTTTCTTTGGGTTTTTTTTCCCCTCTGGTGTTCTTTCAGAGAAACTGAAACAAAAGTTCATAGAACTTTATATTTTTTTTTTTTTATGCACAGATTTCACTCAGTTTTATGAAAGCTTTAAGTAAACTTAATGTTGTGAGTTTTTTCCAGAGGAATGTTATTCACTGTTGATTTTAGTTTGCTCAGTTTAAATTTCTAAAAAAAGTAAAAATAAAAAAATGAATCTTCAAGACTCTGGGGATGCTTCTGCACTGTTGCTTAACCTGGATATACTTCATGACTATTCTGCAGAGTGGACTTGAAGAGAAGAGAAAAAAGCAAAACAAGACTTAGCAAATCCTGTTTGTAAAGTGTATTGTGTGTCACTGTAGAAGCAAGGATGTCTTGCAGAACAACCTTTTGTTTGACTGGAGACAAAGCAATCTCCATTAAGAATAATTATGAAGAAATTTCCAGAAGAGGACACCAAATAGGACATTGTTGTTAATCTCTGGCTGGTATGTGAGAAGGCTGGCAGGGACTACAGAGGTGGATGCTGAATAGTGTATAACGGTAAAACGTGTTAACCGTCAAGGCTTGACTTCTTCAAATAATACTGTTGACAAGTCCCACAAGTATTTTATAGCTTGTCAACTTTTAAAACCTTATCAGCTATTGCTTACCTCTATTTCAGCTTTTATCTTGAAAAGCGAGAGCAGTGGTATTTTTGTATTAGTTTGAAAGAAACAGTCTATTCTTATTTTTCTGTGTTGCAGTTCAGCTTCAAAAGGATAATCTGGAGTTTCAGATGAATATGCAACACTCATGAAATAGTAACAATAAAAAAATGCTTAAGAGAATGTGAACTGATTATAGAATTTATTTGATACATTTTCCAAAATATTAAATAGTTTTTTTCATGACCAACAAAAGAGGAAATACAAGGCATGATCGTATGGCACAAGTACACAGCTTGACGAAGAATTTGAACTTCCTCCAAGTTTTTGTGTAGTTAGTAAGCACGTATTTCTTGATTGAAATTAAGAGAAGTAGGTGACCTGGTGGTAGTTAATTTTATTTCCTGGTGCAACTAGGGGACTTCAAGTTATGCTGGCCTTTCCTTGATATGTTGTTTTCCTTTTGCTGGAATAAAAAAGTGCTTGTTATTTTACTTGTAAGGTGATAATGGGTCACTTTAGTTACATTGTCACCAGCAAATCATGTGGGTCCTGGAAATCACAGTTAAGTGTTTGTTAAGAGTTTGTTCATTCATAGTGTTGACAATTTTTAGGTAGGAAAGGATGACCATTGTGGGGCATTGTCCTGCAAATTGGCTTGTCCATTAAAGCAAATGTGACTGCCCTGTCTGCTGTATTTGTACAGCCCTTCTTCCCAAATACGGTAAAAGTGGTAGCTGCTTCATTTGCAGAGCTGGCTAAATCGGTATGAATAAAAATTAATGCGACAGATTGCAATACAGATTTTTAAATTTGAGGGAGGGGGGACTGTTTTAAAAAGACAAAGCTTTGTTGTTTTTCTTAATTACCTAGTTCTGATCTCAGCAACTGCTAGATGGCAGTAGTGTGTAAAGAAGGGCTGTCTAAGAATTTTCTTGAGTATGCTTGTTTTGGAGGAGAGTTTATATTTTCTAGCACTAAAAGTTATGCCACCCTTTTATCATAAAAATTAAAGATGTGTTCTTTACACTAATGCACGTAGTTTCAAGAACCATGGAGCACTTGGGTCATAGTGTGTCTAACGCCTTCTGACAGTTTAGCTGGAGTAATTTAGCTTTTGTCATATTAAAATCAAGCCTAAAGAAATTCAATTCTGTGTATCATAAATCTTCATTTAGAGTCTTGACTGACTGCATAGCTCATCTTTGATATTAAGCATTCTAATGAATCAAACCTAAGGCTTAAAAAACCCAAACAAACTATATTATTTGTCATTTCTTATTAGAACGTTTCTTAAAATGCAAGGTACTTTTTTTTTGTACTTATTCTCTGCTGTTATTTTGTCCTGCCTTGAATTGTTGAGCACTTTTTCAAAGCTTCTTATTCTGACTCACTCTCAGGGAAGTGTCATTTATTCATCATGAAAGCATGTTTTTTTCTCTAGCATGTATTTAAACATGAGTCAAGGTAATGAAACCAAGCAAATTCTGCATGGGTATTTTTAAAAAGAAGATTTCACGTTTCTGAAAGACATTGTTTCAGAAAATTCTGTGTTTCAAATTGTAATTTGGTCTTTGTAAACATTAACAGCTTAGATTCAGTTTATTTCATGTATTTATAGAACTTGAAATATATATTTCAATTAGGTAGCAATATAACACTTGTATCCTGAGCTTATATTAAGAAATATATGACTAAAAATGACATTAAAATATATAGAAATAACAGTGTTACTTACATATCTCACACTTGCTTAATTATACCTTGTAAGTATTTTAAATAATTAAAAACACAAAATGTTTTCCTTTTAGTGGATATTATGGGAGTGATGACAGGTTACATTTCAATACTATTTGAAAAACATTACTTAGACTGTTAAAGGAATCTTACTTAATGTCTGCAGCTGTTTACAGATTTAATCTGCTTCTTTATCTCCTTCTCTTCCCTTTGTTTTTTCTAAACAAACATTTTTCCTTTTGCCGCAAAAGGCCAGTAAGCTTGCCTTTTACTGGGCCTGTCAGAAGTAGTCCGTGAACTCCCAGGGTCTGCAGCTTACAGGATGAAAACCACTGTTGAATTCAAAGCAGCGTGTAGTCCAATGGATAGAGTACCACACCAGTAGTCAGGAAAATCAGTGCATAGATATTGCTGCAGACAAGAAGTTTCTTAATTTCCATACATTTCTGGAGAGTATCATCAAAGTAGTCGTTAGGATCTCGTAGAGGTCTTTTCTTTTTTCACTTGTTCCTGTATACGATAAATATGTAGGCATAGGTTGGGTACTTACTATCTGTGTGTTTGGGTTTTTTTCTATTACTGTTATTTCAGTTTCACTTCAGTCTGTTTTTGTTGTTTGTTTTGTGGGTTTTTTTTCTTCTTTTCCTCCCAGGACATGGACACTCTGTGGCACTCCTGAGTACCTTGCACCAGAAGTTATACAAAGCAAAGGCCATGGAAGAGCTGTGGATTGGTGGGCCTTGGGAATTCTTATATTTGAGATGTTGTCAGGGTAAGTGATAATGATTGCTATCACATCAATCTTAAATAAATAATTGCATATATATGTGTACAGGATTCTTTACTCTTTCCGTTTACAATATTTGGACTAGCAAATTTGGGCTACATTTGTTATTGATATACCAGTTTAATTTTTGCCGATGAAGAAAGGAATTGGGAAGCTGTAGGAAGGAACATACTTCACTGTTGTGGGATTTTTTACTTTTTTGAATTTGTTGGGTTTGTTTGGGTTTTATTTTTTTTGGTTTTGGGGGATTTTTTTTGGAGGGGTAGGTTTTACGTAAAATCCTTTATATTTAAAGGGTGGAGAAGCGGACTACCAGTCGTCTTTGAAACGCCTGTAATTAATTTCTAGTATAGTGAAATGATATTTACAGTAGGACCTTTAGTCTGTAAAAATGCATGGTGGCAAGTAGGAGGACTTTAATTAGTACAGCTTGTATTACTACTGAGGACTGGTTTTCTTTAAACCAAAGAAAAAACAGTAGGGAAAAGCTTAAAAGGTCTGTTTGGAAATCCAAACGCTACTTTTGATGTTTTGGAATTTGCTTGATGAGCAATGTTTCCAAAAGGTATACATTCAAACTGAAGAGAGAATTTCTGGCGTTAATATGATTAACTGTTTCTGACTTTAAGTATTAGGTAGAGAAAATTAATTGTCTTAATTTGCTCTGATTTCAAAAGAGAAATGCTCTTCAGTAAAATAAATAACTGGTTTAGGCAGAATGTTAAATTCTGCTTGTATACTGAAAAAGGCATCCACATGGTTTTCGTTGTTTTTTGTCTTGGCTGTATCTTTTGAAGGTATTTGCTAAAAAAAAAAATAAAGTGGGAATTTTGAAAGAAATAGGTTTTGCCATGGTCAGTGCAGTGGAACAAATGCAGATGAAATCAAGGCTTTCATAGCTTCAGAAGAAACTTAGTATATTTCATCAGTTTTGGTTTCATAGTCGTTAGAACTTGTTTTCAGTACCAGACTGTGTGCTTGGTGCCTTCTTGCTCCCTGAGAGTGCGTCAGATTGCCTCTGTGGCCTTCCGTTCTGGATCTGCAGCCCCATAGAATGAAACTGGAACAAAAACATCCTTACTGTACTGTTGGCAGCAGCTTTGGTGACTTTTCTGGTGTTTGGACAAGCTCATTAGATTGCCTGAGCAGACAGTTCCTCTGATGGATAATCACTTCAGAGCTGCAGTCCATCATATGTGTTTGCTGTGAAGAAGTTCACGCACTAGCATCAAAACACTATCCCAGCAAGCAGTGGGCATCAATGCTGTCCTTTCTTAATGGCCTTGAAGGCATGCATATGCTTTTACTTTGAATCTCAAGGCAATTTCTGAACAGAAAAAGCATGTAAACGTATGAATGGTTCCCTGCTGACGCAGACAGACTTGGCTGACTGGTCTAATAAAAAGTCATTGGTTATGTAGGCTGATTTGTGCAGAGGCCAGGCTTCACCTTTCTTCCTCCACTCCCTGTAACAGTGAGCAGCCCAGTTTGGTCAAGGGAGTCCTTCTCAGAAGCATGAAAGGAGCAAGAGATTCCCAGCAGCCTCGTTGATACTAATCACAGTCCTAGACAGCATGAAGGGCATAGATCAAGTGTCTGGTGCTGTAACATGAGCGCAGGTGCTGCAGTCTCCCAGCTGTAGTCTGAGTAATTTACATTCCTGCCATGGGTTTTGGTGGGACCGTGCTCTGTTCGATCTGTGTGGTCTCAGTGTAAGTGGATATTAGGCATTTTTCCTTTCTGTCCCTTAAAGAGATGTTGATAGGATTCTCTGTACTACAGCAGTAATAAAAACATGGTTTCCAAAGTTAACTTACCAACTACAGATGATAGTCAAGCAAGGTCTCATCTCTGGAGTTGGTGAGACCTCAAGACTCCAGGGCACTGAAGTATGACTGCTATATATTCTGTTGAAGCATGACCAGTATATATTCTTCATGAAAATAAAAAAAAAAAAAAAGGAGCAGCTGCAGTGGTGTTTCGGTAGGATCTTTTCTGTCCTGACACTATCTGGCATAAGTGATGAGACCTGGATTTGCCCAAGCTTAATATAAACACTTTGGCTATAGAGACTCTGAACTAGTAGAAACAACTTACACATTTCTAAAAGGCTACTGAGATCTTGTATGGGCTGACTGACAGAGCAGCTGGCTGCTGGAAATAATTTTGTAACGGTTTTTACTACAGTATTTGTGTAGCGTGCTCTTCATAATGGATGCTTCTTTTTATCTTTCAGTGTTTGGGTGGAGTCCCTGTGCAAAGCTGGGCTAGGGACTCGCTTACGATTTTTGAGATTCTGGGTTTAGAGGGTTGAGGGGAGTAGGGACTGTGGCTTGTGTGTGTTTTCTTTAAGAGGGCAGGTTGTCACATAGGGCGTATGCTTTTAGCATTTTATCAGCTTTTCACTGTTGTTGACAGTGGTGTTTTAAATTTCCTCACCAACTCAAGATGTGGCTTGATATTTGCTATCAAAGCTATTAATGTAAAAACAGTCCTAGGTAACTTTATCCCTTGAAATTCAAAAATTTAAGAAATATGAAAATGAGAGGTGAACAAAACCTGACTTCAAGGCTAACCTGTTATCTGCAAGTAAGTTAAGACATTTGGTAGTTATTTCCTGAAGTTGCTCTCTCTGAACCCCAAAAGCAATTGAAAAGAATTGCTAGATGACTGTGTAAGGAAATGGTCTCTCTAAAAACAAACAAACAAAACCACACTTTCCTGTTCTGCAGTGTCTTATTTCTCTAACTTAATCTCGAGAGGCCCGTGGAATTCTAGTTCTGCGCGTACTGGATTTAAGGCAAGGTCCCATTTAGGTTTAAGATAGTAAAATATAGGAAGGGGAAAGAACAGGGAGACGCAAGGGTGAGAAGAAATCCTTACAGAACAGAGAAGCAATATCAAGTTCATCAAGTTAATCTGAACAAGCTAAATATACTGTCAGTAGGAGGAGTTGAAAGATCTATTTATTTTGAGTAAAGGTATTCTGTTACAATCTATATACACTTATTATTTAAAGTTACATATGTTAGGTCATAGTTGTACTGTCATCAGACATGTAGCTAACTGAATTTTCTCATGTAATGAAGCCTTTGTGTTTTTCGGTTTTGCTTTGGTGGTCATATGTGATGTGCTGGTCTAGCGTTTTAGGTAGCTAATGGTTCCTGTCTACGGTTTCATATTCTCAGACCTGTGTGGTTTCCCTGGAGGTTTTACAACTTCTCTTTTTCAGTGCTAAAACTATGTTATCTTTGAGACTAATGTCGGTACCATTGTTATGCATCAGTTAGCAGAAGGAATGGTTTGCACCTGTTATCCAGTATACAGAGTTGGGTTTGTTTTTTTAAGTTTCTCTTCAGTTGGTGGAGAAAAGGCAGCTGTTTGTGTTAAGGTGTGAAGACAGTCTGAAACTCAAGGGTGTTTTTGTTGATTTATTAGGTAGCTTCCAGCAAAATGCTTACATTGTCTTGTCTAAAATCTGTGCTGTGTTGCCGATTGACGTTTGCAAGTGGCATCAAAGTCAAGTTATTTGGTTTGTCTGTAAGAAAGCTATGTAAACTTTCAAAGCTGTTCTCATTTTGCATACAGTTCAAATGCACTTTAAGGAGTGTTGCCATGAAATTATTGTATAGCCAAGTGTGATTTAAATTTCTGTCAAGAATTCTAGACTTAGTAATTTTGGATTTCAAAGTGGGAAAGCAAAGAGCAATTTAAACATATGTAAATATGTAAAAAAAAATACATGCTTCTTATTCTTCTTGATTTCGCACCTCAGTAGTGTATAGAGTGTTTGAAGATGGAGGAAAAACCCCTGCATTTCATATGAGTCTGCTTACCGCAGCTGGCACCTTTGTAATACATAGTTACAGAGTCTCATTCTAAATACTTTATGCATTTATAGATGTTAATATGTAATATCAAATACAAAATTGGAAATTGGGTATATTGTTTGTCAACTTGCTTTGGAGAATGTGAAGTACATAATGTTGCCTGACTGAAAAAGGAACTTTATATGACAGTGTCTCTGGTGTGGGAAAATTTTATGCATGTTAAATGTCTATCACGTTTTCCTTGTTCTTTAGTGTCACAGCAAGAATTCATAAAAAACACAATTATTTTTTCCTTAGATTCTTACATTATCGAGTTTCTTTCTAGATGAGACTATTCAGTTTTTCATAGTGAAACTACTCTGACTTTCTGAACAATATCAACAAATTTTTTTCAATTGTTCCTTAACCAGATAGTTTTGTCCTGCTTTTCTGTGTTTGAAAATATTACTTTTTCAACCTTATGCATACAGACAGTTTTATTTAACTATTCTGATGGAATTTGGTTTGTCTGTGGCTGAATTTTAGAGTATTTCAAAGAAAATGCTAATCCACTTGACCATGAGCTGAATCATGAAGAAATTAGTACTTCTGAAGACACTTATGTAGTCGAAATAATGTATAGTACTTGAGGAGTAAGGTAGTTTGAGTAATACAAGATTAAGGAAAGAATGTGAAATGGAGTAACATTGTTTTCACCCTTGTTTGTGCTATCAGTGGTTTCCAAAGCCACCAGCACTGTATTTGTGCATATACTCACGCAGTTAATTTCTCTTAGAAAGTAATTGTAAAGTGTTAGGGAGATCTGAAAATGTTTGAAGCATTGGACTGTAATAGTGGTTGGATGTTATTAGTATCGTTGATACTCAATATCCCTTTTTTTCTATTCTGTAGGAGTTTTGAGACAGAAGCATAGTAAGATGGATGTTTTGCTCCTGTTACGGAAGTCACAGTAGGACTGAGATTAGTGAATGAATAGTTAGTTATTCCATTCCCCTAAAAGGTTTCCTGTGGTAACTTCTAGAAAGGTGACTGCCACTCTGAAAACCTGTTGACACTTGGGCTGAGCTGCTTGTGCTGACTGTACTGATGCATCCATACTCTGAGCCTCTTGCAGTAATCAGAGTATGTATTATACTAGTAAAGGAAGCACAACAGAGAACTATCTAAATTCTTTCTGAAGCTGCAAGACAAGAAGTAGTCTCTGTTAACTCATAACTTCATGAAGAACTTTTTAGGAAATAGAGTAGAATTTTAGTTGCATCCTGATTTAGTGATCATCTTGGGAAGATTATGAGATAAGTACTTTATCTGTCCAACACAAAGACAGCTGCACTTTGAGAGAATTTCAGGTTCTGAACAGCCTGTCTCTTTCAAACCTTCTCTAACAAAACATATACTTGAATTCAAGATGTATATCAATAAATAACTGAACTGGACAATCTATTAGTATCAGGGTCCTTTGACACTTCAGATAAAAACTAGTGATAAGGGTATGCCTGCAGTTACAGGACAAGACCAAAAACGGTAATGCTGTTTTGGAAAATGTACTCTTGGGTTTTATAGATAAAGCCAAAGCATTTTTTACTTGAACACTGAAAATTTGTTTCATAATTGATATTTTTTACTGTATTACTGTAACAAAAATCTTTTGTAATACTCACTTTTAGTTCTGTATTCAACGTGGTGTGTACAAAAGTGTTTTCTGATTTGCAATTGCAGCTTTAACTTAAGTTATTCTTCAAGTTAGTATTTGATTGATGATGCCCTATCAAAAAGAACTATATAATCAGTGATTTCTCTGGGGAATAACTATAACGTAATACTGTTTATAAGATTTTTAGAAATCCTTTTTCTAACCTCTAAAAATTTGCTGTATTAAAATAGGTTTCCTCCATTTTTTGATGACAATCCATTTGGTATATATCAGAAGATTCTTGCTGGCAAAATAGATTTCCCGAGGCATTTGGATTTATATGTAAAGTAAGTCAATGACTCCCAACACTGTCTTTTATATTCTAAACACCTCCTGAGCACTGTTTGTAAAGGGTCTTCATAGAAGAGCAGACACTAGATTCTGTTTTTCTAAAACACCATGTTGGAAAATATATAGATTATGCTTACTGTTAACAGTCCAAGTAAAATTATGTGTTTGGTAGACTTCAGGCTGGAGATACAGTTGTAGGATAGTATCTTCCTCTCTTACTTTATTGCATATTTTTGAACATTAAATGCTTTTCCACCTTGTACAAAGGCCATTGGTACCAGGTTGGTGCATGGAAGGAAGAAAAGAGGAGAAATATGAGGAGACAATTTAATATGAGTAAAAATTGGGAGAGTAGGAAGTGAACACTACAGTGTTCCTTTGTACGCTTATGTACCAGTTAAACAACTCTCAACATAACTACTTGAATGAATTTTCTGGTACTTCAGAAATTCCAGTGTAAAATTGACTTCCACTTCTGGTAGCAGGGCCCCTGTTCAATATGCAGTCTCCTATATGCATGTGTGGGTTTCATTTGTAGTATTTTGCAGTCATTACAGGTATATTGCAGATGAAATGCTTTTTTCCTTGTTTAAAAATTCTGTAATTGAAATAGCTGTTAGTAAACATTAGAACAGAGTGAGTGCAATTTTAAACATGAAGTTTGTCCTCGGAAGCAGAGGTGATTGAGTGAGTGAGGACAGGAAGTTATTCTTACATTCCCAGGTTAATCACTCCAGGTGTTTTGAAGAAGTGACCTTAGAGATGGCACTTGCTTACTGTCACCACTAGGGAAATAGATAAAATGTTTTATGGCAAATCTAATGAAATCTGTCCAACTTTCCCTGAACTTCCATGAATTTTCTTGCAAAAATAATCATTTGGGGAGGATTTTTTTAAGCCTCTGTTGAGTCATCAGGTGCACTTAATCAAGCGTGTCTGCATCACCTTAGGCTTATCAGTGTCTCGTGTTTGTATCTGTTCTTTAACAGAGTTTTTCCTTACTATCTTGATGCTGTTTCCAGTTTAGTGTAGTCTCCTTCTCTGGTCTTCGTAACACGGTCTGTCTTAGAAAGAAAACTGAGTATCTCACATAGTATTATGTGCACTGAATTATGGGAGTGTGACCAGAAACAGCTTGAATTAACCTGTCTAACACGGTGAAAGCATTTAAAAGTAGAGATGCTGTTAGCTTCTGTTTGTGTTCAGCATTCACAGATCAACACTGAGCTCTCCTATCCAGACACCTGATGCTGTGAAGTTTGCTTGTTATGGTAGTAAGCATGTGTATACAGGCTTTGCCCTTCAGTCTAGATGTGACTGTCGATGAATTGTAGGATACATTAATCAACACAGTTGTTGCTACATGTCTGTCCCAGCTTTTCTTATCCAGATGTTTTTTCAATGTGTGCTTGGCAGCTCTTTCCCATTACACTCCTACCTTGAAGGGATCTCATGGGATTCTAGCTTGGGCTTTCCTTCTTTGACACCTTGATTTTGGGTGATCTCATTCATTTGCGTAGCTTCATCTGCTCTGTGCAGTGAGTTGTTAGCATAATGTATCTCTTGTTCCATCAACCCCTCTTCCTTTTTTTTAAACCACAGGATGCAGAACTGGGCAATCTTTGACATCTCTGCACCTTTAGCTTAAAGCGAGCACCAAGATTGTTCTGTCCTAAGAAGACAATCTGCTTCTTACCTTACTTTATATCCCATTTGCTTTCTCTCTCTTCTTCCTATCAGTCGGTTTCTCAGAAGGATTAAGACTGTCTTGGGTCCTGTCACATCCGGGCTATGTCTGAAGTATTAGTGCTATACAGTGTTTATAATAATTGAACTTTAGCTTTTTTCCGTTTTGAACTGTGAGAAAACTATTCTACCTAGATGTACTACATAAACTTACTGGTTGACATTTTTCTACTTGCCTACCCCCTTTCATGCACCCACGCTTTGTACCTTTTGAATTTGTACTGCTTTTGTTTTCCCTCCTGCTGCATGATGTTCACTGTCTGTTACAGTGCTGTATAACTGCTGTGCGTCTTAAATAAAGGTGCTGTTCCTTCTGGGCTGAGCTGGCATCTCTTCACGTTGCTCTTTACCGTGTCCCTTTTGTTAGCTGCCCAGCAATTTGGTCAGATGTTTTTCTGAAGTCCTGTATACATGAAGTCCTTGACACATTTGATAATTAGTTCAGATCTCTGCTGAAGAGCAGCTTCTGCCATGATGATGATCATCATAAATTAAACAACTAGAAATTCCAAAATAAGACTGTCAGCAGAGTTTTGTGTTGCTTCATTTCTGATAAAATGTAGGTATTAATTACACTCCACCTCTTTCTTTGGCCACTGATGAATTTGTAAGTTAGTTCTTTATATTTTTCTTTTTTGGCTTTTGTAAACTTTTCTTTGCAAAGACAGTTTTGGAAAATACCAAAAGAAACATGAGTGCTACAGCAGTATAATCATTGTTGGTCTGGGGAGACCTTGGTGTAGAATTTCATTCCCCGAATACATATAGCAGCATACCTATTGGATTGATTTTAATGTGATCATTTCTAAAATATTCTTTAGAAACTATGTAATACAGAAGCACTAAACTATCTATTACTTGATTAAATTTAATGGATATTTGTTCTACTGAATGCAGCAAATGTCTTCATCTTTAGTGACAACACGGTGTCACTGAGGAAGCTCATCCCTTAACTGTTCTGTTCCAAGATGACTTTCTGAAGAAAGCCAAGAATGATCCATTGAATGTTTTCTGGTTATATAGGAAGAGGAAACTCCGTGATTTATCTTTGGCCATATAGCCTGTGAATCTAGTTCTGCGTTTCTGGGTTTCTTTTCGGTCCCACTTCTGTTTTAAAGTCAGGTTATAGCCGTCCTTGTAGCCTTCTCCGTAAGGAATAGTCTTCTCCACAGAGAACTGGAAGGAGGTATTTCTGCGAAGGTGACTGTAAAAAGACTCATTCATGTCATTTAATCTAATCCAAACATTGATTGGCTGGAGCGATCATGAGAGTTTTAAAAATGGCTTTCTACCTTGACTTTTTATTCTCCTTCTATCTGGCAATTGAATATTTTTCAGCTGAATTTTAGAACTATATTCCTGCCAAATACGACAGTTTTTCAAACAGTCTAGCACATTCTCTCTCAGTTCACATATTCTGTGTGCATAAGGTTTTGTGATTTCAAGGATAGGTGACAGAATACTGTTTTAGTTTTGGGTTAGTAGGTGTTACAGTTAGGGATGGAGAGAGGCCGGTGTGTCATTAATGTGTTTGCACTCTTTTCTGTAAATAAAGCTGTTGCCTTTTTTAAACCTCCTGCAAAGTTAGAATTGGAATTAGCCATACTCTCTAGATCCCCAGCGTTTCATGCAGTATTGCATCTTGGGTCTATTTGAGGCTGTAGAAAGAAGGATTGCTAAACTTTTATTCTTTCCTGTCATTGATCATTTATGCAATGGGACCAGAATGCTATTCTAAAAATAAAGAGCAAAATAATCTTTGAGATTAAAAAGTAACTGTAGAAATGTGAAGCCAGACCTTTCTCTCAACTCATAAGTAATAAAGCTAACTCAATAAACTGTGAAACAATAATTTATGCTGGAGTTTTCCAGTGCTTAATATTTGAAGTTCTTTGCTGTTAAAACAGAAGTCCTTTATGTCTCTAAACTTACATTTGTGTCTGAAAATGTTGATTTAGCTTTATATGGAACTCTTGAATGAACTAGAATCTCAGGGAACGCTTTTCATTTTTAATGAAATTAAAACTTACAGATATTACTAGTTTTAAGCAGATGACTAACTCTTACGTGGTTTCTCTAAATATTTAGCCATCACAGAAATGAAATATCAATGTATAAAGTTGAGGGTGCAGCTTTATCTGTATTTTTTATATGTATTAGAGTTGTGTTCTGCCAAATAGATTTGATACCCATTTTGAGATTTGGAATGCCCAGCAAAATACAAAAATACAAAGAAAGATGCTACTTCCTGGGGGGGACAGGGAAGGAGGGAGAGAGAAAGTTTTTCTCCTTTTTTTCTTTTTTTCTTGAAAGAGTCTAAAAGGAACTTCAAAGAATTCTGCAAGTTCCTTTTAGAATGGGTTATTCTTCTTGTCATTCATTCTCTAAGTGTCCTAAAATATGAAAGAATTTAATGGGTAAATTATGCACAATATTAACTAGTCAAAGAGAAGTATACTCATATTCTATAACATTTGTATGACAGTCAAATATAAATTATTTTTGGTCAACAGAGAACATGTTTTCTTTACTGCAGAGACCTTATTAAGAAGCTGCTTGTGGTTGACAGGACAAGACGATTAGGAAATATGAAGGTCAGTATAAACTGTTAGGTGTAGCGCAGAACATAGCACTGGGTTGAAAGAATTCAGTAGGAATGATGTAAAACAGCTCTTCTGTGGCTTTTGTTTTGATACGTTACTTCAGTTGTGCAATCCTAAATGCAAAGTTTATCTCTCTGTTTCTGGAAATCATACTTCTGTTTGGATTAGTGCTGTCCTTCATAATAGTTTACCTTCCACCTAACCCCTCCAACCCCCAGAAAAAAACTTTTTACTGATTAAGCTGAAGACTTACATTAGACTGGCAGCATGGTGCTAAGTGCTGTAGGACAGGGTGCCAGCTGATTCGGTTCTTTCTTTGGAGTTGTTTAATCCCAGAAGGAGAACTAATCAAATATGAGACTGAAAAATTATTTTAAAGAATATAAGGGTGGTTGTAGTACCATGATGTTTGGTCATTGTCCTCGTAGTTTGGTGGGGTTGATTAAGCATGGTCAAACAGTCTTCCACCAAGAACAACTATTCATCCTATTCTGAAGAGACTTCTGAAGGCAATAGACAGTCAAAAATATGCTCAGGTGTCTCAGGTAGCATTGCAGTCTACCTCAGAAATACGTCTATATCTGTGATATGTTAAGGAGGAACACAAAGCAATCCTGTGAATTCTGTTAGATGTCCTGATGTGGTACTACTTGCAGTGCCAAGAACATGACAGCTGTATTACAAACTTATCTGCTTCTGCAGCTGTGCGGTAGCTTTGATTGGTAGTGCAGTAAGAAGTCAGCTGTATGTGAACTAATTCAGGTACTTCAACAGGCTAGCCAAAGCACCACACAAAACTCAGTGTAAGTTAATTTACCCTTCCAGCAGAAGTTGTTAATCCTGTATTCATTGACTTCTTGTTGTTCTTGTAGTGTTGCAGATACCTAAATTAGCTTGTGTAATCTTTTAGTTCTTTAGAGACTGCTAAAGTTTCCATTTTCCTGGGCAGGGGAAATTAGAGCTTTGCTTTTTTTGCACAAAGCACAATTTAGGGTGCACATAGGTGAAGAAGGTAAAATGTGCACAGTCATCCAGGTTCCTTGAACATATTGGTGTAAGTATAGATGCTAGAACCTGCTGTCCTAAGTTTCTTTTCAGAGCCTTTCATGGCACAAATTTAGACTGATGAGAAAAGGTAGGAAATAAATTTTTTTCTTATCCTTCAGAATTCTTTGCAGTGTTTTTCAGGGGGGCAGCAGGAGGATTAAAACAAAACTTTCATAAGCTGAAAATTTAGAAAGTTATTGACCAGTGAAAACTTGTACCTTTTGATAGTTTTGAAGGAAAACAAAACAAAAGCAAACCTTGGTTTTTTCAAACATGGGGTTTGGGAAATATGTTTGGCTGGGTTTTTTTTGTCTGTGGTTGTTTTGGTTTGCTTTGGAGTTTTTCCCTACAGCTGGCTAAAATGTTAAAATCAAAACTAGTTCTGTTTAGAAGCAGGAATTGGGGTGAGGGTGGTAGATCAATTTTAAGTCTGATCTTTTTCCATAATCGTAGTTGTTTTAAAAAGATTTAAATCCCATTGGGCATTTTCTGGTGAAGCATTCAATCACCTGTGCTTTTGAGGGAATAGGTAATAAATTACTCTCCTTGTTGCCTCTTTGGATATGAGCATGGATAGTCCCACTCCGTATAAATCTGAACAAAACAAATGTGTGTTATGCTTCCTTCCATGGAGCTGCATGTGGTATGAGCTTAAGTGCTATGCATTAAAACTGTGCTGTGATCAACCCAAGCTGGTTGAGAAAACCAGCTGGTTTTCCCCAGTGCTTAATGCCTCGAGAATGAGTCTGTGCTTAAACCAAGCTTCATCCTGGGGGGCAGGGGGAGGAGGGGGAAGGAATGATATTTTTGTTCCTTTTTTACATAATCAAAACAGTCAGCTCAGAGACAATAATCATGACAGGACAAATATGCCTTCAGCCATATATCTAAAATGAAAACAAATGGTTTTATATATATACTTGTGTAACAGTATTGAGAGCCTCTTGTTGTTGGCACTAAATGTCTGTAATATTTCATAGAACTGTGTGCTTCCCAGACATTATTTTTATTTAAGACCTGATCAACCTTCGGGTTTGGGATTCGTTTTTTGGTTTGTTTTTTTTTTTTGCGTAAGAATTAGAAAGTGTATCTGAAGAAGAGACATTCTCTGAAATGTTGGAGAAAACAGAATTGAGTAGAACTGCAATTAATGGTTTTGTGGCTATTTTAAAGCTTATTCCAGATCTCCCTTGTGTCAGAGGAATGCTGCTTAAAAAAAAAGAGAGAAATTTGAATTTTATTGCTGGAACTCAGAATCTGCTAGGCAAATAACACTATGAATATATCCTGTAGAATCTTTTAATGATTATTAAGAGAAAAGTTAGATGGACCATTAGTCTGCTTTGATACCACAGTTCTTATGATGAAATACATGATTTGGCATACATATAACTTACTAAATATTTATTTTGATTTTTTCCTTAAAGAACGGAGCAGATGATGTGAAGAGACATCGATGGTTCAGGTCTATAGATTGGGACGCTGTACCTCAAAGGAGATTAAAGGTATATTCTGCAAAATACTATATAGGACATTGCAACAAGAAATCATTGTTCATTTAAGCTGGTCTGTTGAGATGTTGTTGCCTGTTGCATGTGTATGTTCATATATGTGTATAAGCATGTATGTATATGCACACATCAATAATAACATGCATTTTGCCCTTTTACACTGCGGAATTAATTATATGAATGTCCACTTGCATTTTTGTCTGTATACAAAATGACTAGAAATAATCCCTGATTTGTTTTGCTGAAGTTGATTAGCTTAATACAACATTTAATTTTCAGTTTTAAGATTTTTTTTTTTTTTTTTAATAATTACTTGTTATAGGTACTTTTTAGTTTGGGGTGTTGGGGGGAATTGATGGTTTGTTGGTTTGGGATTGTCTTTTTCTTTTTTTCCCTGCCCTTATATCTGTGGAAGTCTTTTACTCTGGGCTTTAAATTTTTGTGCCAAGTTCAAGTCAGGTAAATGCTTTAGTAAAATGTAAAGCATATGGGAGTAGGAGGACTAGGGAAGGTGAGAGAGAAGGATTTATGAATGTAATTGTGACATACTTTTTGACAGCACTGGATTCTAGTATTATAAGAGGGCAGATGTTTCCAAAAGCTATCAACACTGCAAAATGCTTTTTAAACTCCTTTGGAAGTATAACTGTCTTCTTGCTTTCCTTCCTCAATGTTCTAAACAGTATGATTTCTTACGGCAGTGATTTTCAGTAACATGGGTTATAATATGCAATCAGTCAAGTACCTATTAAATGTTTGGTTTTCCTTTTCCTTGCGTTAGTTTCTTACCATGAATTTCTGACTAGGTATCTTAAATTGAGTTCTTGAAAAAGAGATAAGATACGAAAATGTTCGTGATGTATTCTTGTAGACAACATCCTGATAAAAAGCTGTGACTCTTTCCTTTTGAAAAGACTAGTTTACATTGTTTTAAATGTGTGGGTTGATTTATCCCAGTTGATTTATGTAGAGCTGTTGTAATGAAGTCACATTTTTCAGATGATTTACTGTAATTTCTGGTCACACAAACCAAAAAGAATACAAACTGGATAATAACTTTTTATAAGTATTTGAACTCTGAAGATTATGACAACCTACTGTATTACCAAATAAATAACAAATAGTGCTAAAAACTGAATGTTACAGATGCAAATCAAACTCTGGAGTCCAAATATGCTTTGTGTTGCTTTTTTTTTTTTTAGGGAGTGTCACTGTGGCATTCAGATTATTATGAATCCAAAACTTTTTTCTTAGTCTTTGTCATGGTTACATTAAGGTCTTAGAAGACAAGATGCTGCCTAATTCTACTTCAGAGCAAGGATGTGAATTGAGTCAGAAATTTACTTCATTATTTCTAGAGGCAGCTATATTCTTCAAACTTATTTTTCACAATCTCACTCTATTTCATACTGATGAAGAGATTGAAAATTTGAATTAATGGTTACAGTGCTTCATTGTGTGAATTGGCTTATTGTACAAATGAAGCATTGGTTCATGGTCTTGAGAAGATCTTAAATATCAGTATTATATAAATAATAGTAACGACTGAAAGAGAGAAAATAATTTTGTTAATCTGAAATAGAGGATTTTCCTTTCTTTCTTTCTTTTTGTTATTTTTTTCTTTTTGTGTGTCACTTCACAAAACTGGTTTTACTGTCAAAATGCCTTCAGGGAGGTGGGGATACCAGGCATTTCCCACAGTGGAGCAGTTGGTCCTCTGGAGCAGAGCAGATTCTGCATGCTTGCTTAAGTATGTGGGCAGTATACTGTGACTGCCACATGCAGAAGTAGGGTTTTGCTTTTGGCTGAAGTTTAGAAGTACCATCCCTCAGGGACCCTTTCTTTCCCATTGAAAAGCTGCTGATGGCATTGTTTCAAACTGAGAAGCCTAAAAGATCAGGTAAGATCTCAGAGCTAGTGGAAGCCAGACTTTATCTTTTTGAGGAGATGCGAAATAACTTTTTGCTGTACTTTATAGTTCTGTCTGTGGTAGGACTTTTGTTAGCCAGTTCGGTGATCGTCCATAAGGTTTTCTCAACCTGAAGTGTTCTGTTGGACTCATGATGATAGCTAAGCTCTCTGTTAATGAGAAGGGGATAGAGAGGTGAATGTCCCTTGAGAGAATAAAAGGGGTTTGCCATATGTTAACCCCCATGATCAATGAAATGTTCCAGAAAGGAGCTGTATCTCCTAGCCTGTGGCCAGAAGGGCAGAGTAATCTTGATGCTAGATACAAGGCAAGGAAAAATTACAGGTACTGTGAAGCTGATGAGCAATGCTAGAAATCCAAAGGATCCTCTGAGAAAAACACATTTTTCTTGGCACCTTCAGGTTTCCTTAGAAAGATCCATTTGAATTCAGATACTTTTACAGACGTCCTTATGAAATGAGTTTTTACAGTGCAACCATTTCTTTACTTGCTTCAATTTATTGCTAGGCTAGGAAAAAGCATAGTACACAATGTGAAGCATACACAAGTTAGTAATTTCAACCTCCTTAAAAGCAATCAATCTATTTGAAAGCAATGAAGAGAAGAGGAGGCTTTTCTCCTTCAATTAGAAAGCAGTTACCCACACTGCTGTCAAGACTCTCTATTAGTTGAAAGGAGCCTAATGTGTTTACACTCATTTTTACTCGCAGGCTGCAGAAGAGGGGAGGAGTGCAGAAGAAGAGTGGCAGATTATGCTGTAATGGCATGTGCCTGGAAGCTTAGTTGTAGTAATCCTTCACAGTAGTTACCTTCAGTCTGCAAAGCACCTAAAACTTGTGTGCTGAGTAAAATAGGTGTCTGTATTATAAGTGTCTTTTAACCACAATGTTTAACTGCAGTATAGAGAAAGCATTGGAACATGTCTGTGTCACTGCAAGCTTCTCTCTCTCTCATGCCATTCGTTATTGGTGAAAAAGGTGAACTTTTAGAGATACATACTTTGCGTTTAATCAGCCTTTTACAGAATTTCTGCTTTAATGCGATGGAGAGGAGCTCATTGAGGAATCTGTACTAACATTTTTGTTGTGCTTGTTCTGACTAGCCTCCCATAGTACCAAAAGTATCCAATGATGGGGATACTTCCAATTTTGAAGCTTATCCTGAAGATGACTGGAACCAGATGCCTCCGGTACCCCCTAAAGATCTAGAAATTTTCAAGAACTTCTGAGTGCAACATCTACACTGGACGAGGTATGTCCAAATGTCAGGAGTCCTTTTCAAAACATTGCAGGTCTGTGAGTGAGAGCCATGGGCAGAAATTACATCTTCTGATTCATAACAGTGATTATCACTTCCTTACAACTCATAAACCCAACATGAATCACAGTAATAGATAGTATAAAGTACACTGTCAAATAAAATACTGTAAAGTGGACTTACAGAATGACAAGGGTAACTTATCTCACAGGCTTTGGTGTTCTGCAGTGACGAAGAGTTGTTCACATACAGATATTTAAGTCCTTGTGTCCTTAAAACTTTTAAATAGTGTGTTAAAAGCAAATATCGAGATTGATTTGACAGATAAGGAAATGTGATTGTTCTTGATTGCAAGATTTTGACATGTGGAAAGCAGACTCCACAATCTGTAAGATTGTAAAGTAGGTATGTTTATTCAGCACCGGGCAGCACGGGGGGGTAGTCCCACCAAAGTCGTGCGCACTGAGCAGCAACGTGTCTCTTCAATTTATACAATCAAATATTACATATACATTAGATTTCCCAATACACCTATACATATGCATCTATCCTCATTGCATATCAAAATTAGTTCTGAGAAATAATTTCCATATTATAATTAGTTCCAAGAAGTAATTTCCATATACTCCTTCCAGTTGCACTTGCGCAGTGCCTCCTAGTGGTGGTCATCGGGGGTCCCAAGATGAAGGCTCATCCTCTTCATCATGGTGTTCGCTGGTTGACCTTTGTTTCTGCGCAAACTCAGTTCTCTCCTGGCTCCCATCCATACAGCAGGGTCGGTCTTAACCGGTTCTAAGCGACTTCCACCCCCTATCAGGAACTGACCCCTTTGTATGGAGATGCAAGACTCTCTGCTTCAGTTAATTTAGACAATAGATAGGCACTATCAATTCTCTTTAAATGCACCGCAACTATTAAGTAATGCTACTTCTACTAAAATCCCTTTTAACCCCTTCCTTCAATTTTTGTATGAAGAATGAAGACTTTAGTTAGAGGAATATGGTTGTCAGATTAATTCTGTACCCTGGATTCTGTTTTATAACTGTGACAGGGTGATACTTGTCGTTCAATTCACATGCTCCACACTGTATTTTCTGTTCCTTTTTCATTATTTTTTATCTTAGAAACTGGAAGGAAATTGAAGTGCTAAGAGCAAGTCTGAAGAAAAATGGAGTTCATACGTAAATGAAGACTTTCTTTGTGGATAAGAATGATACTGCGTTCAGATATGTGTATTAGTATATATATATATAGTAAATACCTAAAGAATTGGAGGCGGGCAAGAATAGTTTTTTGCGGTAAACATTTGACATTAGTAAATTGTAATATTGATAGTCTACTCTGAAGTAGGCTTACTAAAATGGTATATTTTAGGATTTTTTTTTAACTTATGTTTTAGTTAAGTTTCCTGCAATTCCCAGATCCTTTTTGCATAGTTAACTCATAGACTTAATTTTATAAGTTTATACTAAACTTGTGTAATTAAAAGCACAAATTAGTATATATGTATATAATGAATACAATACAACTAAAGCACAGGAACTGTGCAAAGATGTAAATTTTTGTACTTTGCAGAGTCTATGATTTTTATTTTTCAAATAATGTTTTTCAAGAAGTTCTCTAGGAATAAAAATCTTAAAAGGATAAATGAGTTTTTCATCATCTTATATACATTTTATAATTCTTTGTAAAAAATAAAAATAATTAAGTTTTAAAAAAGATTTGTACCTAAAATTTACAATGCCTCACACTTGCAACCTAGTACTTGAAAGCAGAAAGACAAGGGCATGTTTTATTGTTGACTAAGATGCATCTTAATGGCTAATACATGAAGTTTTGTTACAATGATGTCTCTTTACAAACCAAGATATTGAATGATCATACGCTGTCTGAAATGAGATTTCTCACATGAAGACTGTCTGTAAACATACAATTTGGTGCATACTGATAACAGGGCTCTAACTGGCTCTTACAGGAGTTGTTCTCTCTCAAGCTTGCTCTCATCTTTAGCTGTAAAGCATGAACCATAACAGATGTTTTCATTATTGAAATAGTTATTGTTGAATGCTTGGCACTTCAGAATATCAAAGGGAAAACTGAATATATATATTTGAGCCTGATTCTTCTGCTTCTGCTTTCAGAAATGTGCTAAAGTCTCTGCTGCCAGGAATTCCATATGTACAGAGTTCAAACCTTAGATGTAAGGAGCTCCTTTTTTCATCCTGTACTAACATCTTTCTAGCAGCCTGAGTACACTGTATTTAGGAAGTATTTACAATACTGCTTCATTTTAAGTAGCACCAATTATCAGTATGTGCATATGTACGTGTCTATGTATATGAATACACATAAACATGAAGGTAAATTGTATACAAGTCAGGACCTTTTTTTAGTGTTTTTTTCATGTTACATGTTGTGACACTTGTGTTAAAATAGAGGAATTGATTTTGAAGTGCTGTGATTTCAAAAAGTAATTACATTATTTCAGATGTTGTGGTTTAGTGAAATTAAGACATTTAGACCAAAAATATTTTTTTCGAAAGCACATCAGTTCGCTGGAGTACCACTGCTACGACTGATGGCTCTACACAGAACTGTTGAAGCAGACCATACAGACAGTTTCTCCCACAAACAGCTCTCCGCATTTTTTGTATGAAATGCCATGAGCAATATAGGCCAAAGATTCATTCTTCTGAACTAAATCCTGAATGTTTATGAAGTAGACATTCTAATAATCGCTAATTAAATTACCATGTTTATAATTTTATGGTGGATCTGCAGCTGGAGTCTCCTCGTGGAAAAGTGACCTCTATTTTCCTTTGTTTAGCTCTAAACAGTACAGAAGTGCGGTTGAGAACTTGAAATTTCTAAGCTGTTAGATCTATTTCTTCATAAAGCAAGTCTAACTTTAAGAGGCTGCATAACTTATTGCAAAAATGCACAATCTGTAACAAAACCAGGATACTTCAAACCGGTAATTCTGGAATATCACCAAGTCTTCTTAATGTTATGCAAGCGCCACAAGTTGATGGTCCCAGCTGCCACTCAGTAAATACTGTGTAGTAATGTATAATGCAATACAGGAAAATCCATAGAAAATGATAAATTTAACCTGGTAAAACGTACCTTATTCACTTGAAAAAATGAATCTGGTCCACTGTACTTGTATGCATGGAATTAGTTATTCCGAATCAATCAGACAAAGCAAGCTGTGTTTTATGCGCTTCAGTTTTTCTAAAGGGAGCAAGCACAGTTCAGGGTTTTCTTTTAATGTGTAAGCTTACAGTATTTTTTATGGAATCTGAGTACTACAAAAACAGTCTCTTACTTAAACGTGTACATACTGCGATGAGCAACTGTGCTAAATATTTTTTTTCAGATTTAAAAACTGCACTGTGTTTAAGCCTTCAAAGCTGAGGAAATAAAGTTACACTTGACTAATGTGCCACATTGGTGGTTGGAAGTTTTGAATGCTTGAACAACAGGAGATAGCGGATTTTCTTTTTATGAATCTTATCCATTGCTGGCAGTGGATGCACTGACACTCATTAGGATAGAGACTAAAGAAACAAATACAATCTTAATAATACTGCTAACCCATTGACTTTACATTGTTTCCAGAGTCATGTGTACATATGCCTAACTACTGACCTCGTCAAAAAGCTTTCTGGTACAAAACTGCTTTCAAATTTTTTTAATTCCTTAATTAAAAAAAAAAATCAACAAAACATTTTTGAAGCATTATTTGAAGGGATCAGGTATTTTCTCTACAGTCTTGAACATAATGAGCTGTTATTACCTGCCCATTTTATTTATTTGCACAAGTGAGTCTTTTATTTTAAGTCTTTCCTGGGATTTCATGGCCCACTAGGGTAGTTCTGTTTGAGTGCTCACGCAGAAGGCCCTGGATACACACTGCACAAAGGACTCTGGATTTATGGGGTTTTTTTAAGCAGGCTAGAAAAGATTTTTATTTCCTATTCAAGTATGGTATTCTCTGAAGTTCGTTTTATTATGGTTGCTTCTGTTAACATGTGTTTTTGCATATAGACTGTTGCATAAGGACTGTTTTCATTCAAGAGCCCGTAGGCCTTTGGTATTCTACTTTGGTGGACAAGAATGTTAAACATTAAAGAACAACCTTTATTTTTAAGTTTTATATATATATATATATTTTTAATTGCCCAATTTGAGGTTTTAAGTGATAAATGTGCATTGTAAACTCAATTGCCTTGGAACCAAATGATATAAATGCTTCATGATTTCAATGGAGAACATGCTGTAGATTTTCCTGTAAATTAGCTTGATCAATGAATATGTGTGCTACTGAGCTTTAACTAATGTGATCTTCCACTGTAGAAAGTCATTGTTAATCGATCAGATATAGGTACTAAACTATGTTTAAATGGATGAACAGGGATTTTGCAGTTTTGAAAGCAATTAAGATATGGCTGTTCCTCAGCCCATCTGCTTGCCATTCAGAAGAGTTGTAATGCAGTGCTTCCTACGCTATACAATTATTTTTCAGCTTTCAATGACTGTAGCATGATTCCTTTTTGTACTGTACTGTGTACAGACTTTCAATGTTTTGCACTTTTCTATGGCAAACCTTGACTGCTTTATAAATACTCTGTTGTGTGCTAAGTAGTGATAGTGGTATGTGTACTGCATAATCAGTTTGAACTGCTAGACTTGCGAGGTTATCTTGGACTAATGTTGTACGTTGCTGGTTGCTTGTTGTAGCTCACATGTGTAAGTACTGTTCAAAGTCAGCCCTCATTGCACAATGAAAATCACTGTGATCTGTACATAAACCCTAGTAAAATTTTATTGCTGTTTAATTTATGTAATATCTGTCAAATCTGGATTCATTTAATAAACCTTTATATCTTTTTAAATGTTTAAACTTAGTTTGCTTCCATTTATGTTGGGAGGAGGTAGAGGTTCTTCGTACATAAAAATGATGAAGGGGAGAGGAGTAGATAAACAACTGTTACTTCTTTTCAGGAGTTAAGTTTTTCCAGAGCAAGACACAAGCGCTGGAACATATTTCAGTTGGCGTGGAAGAAGCACCCAAAAGTATATTTTTCATATTTGTTTCATGTAGTGGACCCATAATGAAAAGTGCGAACTCGGACTTCTCATTAAACTTTAATTATATGACCCTAATTGCTTGAACGTTTTCACAACTTAATGTTGTGAAAACTGTCTGGAACACTCATTTCAATCATTTTCTTTAAGTATCAAAAAAATATTCTTGTGATGTTAGGCACACCTAACTAAACCTTTATTTCATCTTCCATCAAGAACTTCAAAAGTCCATTTTCAACAAAATTCATTTAGCTGTTGGTGTTAAATTACTTCTCCCGGGTCAATTGTGTTACCCACTAGATGGCTGGATACAGTTCGGACTAGTTAAGGGTTGTTCTTTTAACACAGAACTTTGTGCTTTCTTTCTGCTTGGCTTAATTCTAGATTTTGTGCATTGGTGGTTTTCTCCTGTAAACCACATCATGTGCTTCAAGAAACTGCTAGTGGAAAGTGAAGGAACAACACATGAGCCCTGGCAAGCTTTTAGTCGTGTCCTTGACATGAATCAAAACAACTGCTCAATTAAATCAAATTTTTGAGTGTTAGCAAGTGTCCAGGGTGTTTGTAAAGAATTTTGTTTGACGTCTTGTTCTTACTGCAGCTTTCTGCCATGTGGTAGAGTTTTTGTTCATTTGTTCTAACTTTAGTACTATACCTGTTTTGACTGCACATGTAACTCCAATTCTTATCCAGCAAAGGCCATCTTAAATACGCTTTTTCACTCATGCAGGGCAGGTAAGTTTTGCTGGTGTAGAAGTTTGTATGGACCGTACTCACATAGCATTACTCATTACTCCCAGATCTGTCTCACTTCCATGGCTCATTAGCTGTTTTTACTGCAAAACACTGTTAAAACAGTATTTGACAAGAACCCACCCTTCTGTGACCTACTGTTAACCAGCAGCAGTATGATACCATAAGAAATGGTTGAAAGCAGCTGGCACTGTTGCAACTCTGGATCTTGGCCAGTGCTTCATGAATTGGTATATAATTCACATATCGAGCTCTTCCTCGTGCAAACTCCTGCTAGCTGCTACAATCTCAGCTTCAGAATTTAGGCAGCTTTTCGCAGGGAAAGTAAAAGGCTTTTCTGCCGTTGTCAGAAGAAGCGTCTAGCTTTCCTTTCTCTATTCTACTCCCCCTTTCCACCTACCCTTCCAAAAAACGCTACGGATGAATGTATGTCAAGTTTCGTATTTATCCTTGAAACCAGGAATATTGTAAAATTTTACCAAGCTGAATTGTAAGAACTCCTTTCAATGTATCCAAATATTTTTCTAGTCTTGTGCAGGAATATTCAAAACTGTGAGAACAGAAAATTACAGCAGTAAGTAGGGGTGTTATACCAGCTTTGGCTTACGGTACCAAATTATCCAATTTTTATCCAATTTGCTGCATTTGTTTTAGTGTCAATGAGTTGTTTGGGCAGCTGAGCGCGAAGCATCCCTTCCTGTGTCTGTAATTTAGGATGCAGGCCACTGAAGTTTCTGAGGGAAATCCCAAAACTGATATGCACCTGGAGCACCAAAAATGCAGGCCTGTCTTGCTTCTAGCATGTGAAACTCTAGGGTGCTGTGCATGTGCTGTCTCTACTGCAATGATTTTTTTTTTTTTACTTGGTATATCAGAGTATCATAAATACCTTGAAAAGTGTGGTTTGTTTCAGCTTAAACAACTAACCGACTTGAGATTTTATTTGTTATTATTTATTTCTTCAGCTTGTTGTCTATATTCTGGACGGTGATAATAAAGAAGGCAAATGGAAGAGAAAAAACTAATTTGGGAAACACATAAGCTTGAACTGAACTTAAATCCAAGAAAGAACTTGGTATGCCTGAGCAGTACGTACTTGTACATGTACTTGCTCTATCACTAAGGGCTGTAGAGAAAATTGTGCCTGTTCTAGGTTTATGCTGGCTGCTAAGCTATAAACTGATCTTCTTCCCAGTATTGTATAAAAAGAGGTAGTTGTGGGAGTCAGTTTATTTCTACTTTAGTCAGTAACTAATGTAGAGAATTCTTGAATCTAAAACTCCTTTGTTGGAGGAGAACAGTGCTTTAGAGTCATCATCCTCTTAATTTTCTGTTCTGTGCAAGTGTAAGCAGTGCAGGGGAGATAGAATCATTAAGGTTAGAAAAGATCATCAAGTCCAACCATCCACCCATCACCACCCTGCCTGCTAAACCCTGTCCTAAAGTGCCATGTCTACACGTTTTTTGAACACCTCCAGGGATGGTGACTTCATCACTTCCCTGGGCAGCCTAATCCAATGCCTGACCACTCTTTCAGTAATGAACTTTTTCCTAATATCCAATCTAAACCTCACCTGATGCAGCTTGAGGCCACGATGGTTGTGCTTTGAATGCTGCTACTGTTATAAATCACACAAAGAAAACAGCAGCTTGCTTGAGCATGGAGTGTGGCAGGCTTCCTCCAGAGCCTAAATTTAAGTCCTCTCACCTTGAAGGACCAAGTCTTTTAGCAGGTTTGTGAGAGTGTAACTGAGCAGCTTAGCAAATATTAAGACTGAGCATTAAAAAAACTGAGCTTTTCAGTAGCGGCTTGTTCAAAGTCCACATTTCTTCAGAAGTTACACATTAGACATCTCAATTTTTGGTTTAGGATACAAAAAGAAGACTTTCAGCTGTTCAGCTCTTCTGAATTTTGGTGAACAGATGTCATAAGCACGGATTGTTTCAGATTGTGTGTGTAGTATCTAGTACTTTCTCTGACCTGGTCTTAATTTCTCAATTTAAAAAGAAATTTTAAGTTAATTTAGGACCCTTTTCTAATCAAGATGCTTGTAAAAATATTTAACTGAAGCAGGGCTGCTAGACTGCGTTAGTATAGTAAAACTTTCATAAGTGGCATGTCTTTCATTTCTGCTGATCAGCGGTTTCCTTTGAGGCATGCTGACTAAGCACAGGTAAATAAACAGAAGTAGGTAACACATCTTTGTGTTAACAAAACTGAGCTGGGAGCATGTATATAAATGTGTTATTGAGGAACAGCAAAATTTGTTCCGGGTTAATGCTTTCATGGTTTGAGCATATTCAGATTTAGGATTCTGCTTACCGCCCTCTCTCGTAAAGCAGCGCTGGAGTCCTGTGCTGTGACGCTTGCTTCCTCCTGCCAGTCTGCCATCATCCATGCAGCAGCAGTAACTCAGCCGATTAACTTGACTGATGTATGAGAAATGTTTTCTTGCTGTGAACTGAACTTTGGATCAAAAGCACTACTTCTGCTTACTTGATCTGAAAAGGAATTTCCAATAGCTGAGTGTAGCTGACGTCTTTCTATTCTCTCTGCAGGCATTTGCCACTGGGGAGCAAGACTATTGTAATTTGCTGTAAAGTAACACAACACTCAGACAGCACGTTTTGAACTCATTTTAAAATCTTTACATAAAGCTCCTGTGACTTGTGTAATCCTCAGCAAAAACTTGGCGATGAAAGGGGGGGGCGTGTGGTGGTGGATTACTTAAGTAAGCGTAGTTAGGGACCTAGTCTGTTCTTTACTTTCACTGTCTGGCCATTGAGGAAAGGGATGGGTTTAGGGTTTTTTGTTGTTGATTGTCTTTTTTTGTTGTTGTTCCTAGGCAGGCCCTCAGTACCTGAGTGACCCTTACTCTTGAGTCAGGTTTTCTTGTTGAGCCTTGGTTTTGACATAATGAATTTTTGGATTGTGAAAATGACTGTGAAGTCTGTTTGGAGACTCTGTGGATTCTGCCAGTAATTAACAGTTGTAAATTTTATTTATACAGCTGGTGATTATTACATGCAAAATATGACAGGTTTGAAATTAATATGTTAATTTGTTTAAAATGTTAATACTTTAATACACTGACTTGACAGGCACATAAAGAAAATCTATGTATTCAGTTTAAGAACAAGATATTTAAAAATGTCAAGGCTTTTGAAGTAAAGTGTTTTAAGACTGGAAACAGAGTAATATTGTCTGAATAAACAATTGTCTGAATAAACAAGTGTCAGGAAGGTGACCTGATTTCAGTTCTTCAGCTGGGGATTAAAACCTGAAGCTATTGAATGAAGAATGAAAAGAGGAGGCTGGCAGTCTTTCCTCTCTTCCACCCACATGTCAAAAATGAAGTAGTAGGAAAAAATATCGCTATGGCACTAGCTAATGTGTAGCACTGAAGCTGAGATATCTACAGGGCATTTCTCAAAACTGTAATCCAGGTCATGGTGAATGCTCCGCAGAGTGTCCTCTGTTCTGTTAGACAGATTCTACTAGGGTGCTTTCGATGAAAAAAACGATGAGATGAGATATATTGGTAGTTACTTACCTCCTGAGAAGTTGTTATTGATTGTTGCCATTCATGGAATGCCTTTTGTGTGACTTTGAAGTGTAGGTCTCTGACAGAAGTATAAAATCTGGCTTATTACCCTCAAAAGCAGCCTTTACCTAAAGGGAAAAGGAGCTGCTTATAGTTAATACTGTTAACCGTATCTTTGTTTTTTTTTCACATTCAAAATTAGTAAGTATGGACATGAAACATTAAATTGCTTGAAGTTTGGCATGTGACGTCACATTTGTTAAGCAAAGGAGGCAGTACAGCTTTAAAATACGGGGATTTTTCACTGTTTTTTTCTGTATGTCTATTAAACAATACACATGGACGTCAAAGGAAGAGTGAAGTTGCCAATACAAGCAAGTTTTCAGCTTCTAGGTTTTCTGTGGAGTAGATATCTTTTCGTAGGTAATAAGTTTACCAGAGGGTGGGATTCATGGAGTGAAATGAAGGATAACCTATCAGCCTAGGAAACGAGCTTCCATTGGGCTTGTGGTGATAGACAATAGTTGCAAAAGTTTTTTTGAAGTTCCAAGTATAAAATAAGATTCAGTGATCAAACACTGGAGTAATTATTTTTGTGATTGTAATTAAAAAATAAAAACAAATAGATTTTCTTATCGTACCAAAGCCAAAATCATGAACAGTACTGAAACATATTCTCCTTATTTGACTTAGTTATGAGTCTGTGTGTTCTGGATTTTTTTTCTGATTTCCAACTGTCAACAATAGTAGTAATTAATACAATAAAAATGAAAACAAGGACTCATTTACCTTGTAACGCCTTTAAGCTTCTAGTGTATTCTGTGCAGTGAGTGGAGATTTCATCGTATTTGAAATAATTCAGTCCATAACTTTTTAAATCTCTTTGGTTGATCTTAGATTGGCATGGCTTCAAGCAGCAGAAAAGAGAAAAGCTGTAAGAAGATTACAGAAACATATGTTGTCCAAAAGTGTAGGGTTTTGGTTGTGTTTTTTTCTTCCCTGCATAGGGCCATAGCGTATGATGTATTGGAAGGAAAAATGCAAGCCACCTTGAAAATCAGGTTTGAGTTACAGTGTAGTTTCATATGTTGCCAAAAAATTGTTGCATTTACTGGCTTTTAGCTAGTTCCATTTTAAGACATCCATAGCTGTATTTTCCTGTACTGTTTTGGAAGTGCCTGCTTCGTGTTCCAGCTTGTTTCCCTGTTGCCCTGAGGGTGACATTCAGTGGAGTTCGCTTCTGTTTATTGTCGAAAAAATCTCTGATCCTGTTTCTTCTCAAGGTGTTATGGGAGGTAGCAGCGATAAATGACATATTGAAACAATGCGGTTTTGGGAGTCACATGAAAGACTGAATGAGAAATAAACCAAAGCATTCCAAACAAAAGAGAGGGGAAAAGCCCGATGGTGCTAGTGTCTTTAAAAGGATTTCCAGTAACACAATTAAGTGATAACCTTCAAAACAAGCTCATAAGATACAAAGCTTATGGATCAAAGGCAGTTTCTCCATTAACGTCACTTGCTTCGTCTACCCAATCTATTTCATTTTGGACATTTTGAATATGGGGAAATCACTAAGTAGGGGTGTATGAAACTGGCTGAAAAAAGAGAGTCTCTGGGTAAAGGAAAAAGTGAAAAAAAAAATTCTACAAACCTCTAATATAAATGTAACACTGTATAGCAAATGTTTACCTGTGGCAAAAGGGGAAAAAAAAAATCCTGCATTGCATTTGTTTCATGGTCACCTTAGCACATTTAGGCAGTGTTCCTTTCTTTGGTTGGAGTTTTGTTTTTTTTTTTTAAATTGGAAAAAGGACTGCACAAAATAAAAATCTTTGACATCTATTTCCTTTGATACTGTATCCTCTTATTTCTATAAGAATGAAGTCAAAACCAACTAAAAAGCACCACCACCCATGAAGTACTTGATTTAAGGCAGATGCAGCTTCTTGGGGTGGCGAGAGCACTTGAAAGTAAAGAACAGCAACATCTCAGGAATGGGAGAGAAAATGTTATTTCCTTGGGTTTCTGAAATTTTCTGTCTGAATCTCATACTCGGTGCCTTATGTTACAGCAGAGGGACTCAGGACTTCAAAGATCAAATCAGGTAAATGGGTGGGGGGGGCGAAAATGCTTGGGAAAAGTTTTGACTTTCACTTGACCATTTCACAGTATCACAGGATGGTTGAGGTTGGAAGGGACCTCTGGAGGTCATCTGGTCCACCTACAGCCAAAAGAATAAAACCGTATTTTGCATTCATCCCAAATGAAATCTTTGGAACTATCCCTAAAAGTTAAGAAAATAAAATATACAATGCTCTTTTTTTTTTTTTTTCTATTTCACTAAAAAATAAAGTATTTGTTTATGGATTATTTTTTTTTCCATTTTAAAGTTTTCCAAACAGCCACTAAACTAATAATTTCATTGTTCTCACAACTTTAACTTCAGCAGAGTTGAAATAACGAGCTACAGAATTTGTTCAGTGCCTTGTCTTCGCAAATGCTGTGGAAGGACTGTTTAACCTCTCTGGACTTCAGGGAGGTCTGCAGTCGTGAAATGGACGATGGGTTGGTGTCAACTGCTGCACACTGGTTGCTCCTGACGAGCAAGTTCTTCTTGTGAAGGTGGTGCTCATTTGCAGTCTCTGTAGACAGCTTTGGGTTTTCATATGGAAGAAAACAGATTTTGTATGTCAACCAGCTCACGGTAGAAAGTATGTTACCTCATTGACTTCGTGTGTAGAACCAAGTTTCCAGCAGTTCATAAACTTTTTTTAACTCAGAGGTGTTTTAAATGGCTATGCCATTCAACCTCTTTTGTCTTAAGTCTAGAAAGCTAGTGTGGCCTTTCTCTGGCTCTGTGGAGGGTGGCTGAAATCAGTGTAAGACCCAGCTCTTAGCAAAATGAGGGACAGAAGACTGATGTGCTCACATGTTGCTGGGTGTGCACCACATCCAAAGAATACTGGACGCTGTTCAAAATATGCCTCTGTCAGATAAAGAAGTTTCATCAGAAACTTATTTTCATCCAGTTCTTTCTATGGTGATGCCACAAGCTGGCAGATAATGAAGTCTTGTAACATTGTGCTTGCATTTCCACCAGACGTGGTTGTCTGGATGATTCATAAACACCGAGGAGCTCCCGTGCGGCTAGCTGGAGTGTGGAAAGAGAATGCGTCAGCACAAAACAGCCCTTCCAGGAACCATGAGCCCAAGCATGATCGCGTTTGGCTTGCCAGCCAACTCTTTCATCACAGGCAGACAGGAATGGAGCACAGCGCGACACCTCTCAGAAAAGAAGACATTACTTAGGGCTGGGAGGTCGTTCAAGGAAAAAGCTGGAGCAGTTACGTGTCTGTTCCTCAGGCTGGGTGACAGAGCTGTGCGATAGGTCTACAGACACAGACCTGTCCGCACCCACCCCAAATGTATAACTACCATATTGCTCATGCAGGGCTCCTCGTGTCAACAAAGTAATTCCCTCTATTTTGGCTTTTACTAATACAGAGAGTACATCTCCTCCTTCCTCCACTGAAAACCATGCCATGAGAATTGGCCTGGAATATGTTTAACTGAAAACAGAGGAAGAATGATGCCATTTCCAAGTAATGCCTTTCTTGTGATATACTCCTTGTTTACGTAGCAATCCGTTTATGTGCATACAGTAATGACACTATTTTTTTAATCCCCCTCTTATGAAATACCTTATAATGAAAAAGACAAATATTCCAGACAAGGAAGCGTTTCACCACTGTTAATTAATAGAACGTGGATTGTTCTTGCCCTTTTTGTGACAGGAGGAAAAAGGAAGAATTGTTCTGCTTTAAAAAAAAAAAAAGTATGTTAAGGAATAAAATAACCACAGAATTATTGTTATAGTGTATTCTAGAGTCATAGTATTTATTTTTAAGCAACAGTAAATCATTCAATTGTTTCAAACAGGGTTAGTTCCAAACAGTTCTAAATGTGGAGTTAAAGAATTCATTTTGCGAAGACGTGCAGGAAAACAAAATACTCTTCCTCTCTCGTTTCCTGTTTGAACTGATGAGAACTCGGGCTCCTCTTTAGTTAACTTGGCAAGCATTACTCCCCCATGAACAATCTTTTTAGTCAAGGATCACAGAATGTCCTCTTCTCATATGAAAAGCAAGAATTTATGATCCAGTGTGTGTTGTGAAAAAAATGATGATTTTTTCCTTTAAAATTGAACCACACCACTATTAAAAAGCATTTTAATGGCTTCATACTATTGTGTACGGAAGTGATTCCCCTTTCAGCTTTTTCTTTTTAGTACATTATGTATTGTCTTCTAATACTGCTGATCGCAATTTTAGAAGTGTAATATATAGCAATGAAAGCACAGCAAGGCACAGTGAGGTAAGCAGAACATCAACTGTCATGCACCAGGTGCTCTGATTCCTCCTGATAGTCCTGATTCAAAAAGGAGTGATATAAATGAATCAGGAGATGGAGACTCGGTCCCAAGAAATTAAGTAAATGGCTAAAGAGCTTCAAAATGGCCTTAGACGAAAAGAGATTGCATGGACCTCTGGAGGGGCTGTGTCTCCGCTCGCGTGCGACATCAAGGGTTTCTTTGAGACTGTAAGTGTGGACTTAGAGTATAAGGAGGCTCAAGAGTTTTGGGACTTAAGTCACAAGATTTTTTATTGTATCCTTGTGAGTCTGCCACACTGGATATTTTATGATTGAAATATATATTTTGTGATATTCATGTCTGCAAATACTAGTGATTCTGAAAGTGACAGCATCACTGGGGTCAGTGAGCGTGGTAGACATCACTCACAAAACATAGTCCATTTAACTGAGAGGCATCTAATGGGAGCATTTTCAACAACAGAGGTAATTCTGGTTTTTCTTTGTTTTTCTGGTATTTTCTAAGAAGTTCTAACCTACTGTGGCAATCGTGGCAATAGTTTGATTCAGATGAAAACCATGGAACTGTTTAACTGCATAATCATTAAAGATTCCCTATTCACGTCAGTCAAGGTCATACAAGTAGCTCAGATGTGATTTAAGAAGACTAATGTTGATACACTCTACTATCCTTTTAGGTTGCCTTTACTCACTGAAAAATGGATTTGTCGTCACATTATGGGACCTGTAAATTTGTCTTATACTTGAATATGGTAATGAGATTGGGAAGATTAATTCTTTTGTAATAGTTTAGGAGTTTCAAAGTACTTCACGAAAACAAGATAAATTTCTTCCCGTGTTTGCCAGTCCATCTCCCTTAAGCCAGTCATAGTGGACTAACATCATAATGTTTCTGTTTTAACTGGATGAAACAACAATTATTAACTTTGAATGTATAAATCAGGCATTTTGAAGGGAAAAATAGATGGTACTTGGCCAGCACCAAAGTACTGTGAAAAAAAAGAAAATCCAAACCTGAATCAAAATTTCTGGTTTTCCCTTTACATAGTCTCCCAGAGAAGTAGCTGGGAGATAAATCAAGGACGAAGCGATTCAGTTCATAAGAATCATTCAACACAGGATTTCACAGACAAGAAAATCCTTTACTAATACACCGAAATATTTTCGTACCCAGCTCCCATATGCGATCATTAAAAAGCGTGATTCAACAGGCTGGAAATGCATCACCCTCATGTACAATGACAGTGCCATGATCCAATAAAGAGCTTCTACAGACCTTTTTTTTCAGTCTGAGTTTTCCACAGCGTCCAAGTAGTGGGTGAAAATTCTCCTGAAGGCCTGTGGTACGCTGGATTTTTGCACATGCTTGGATGCTGTACCGAAGGGAACCTGTCGCTCTAGGTCATGTATTTCAGCTCAAGCCAAGGGCTGAGTACCTTCCAGGTGGTTATCCAGCATCTGTCATGAGCAGTCACCGTAAATGTGCTTCCGGAGTCAAATTAGTACTTAAAATTCTTTGATAATTTTGTCTCCACGAGTGTCTCCCAGAGTTAACGAAGCGGTGCCGCTCTCTGCACTGCTGGAAGGAGGCGGATGGGCTGGTGCTGGGTCGGGGAAGCCCTGCTGGCAGTGGCACAGGGCGGGGAGACGTGACCCTCGTCGGGACGGGGACCCGCCAGCCGCCGCAGAGCGGTTGCCTCCACCTCGCAGGGCCGGCTGGCTGCAGGCACCCAGCCCCAAAGATCATTTTTGGTCGGTGCGTGCGTGGTGGAGGTGCTGAAGCATCTCACTGCACACGGTGCAAACCCAAACACCCACTCGTCTCTTCCATCTTTCAGTGGACCTGTAACGATGGCATAAATATGGGAGCTGAAATAAGAAGTGGTCTTTTGCCATTGTATTTTAGCAAGAGGAGAGTCTTGTAAGCATTATCCAAGGGGGGGCAAAAGGGAAAAAACTAAGTCCTGTGGGATAGAGCCTGTGGTCTGGGATTTGCACAAAGATGTTCACTAGCAGACGGCGAGAGAAAGCAGAGCTCTGACAGCTAACTGGGGGAAGAGGTGAGATGTGAAAGAGTGACGAGGTAGGAAAGAGAAGCTGTCGCAAAGCCAAAACGAATTATAAAGGAGTGAGGCTGAAAGGACTCAAATGGAGACGTTTCATTTGCCACTTCTTTGATGAAGAAGCAACCGCTTTAGAAAGCAAAAACATATTTAAAGCGGTTTTAGCATGTTGCGCCCTGGGAGTAAGCCTGTTCTTACGGCGTGGGTTGGTCTGCAGAGAAATCCTCTTTTCCCGAGGGGAGCTGGGGAGCGAGGACAGGCCCGTCTCACCACGCTTCGCAGCGGTGTAATCCAACTCACTTCAGCAAGCAGGGCTCCTGCGTCTGGTGGCTATTGCTATCAGTGTAGCAAAGCTAATTGCCCTGCTGGGAACCCCAGGCTTCTTTGGCTTTAGAGGCTGGAAATGTGCCATTGTTTGTCCTCTCCTCTCCTCTCTCTTTTAGTCACTTTCAATGGATACTATTTTATTATATTGTGGATAACTTCAATAAATATATATATTACTGTAGTTACATATGTAATAACACAGTGTTCTTTCCTTCACTCTCACAGATTTTCCTGTGAAAACCAAGCCTGATTGTTAGGTATCAGTTATCCATTGTGCAGCACCAGAACTGTAAGTTTGACTTTGTTTTCTAGTATAAATAGATAGTTTAATCTCATTAGTTATAGTAGTTTTTTATATCGATTCTCTGTATTATTGCTACCTGTGCTGTGTCCCCTGTGGGTAGATGTGTCTGCCTGGTACCTTTACCTAGCAGTACGTACCTGTACTTACGAGCTTTGATTGTCATGTGAGAATTTATGGTTTTCAGTACTCTTGGGATAAAATTACGTAGAAATTCCTTAGTGGGAGGGAAGAGAAAATTATGTAGAGCTCAGTGTACTGAATCTTCTTCTGTAGCCAGACATGGAGAAAATACTAGAAAAATTCTAGAAGAGGGTAAGCAAGCAACTGATTTTGCAGTCTAATTATTCATAACTAGCTTTTGCTGCTAGCTGAATAAAATCTCTCTGGGACTTCTTAGTTTCTGCTCTGTTTCTTACCTGCTCCATCTCTATCCCGTTTCTGGCCTTCCTACAGAAGAACTGCTGTGCCTGTTTGTTTGCGGAATGATAGTCTGGTGGCAGCAGTAGGGGTCAGGAGGAGTGAAGCAAAGATTAGCATAAATTATAGGGCAATTGCTGAGTTTCAGCATCCATGCAGGGACAGGAACGACTCTCACACATTGATGCAATGCACAATCAGTTCACTTTATTGCTCTGCTTGCGTGGTTATATACATTTTTCCGTATCTGTACACGCGATCACGCTTATTCGGATAGGCTACAGACATAAATCACGCGCTGCTCACGCACCCCATATTCCCTTATGATTGGTAACTATGCACTAAGGCCAATAGCAACAGACTGCCTCCACATCCTTGAACACATCTTGTTTTTGCTAACCCACATCATGTGCACTATCAGAACTTTCTCAATTGCTATTCTTAGCTGTCCTTTCCAGCGGCCTGTTCGGTTATGCTAACTGTTTTGCTTAAGTGGCCTAGTCATGCTAACTCTCAAGCTACATCAACCCCAACAGGCAATTATTTCAAAGATTTTAAAATGAGATTCAAAAATCCGCTGGGATAAGGTTAGAAAAAGAGTGATCTAGATTCTTACTGTGTAAACGGATCCAGACCTTGTACTTGCTCTACATAAAGGTCTTTTTTTCCAAGCATAGAACATAATATCCTACCTAGAGCTATAACCAGATCCTGTCTGATCCCAGCAAATTAAAAATAAAGATCATTTTTTTTAGGACCCTACAAGATGAAGAAAGATCCCACTGGTGTGAGAAGAGAGATGCGATTCCTGAGAGGATAACTCTGGTAAAAGACTCAACCTGCAGATGTGGAGCTGTGAATTTTCTAGAGATTTCTGTGACTGAGGAAAGAGTCTCCATTCTCCGAACTGCTTCTCTGCCCTCTCACAGGGCCAGCACAGTTAAACCTTTGCTTGTTGGCCATAGGAGAAGTGCCAAAATGGGGCACGCAGTTACTCACATAGTAAGAATTACTGGAGGGTTGGCAAACTGGCAAAAATTAGGTATGTGCCTCAAAAAAAAAGTAAGTGCTCCTGCTAGAAATAATAGGCACACTGCTGTCATGGGGCTGAATTTCCTTGCCTTTCTTGATCTTAGGCAGACACAGGCTCACAAGACGTCTCAGTCGGTGTGAGTGAAAGCCTCAAATCCTCTCTTACAGGTTGACACAGATAACCATGAAAGCACAGCCTCCCAAGAAAATGGTGCTGCTGTCATCTTTAGTAAAATAGAGTGAGTACTCACCCGAAAAATGAAAACAGAAGTTCAGAGAGCACCTGAGTTGACTTTCTGAGGTCTGATTTCACAGAGCACCCGACCACACGTTTCTTGAAGCTCGGTGATATTATAGGGGCAAGGATCTAGTATGAATGGATGAGAAAGGGAGCAAAAGCTCAGGGCTTTGGAGCCCGGTGGGGAGTCTTGGGCTCCATCCCTGCACCAGAGATCATTTCTGTGCAACGTAAACACGTGTTTTCTAACTAGGAAACACATATCCCTGCTTTCTCAGCATCCTATCTACTTTTGTGGTAGTTGTAGTTTGTAGTTCTGCTCTCGATGTCTTTCTAGTCCTGAGCCCGCAGAACAGAAGACCTTGGAAATACTTCAGGTTCCTTTCTTTGCACATTAAATTTCTTTTGTTCCACTCTTTCCTGAGGAAATTGAAAGGATAAGGAATAAATAATTAAAACCAGATTACTTATATAATCATGTAACAATCAAAACACCAAACAAAATGCAAACAGCTCGAGCAATTAGAGCTGTGTGGCCAAGCCTTAGCAGCCTGGCTTACTGACTTTCACTGTCTCCATCCACCTAAGATCCCACTGAGTCTGCAAAGAGCCAGTGCTCATGGAGGGGGAGCTTGCCTGCCTCTCTGCTTTTCCACGGTTAGTTTCCGAGAGGGAGGGCCCCACACAATTGGGATACCAGCGCAGAGCCCCTTCCCTTGCTCTCTGTGTATTTTTAAATCCTGTTCCAAAGTAGAGGCAAACAGCTGTGAGGTCAGTGCAAACCATTTACTCTAGGTCATATGTCGAAGGGTTCCTGTGCTGTTTCATGGCTGTGAACACAGAGAAGGTCTATTGGCATTTACATGCAATAGAGTCATGGTATAGCCGCAAGTCGTAGGAGTGCTGTGAGTGATATAAATGAAGCTGGCCAAAGCTCCTTCTGTCACTATACGTTCTCCAACTCTGGGGTTTACACTTGAATTGTGTTACAAAGGCTTTGGCCAAACTCCTTTCATCCCTGAGGAAGCTCAGTGCAGCTCCCTCACCCATCACAAAGTCCAAATCAGAATCACATTTCTGGACAATGAGCCGGACTCCTGGCCTCAGGCCCAGCTGCTATGTCTGGCTGGGGAAGCATATAGCAGCCTTGAAAACTGCCCTGAACACGCTGTGGAGTAAAACAGAAAGGAAAATGGCTTTTGCCTGTCCTAAGTGCTTACAAAAGTAAGCAGAGATGGACATGTCAGAGCTGGCTGGGTCTCCTGATGGTGCCTAAATTAAAGAAAACATATCTCTCCTCCCACTCCTCAAATATCGACTCCATTGATTTGGTCTGATTTTCCTCTAGCATGAGAAATTTAGGAGGTGAAAGCTGAGATCATTTTCTGATAAACCAAAAACATCTGTTGTCCTTGAGTGCTGTCATGTCTGCATTCAGCAGCCAAGAAACCTCCATTTCTGCTCCACATTATCGCCGGGTGATACTTTGATCAGCAGGAAAAGTCTAGGGAAATCAGATTTATGGAGAACAGAGCTTTGCTGGTGTGAATTAGAAGGGTGGCTGCTCTCTCTTAGCAATGAGGTCCCTTGAAATGCAGGTCCTCACCTTCACTTTCTCAGTGAATTAGTTGTGCTTGGTCCGTCCTGCACGAAGGACTCAGAGGGGGAAGGAATTTCTGGTAAATCAGCATGCAGGAAATGGACGAGCAGAGGATGAAGGTGGCAAACCAATGTCTTCTCAGAGTTCTTTTAAATTATGATCTGGGGGGTGGTGGTTGGCATGTATGCTGATCCTGGCTGTCACTGCATGGAAGTTCTGCGTTGTGAAAGAGAACGTTTGAGTAAACAAAAACCTTGGGTTTTTCAATACAAAATTGTCCATGCAGTCCTATATATAAAGAGAGATTCAAACTGGGAGTTAATCTTAAGCAAATATCAAAAAAGAAAAATCTTAATTTAGGATGTCTATGACTATGACATCAGGTAGCGCTATCTCAGACAGAAAGTGTGGACTCTCTCAGGACTCTGACAGTTGGTACCCTGACATCCTTTCCATGCTTGTGAGAATGACAGACAATCTTAAAGCTGGCTTTGATATTTATTTTTTCATATCTCTGTTCCTGAATTTTGCCTCTGAATTGCCTGAGATGGTATTAATTTTTCTGAAACTTGTGGTCTAGGACATTTACACTTCCCTGAGTATCTCTAATCAGAAATGTATGTAATTGATATCTGTTTGCATAGATTTGGTTATTGAGAAAGTAAATCAGTGAGACATTTAGTAAACTAATTTGATTAAATCCTAGTGACTATGTTCGGAATAGAAAATCAAAATATTTTGCAGGGAGGTCTCCGATATCTAACATTTGTGTTACAACACCAATGTTGTAAGTAGGATTTTCTACCTGCTGTTGCTGTGAATATATAGTTGTTACTCTTTCAAGGTTATTTAAATACATCTCAACAGCAATGCTAACAACTGTGGCTTCAGGAGTGCAGAATGCAGTTGTTATTCAGGAGATCTGACTGAATTTGGATGCTTTCCTTGCAATTTACTGTAATTATGTGACTGCAAGAGGTGCAGTTAAACATTTTAAGGGTCAATGAGGGAGAATTTAATTATGTCATGCTGACAGTTCTTTTGCTTTCCGTGCATAAAGCATGAAGTGTTAGCATCCTTGGACTAATTAGTAGAAAATCAAGATTAACGTCTCATCATACTGTAAAGAGAAGGAAATGTGGGCATTGTTAGCAAAAAAATGAACCCTGATAAACTGGACAGCTATAATCCTTTTGTGGGAAGGACTAGGATAACAGACTGTGACATTTGGCTTTGTTAATGAAAAGAATTTTATGAAATAAATCTCAGATGTTTGATCACTTCAGGGTGACATCATATAGGCGCTAGCTGCCTCCACATATCCTTGCCGTATGCCTTCTATGCAAAGCTCACTGTGGAGGGGAGTAGCTGGAAACAGCTGCTTTGCCTCAAATATTCCAGATAGCATCTTCTCAAAACAATCTGCTGGTGAGGAGGGAGCTTGTTGTGACTAAGTCATTTTTAGTGGATGTTTCATCTATTTGTCTCATTTTCAAAGCTCTGCTTCCTTCAGGATTTTCTAGTGAGACAGGCATGAAAAACAGCTAATGTTAATGTTGTTTGCGTTATGGATTACTGTTACTTTGTCCCTAACACATGATTTTACAATCTGTATATGTGTGTTTGTCAGTTGTGTACTGTGTTCAGTGCAGATGGGTTGACTCTTCAACAAGGGCTCTTGGATGTGAATCATGCAAATAATTAATAAAAGTGCCACCCACCTAGAAATCTGAGTGTCCTGGATATTACAAATGACAATCATGAGGGAAAACTGATATGCAGCTGAGGGTCACTCAATTAAATGTTTAATTTAAGCCTGCCATCCAAAACTCCTGACGTCCAAGGCCTTTTTCTTCTCTAACTGATCCCTTGTTAATACTGCTTGACACAGGAGCACAGCAGCAAAAAGGGCACCGTGTTGCTTCCATTCACATACATCTACGTTAAAATGAAAAGCAAGAAATGTAATGGAGTTGAGTCACCAAAGACTTCAGGGCAGCTGAGATAACTCTTGACAATCTTCTAAGAATGTGTTCTGCAGTGGTTAAGAGGAACCCGTTTCACATCCTGTCACCTATGTCAAAGGCCAGATCCGGAATGTAGATGAAGAAAAGTATTTCAGATTGCGTGGAAGTGAAGACAAATTCATTGAAGTTACAGGCCGGCTGAAAACATAAGTCAAAATAATGAGGAAAACACACACTAGTCTTTTCTGTCATTTCCAGAAGAGCAAACACAAACTTGTAGTATTTCCTGATTTTCTTTTGGCTACGTATGCATATGAGTAGAAGTATTATAAAGAACAACAAGGATTGAGTTTAATGAAAATATTACTGGGTTTTTTTCAACAACAGTTAAGTTACACAGCTTCAGAATTCTTTAGACCATTTTCTGAATGCTTCTTTAGCATCCACCTGCAATTGGGTTTTGGCTATATCGTTTAATGAGTAGTCCATGAACTCCCCATGGCATTCTACTTAGGATATTTTCTACAGACCTGTGATGAAAATGTATATCATTTGGATGAAATAATGAAACTGACCTTGCTTGATTTCCTTGTATAATGCTGCCAAAGTCAGCAACAGTAACGATGATAAATGTAAACTCAGAATTTCTTAGCCAAGATTTTGTAATGAAAAAGCATCAAATTCCACAGACATTATATTCAGCGGTGTAATTGCTTTGTGGGGAGTCTGAGATAGAACAGGTGGTTGGGAACAGAAATGGCTCAATTTGCCTCATTTAGGGGTGTGTTTACACAGTGAAATACTCTTGATTTGTACATAAAAATTGTACAAGAAGCCAAAGACGACCCCAGAATCCATATGTGAGGGTGTAAAACTGCAACACAGCATAAAATAGAGAGAGATATTTTTTTCAAAAATATATATCTCTAGTCCTAAAATCAGAATACCCTCCAAAATACGAACTTGCAGCAATAGCTTTAGCCACTTCCGTGTTTACCTCCTAGAAAGCACTATTCAGTCATTAAAATCAATATGGCAATTGATGTATCCACACAAACCTGTGCTCTTTCTGGTATTTGCATGCCAGATATGTAAATCTGATCTAGCTGCTCCGTTTGGGACTGTCTGTAGAGGAAGAAAACAGGAGCTGTAGGAAGCAACCCACCCGTGACCTACTGGGTTTTGCTGAAACTGCTGTGTGGTATTAAGCAGAGAGATTGCAAAAAAGAAAGAGAATGGAAAAATCTATGCATCTTTGTGTCCTGAGGCAATGTCTGACAGTTAATTCAAGCCTTCTTGGACCCATCCATGCACTGTCATATCAGCTGAGAACCGAGATTTCGCTGCCTAGCCGGAGCTGCAGAATCACCTGGCTGCTGACAGGACGTGAGGATTTCTGGTATTCCCAGCTGAATTGATAGCAGCAGCACTGGTGCCTTCTGCTATTGCCTTGGTTTCACAATAAATACGTAGGTGGTGGGTGGATACTTCCAGTTGGCGGTGTCTACATGCCGTGTTTAGCAATAGTCATGTAGCTGTAAAAATAACCAAGCCAGACTCTTCCAACAGCTCTCTTCCCCTGAACGCTGAAAGCAAGAAAGGCAAAACACATTACCTGCACTTTCTACACCCTAGACACAATTTTAAAGACTTTCTTTTTTAATATCACACATCTCACTTTCCTCTCACCTCCCTCTCCATCCAGAAAATAGTAGGTGCGTAATAAAATCTTCAGACAAAGCCAGAGGCGATGACAAGTCTGGAAATAAGTAACTATTACAGACTTGTTAAAGTGCTCTTTGTCCTTTATCAGTGCAAAAACTCCCTTGTTTGTTTTCCCCATCTTCTCTGTGACTTTCAGCTCAGTTATAGTTTCCAGTAACTTGTAAGATATGTTAAAAAGATAGCATTTTTCTGCTGGTCCTAGCAGAGGTGGCACAAAGCCTCAAAATGTGGAGTCTGGGTCTGTTGTGGCTGGACCTGTTTTCAGACCTGGGAATGCTAGGTGGAGAGGGAAAAGAGTTACTCGGTCAGCCGGCACATCTGTCTGCCAGGGCAGGCGTGTTCCCCACAGCACATTTTCTAGTGGTAAGTCTAATTTTAAATGTGGTTTCTACCACTTCCTTACACTACCCTTTCGTACTTGTAGTTGATCTCATTGTCAGGCAGTTTTTCCATATGTTCAAGTGTTTGCTTTCTTGATTCCATGCTATTACTCCTAATAAACTCCCTCATACCGTGTTTAATAACTTCTTTTCTTACTACCTCCAATGCTATGCAGACAATTATATGTTTCCCTGTAGTCAGAACTTAATCAACTTGCACATGCTGAACGCATTAAGACCTTCCAGAGTTTTGTGTGCAGAGCGACTGGCCCCGTGTCATGGGGTTTTTCTGAAAGAGGCCAGTCCCTCTCACATGCCAGTGACCTGGGAGCATCAGTCAGAGCTGCCGAAGGGTGCTCCAACGGGATAGCAGCCAGGGGACATCCGTCTGGGGAGGAAGGGGAGCAGGCAGAAAGAGAAAGAGGGACTTTGTTCCCATCCAGCACCTAGACGACAGCTGGGCACGGGTGGCAGGGAAGGGAAACAAAGCTCTGCATTTATCAGATACCTGTTTCCAACAATACAAGGGCTGAGAGCCTTGTCCTGAATGAGAAACCTTCCTGAACATCTCTCCTTTTTCCTGACAGCAGGAAGAGATAACTTCTCAACTCACTGTTTCACGATAGACTTCCTCCGTCTCTCCCTCCTTCCTGGTGCCTAATCTTTATTTACCATTGCCCATATGTTTTAGGCTTCTGGCACCTCTAAGATAGGTGTGTTCAGCTCAAATTGGGGTGAGGGGCACTGGCTGAGTGCAATGTGACCCAGTGGACAGTCCTGTGGGACCAAGGGGTGCTTCCTCCCAGCTGTAGAGGAGAAGCAGGCAATAGGGAAGGAAACAGTGAAAGGGAAGAGGATGTTTGGATAAGGTAACTATTAATCTACTAAATAAAAACAATAAGGATCCCTCATGTTAAATTTAGATGGAGATAGACAATGCTTTACTGTATTATTCTTCTGGAGAGATTAGGATAACAGATTTTATTCATCCCATTATGTACAGATTTTCCCAGCCAACTTGCCTCTCTTTGCCCCGAAGGAATTTACATCAACATCCTGTGTTCATTCCTTCATCTGCCACCTGACCTCACAGTCATTTAGCTTCCACTGCCAAACCAACGCAGATACATTTAGTCCATCGCTGTCCCTGCAGGACACAGTAATCAGTATGTTTTTGCCAACGTTGTCCAAGGGACTGATTTTACAGATGTGTTCTGAGTATCTAGTCTATGTAAGACTGTGCCCGAAGTAGTGGCTCCTGGCTTTCCCAGTATTTCAGTGAAGATAAAATTCATCTGATTTGTGCAGCATCTAGTTCAGTTTTTTATTTGCTTGTCAAGATTTGAACCAACATCATCTCCTCTCCAGTGGATGTACCATTGAGGAAAGTCCTTTCCTGCTCACTAATTAATGCTACTTACGCTATGTATAAAATTCTTTAATACTCAAGCAAATGGGAACTGGAACCCAGCTTCTCTGCTTTTATGGGAGAAACCTGGTTGGCAAGTTTATCCTTCTTCATGACTTCCAATGTCAATGCTGAATGACTAGACCATTAGGTATCAGAGATGCTAGTTGCTTCATTTTGTGTGAAAAGGGATTATGTCATGTAGCTAATTAAAAAAAAAAAAAAGATCACAGAGATAGATGGGACAGGTGCCCTATTTATCAGGACAAACACTAGTGATTTGGGACAACATCATATCCCAATGACATGGGACAGCTCCTTGGTGTTGGCATTTACTACTCTAGGTAGCTCAAGTAGCTCACTATCCAGGGCTGTACAGATGTCTTAGGTAGCTTAGGTGTCTGTGCATTTCATAGGAGTGATCTTTGCTGGGCATATGGGTTTGACTTTGCGATCTGATGCAAAAAATAAATCAATAACTACTCTCCTGCCTCCCAGCTGAATGTCCTAAGCAGTGTGCTATAGATTCACACTTTCACTATATCTCTCCACGCTTCCTCTTAGAGTGAGCTTTAAGTGAATTTTATGCACTGCTTCAGTGGGGGCCTGAGGCGTGCTCCCACCCTTGCTTCATGGCAACTTTGGGTGTGAATCCCTCCAGGTGGAAGGAGATTCCCAACACTCTCATGCTAAAGGATGAACTCTAGCCAGGAGTGTGCTCAGCAGAAGCTTTCTTTATGTCCTCCATGGGCCGTGCTTAATGAAAAACTGTGCCTGGACTCACCTTTAGTGGAGGCTTCTGTTTTTTGAGAAGGTTTTCATGATAGTAAAAGTTATTTAAGTACCAGAAAGCAGGATTGAAGATGCCCTTCTAATTAGTGTTTTCCCATAAATTCTTTCCTAGTCACAGGATTTGATTTATTTTTTTAAAATAATTGTATTTTAATCTGCCCAATTTTTGCCTCGTGCTATGGAAGGAGGCCTCAGTGCCTTGCTCCTTGTTCCAATGGGAAGCAAAGTAACAAAGTCTGTCTGACTGACCCATGGACTGGGCATTTCAATCTCTGCTGATTCACTGCAGACAACCCAGTTTTATTTTATTTTATGAGTATTAAATTTAAATTTATATCAGGGAATATAAATAATCCATATCCCTGTTTTTCTTTTCTTGATATAAATGTGTCAAAAAATTAAAGCACTTGAGGTAAATTGTAACTTTATTTTTTCAACATATATTTAGGCAGATGTTTGTTTTGTAGCTCACGAATTTAACTGTGCAGTTGCCCTATATTTTAGATTGCTATGTCTCCTGTGTAAGGACCATGCCTTTTGTTTGGTTTCTAGCACACTGGAAGTTGGTAGCCTATTTTTAGGCAGTAATTATAGTAAAGGGATAAATTAATAAACATAATCAAGAAATAGGTGAAAAGGGCTATCGAGATGTCTTTGTGTTAAAAACACTTCCATTCATGACATCTTCCTGGAGCTGTTTTTCTAGCATAACACTGAGTAAAATGAAAATAAATTATAACCACTTGCATTGTTCTGAAGCCCAGAGTGTGATTTAGAAAAACAATGTGGGATCACAGTGAAAAAGACTGATTACCAAAGAAGTATCACCAGAGTTAATCCGCCACCTGTTCGTCTGCCAGTAAAATTATGCCTTGCATGTATTTACTGCTCTGTCCTTCCAGTTCTGCATATTAATACATACAGAAACTTTCTTTTTAAAGATTAAAGAAATATTGAGCTGGAATTAATTGGGGAGCTTTCGTCCTATCGGAGAGATTAATAACAATCATACCCATTTCAGGGGTACTGCACACAAAAGCCTTATGATAGGACTGAAACACTCTGAGGGTGGAGGAAATCTCTGGAAGCTGTTCAGTGCAGCCTGGACTTCTTTTTTTCATTTGAAACAAGGCTGAGCTGTTCAGTCATGAATGAGAACAATAGTGGCTTTTGGGAATGCAGTTGGGAAGGTTGGCTTTTATTGGCAGCTAGTGCAAGGTCTGTGCTTCCAGAGTCCTGTCAGATGCAAGTCTGGAGTGACTGAAGAGCTGGACCAGCTCTTTTGTGTTGCGTAAACACAGATTTGCTCTTGAAGTGCCCAGACAGTGATAGTGGCACCAGCCCAGCAATAATCGAAGACAGACAGGAAAGAGAAGAAAGTCTCCTCTGAAAAGGGCACTATAAAAATTGAATTGTAAACCAGAATGTGCAGATTCCATTTGGCTGGATGGAAAAGCTCACTGTTTCTCTGTTGTTGCAGTAAGGTTTTAATTAAAGGTAGGTTCTGGTTATAAATTTTATGGCAACTGCATCTGGATGGTTTCTTAACACTTAGGTAAATGACTAAAGGTATGGCTTTCCCAATATTTCGGAAGGAAATATTCATATAGTATTCTCTCTTGGCAGATTTGAAGCTTCTTTGAAACCAAGAATTAAAAAGAAATCCTCAGCGATTCACTGGCTTTTGCTGACCAAAAATAAGGTTAAATCTGTTCAATCATTTAATATCTCTCTTAATGGAAAGTCACAAATGTGTAGGAAGGAACAAATAGTTCTCAGAATAGGGAAGCAAAAAGCATTGGCCAGGTCAAAGCACATTCAGATGCACTGCAGTAATATCCTGAAGAAGGACGCCTGGCAGTCAGAATTGTTAGCATTTTATTATTATTATTTATATTACCATTGCCCCCGAGGGCAATTGTGCTAAAGTTGCTTAGGCCTGTCCCAGAGCGCTTGTGACCTGCTCTACACCAACCTCTTTTCCAAAATCATGTTCTGCAATAAGGGCACTGCAAAAAATTTGAAAAGCAAATTAAACATATCATTACCAGACTCTTCCATGTCAGTTTTGGGTTTTTTTTTTAAATATAAATGACACCTATGATGAATATACAGTGAAAGGGAATAAGGGTAGCCAGTATAGCCAAATCAAGCCTATTCAACAGGGGTTATTTCTGAACAGAAGAGATGTGTACCTGATCTAAGTATGTTACAAGGTATTGTTAATTTCCTTTCTCATCTTGCCATTTTTTGCTGGCACTTAAACTCCATATTCCGTAACCTATTCTTTCCAAGTGATGGTCTTCTCCCAAAGCATACTTGGATTTTATGGGGTTTTTCACACAGTCAATACTGAGGTGGTATTTCAGATTGTTGTAAGCCAGAGGAAATATTCCAGATCTACCGTCCCATTTCCATCACATATGTGTACACTGAAATATCTTTCTCTCATGACATGACAGCTTTATCTAAGAACAAGTTTCTGAAACTCCCATTTACCTTGTAAATTCCTTAGCTGCAGTTATATAATGTTTAGTTTTATGTAAAGAACCAGAAATATATTGCAGGATTTAAAAATGCCTTTTATCCCATTGGGTTGAACACGTTAAATAACATGAAGACATCCAAAATAACTGTCCATTACCATAGCATTTCTAGAATCCTGGCATATGCAGGAATATACTTGTCAGAGGAGAAAAAAATGTATCTGTGGTTATACTATATTGGGTAAACAGAATAGCCTATTAAATAATTTTCTTGGTTCTTAAGTTGGAAAAGTTCAATAAAATTAAATCCTTTTATTAATCGTGTTTATTTTCCTTGCAGTACAGCTACAAATCCTGGTTAGACTCTGCTCCACTATGTTTCATATAAAGGTAGCTTCACTCTAGAAAGTCCACAGCCTACACTCATAATGCACAGATGAACACGCCACATAAAGGGAGCATGTAAATATGGAAAAATTAACAGAGAAAACAAACAGAATACACAGAGGAGGAAATTTTCCAAGAGCATTAGCTTTAAGGTCCTTGCTTGTCATTATCTATTGTCGATAGACTCAATCACAGCTTACAGACCGTTCATTTGTTTGGACTTTTTTATAATTTGTTCCCTGACTTTTGTCTGATGTTGGCTAAATGGGAGCATAAAAGCTCCAAAACCTTGATCAGAGTATCAGGAATGAGTTACGAGGGGCACATATTTTACAGTATGAGTATTTTCATCATTGCCTTCACTAGATTCTCTGCATCTGTGGTCCAGTTGTCAGATGGGATTATCTAATTTATTCCATCCTTAAGCTGTGTGAGAGAAGCAAGCAATACTTGTGCCCTCAGCTGCAAGCACAGGGAAGCAAGGACTTCTTGCCTAGGTACTCACACAGTGTTCAGAAAAGCTGGGCTCTGGCCCTGACTGAGAACTGAATTTGTAGTTTGGCTGAGCATATGACATTACTACACACATTGCCTGTCACTCATAGTACTTCACCCGCCTTCTCTACATATGACCACCAAGCATTTGTGCAAAGGTGCAATACTGTCTTACAGATGTTCCTCTCTTTTAAAAACATTTCTGAATTGGAGAAAAATTTGCCTAGGCTTTCCGATGATTTGAATTTTAGAGCACACAAAACCATCTGCATCTCATAATCCCACCCACTCCAAAATAGCTATGAACTACAGCATTGTATACTGTTTTTCCACAGAAGTTGTGTTGAGTTCTCTCTTGGTCTAGTTTATATTTCTTGTGTACATTGCTGGCTCTGATAATTTGCTTTACACTGTTTCAGGTAGTTCATGTCTGCAGGCATATTTCACCTAATTTGCTGAGTAGTTCTCCCACTAGTACCTGCTTTAGGCAACATAAGAGGAAAAAAATGAAGTTTGGAGAATGCAGGAACAGGAATGAAGAATGACTAGAAAAAAACAGTGGCTTAGGATTATGGAAAAGAAAGGGTTGAGGAAAAGACAAAAAAAAAACCAAAGAGGATAAAAGAAACTTTTAGTAAAATTAGTGATAAGCAAATAACCTGATTTATTGTGCCTTGACTCAAGATTTGCTGATAATATTAACAAAAATCACTAGTAACATTACTTTTTTTCAATTAACTTCTGAACTGCTGGGCAATTCTTTGAAAAAATGCAGTCAGCTATTGAAACCTTGTGTGCACAAATTGCACGTGAGAACTGCAACAGCGTACAGCATTTCCCCAAGCCCTGTTTCCCTTGCCTTGCCTTGCCTTACCTTGCCTTCCCTTCCCTTCCTTTCTTGCCTTCGCCTTTATTTGAAGAGGTCAGTCCCTAACATATATCAAGTACCAGCTTTACGTCCAAAGATCAAACATGAAAGGGAAAAATTCAGAAAAATCAGGGGAGGAAAAAGAGTCAGAAAGAAGGGCTGAAGTCTCCCAACCCCAGGATATACTCTGAATGAGAACTATACTTCAGTGAGGCTATGACCTCATTGGCATGCTTCATAGACTTGATCCACTGATCCTGGGGATCTCTTGGAGATGCTGATGTACTTTCCTACAGAAATCAGATTCCTGGGAAATGGTGCATACCTGTATCTGCTTCTAGGATGAAGCTACATCACTGTGCCTGGGAACTGAGGAGAACTGTACTTACCAATATACCAGTTAAGAGATGGAAAGTGCATTTGTTGTTAAATGAGCATTTTGGCTCTTTATTGAGCCCAGAAGATGTAGACAACTCAATGGTTTTCTTGTTTTTACAGAAACCAAAGAGAAAATCTCTTTTCATATGAAAAATATAAATTCAAATAACCTATATTGTAACCTCCACCACTAAAGTTAGGAATGTTATGTAATGCATTAAAAATGAAAACCTTTATCCAACAGAGATCAATATTTTATATGAACATTAAAATAGGTGTGGTTTTACTACTTTCCACTGCTTTAATACTACAATAGAACCCCTAGCATAATGGAGAAGGGTAAGTCAGCACGGTGTCTGCTTTATATTGCTGAAATAGCTACCAAGAATAGTAATGAATGTGATCTCAGTGGATGCATTATAAAGCATATTCTAATGAATTTTCCCTTTTGAATAGCCGGTTGGCAGATGAACATGGCTGTGTAAAGGGGAAAGATAGAGGAATGAATGTATAACAGTGTCCATTGTTAGGATATTGTTGCTGACACTATGGTCTTGCCTGTTTTATATGAAGCCTTCCAAAAAACAGTCTTTTAATAGAATGCAATGTACTATACCTTCTGATGTCCTTTCCTTGAAACTTGGGAAATGGGAAAGAGAGGAAACAAGGCCTTCAAAAGAATAACTAATGAAGTGAGAACATTTACAGTCTTCAAAATCCAGCCATTTTCATACAGTTGCCTCTGAGGATTAGGGGTTTCATCCATTTTCTGAGAGGGTTCCCCAAGAATTTGCTCTAAGAGCTTCTACCCAGAATCTCTGAACTATCATTCAGCAGTAATTCTCCTCTTTTATTTATGACCATCTTTCTGGAAATGGAGTCTTTGTTTTCTAGTTGTCTTAACTTTCTTGGTTTTAAAGAAAAATTCTTCCTTACAAATTCAGTTATAACTACATAAAGAAGGGATGGAAGGCTGCTATATATATTAAAAAAAAAAATGTTAGGGAAGACTGTTTTCCATTTGCACAAGAGTTGTCCATCTGTTTATGAGGGCCAAGTTCTCTGCTCCTGTAAATGTCTGAACTTCACTGAAGACATTGAAGTGCCCCCAGCTGAACTCACTCAAAACTAAACTTTCCTGAAACCCACAATTTTAAGGATGGAGGTAAAATCAAGAGCACTGGTCAAGGCTGATTCGACTTAAAAACTTTCTTAGGCCTTCCTGAGATAGTCTGAAGGAAATTCATATTAAGTCCATGGTTACTGGGAAGACTGTAGTCAAGTCTGCATTACTTAGGGTGGGATCATATGGGCTCTTGGATTAGCTATGCAGAGACCCTCCACTTCGTGTGCCTACATGAAACAATGTGGATTCCAGAGCACTGCTGTGGTGTGTGAATTTCCCTGCTCAGGCCAGCTCCAGCTCAGAGCTTCTTCCCACCACAGCTGATGCAACCACCTATGTCCTGTCTCTTTCTTTGTTCTAGACCAGATTACATTTGTTTTGTATTACTTGTGGTTTTGTATTACCCAGGTTTCGTGTGGCAATGTGATATTAGGATATTTGAGCACAATCTTTAGCAATCTCATGCCTTAGTTTCTCCTGAAAGCACTCCATCTTCCTATAGTACAGGCAGGACAACTCTTTTCCCCAGAATACAGTCCACTGCAAGCTCTGTAGACTTACGTTTGGAAGACTCGAGGTAGGTGTTTGTAGAAACACAAAAACACTAGTGCTTTTCATTGCAAAGCTGGATTGCAGTTTCAGGTGCTCTTACTATGTGTGTGGTTAAGGACCAACAGCCCCTGTACTGATATCAGATTAAATAAAATTATATTTATGTTATTCTTTGGGGAAAAATGAAGTTTTTTATTCCAGGTTAAAAAAGTGTGTGGCTAGGCAGACCTTATGCCAGTTTTGCCATTTGGTACTGTCTTAGTTTAAAATTATTTTTTACTGAGAGTGATGCTCAATGAACATAACACCTTGTTTTATAGACTGTTTCTTAGGATATTTATATACTGACTTTCTTCAGCGTCACATGCTTTGATACCCTCAAGAAGTTTTATGTATTCAAATGATTTATTACAGGAGACAGAGATTTTTTTTGATTCTGAAAATTTTAAACTGAGGTTTTTCTTTTCTCTCTCTTTGTTTTTAAAAGGATTAATATCTCAGAAAGCATATGGGAGAAAGGATAAAGGATACGGATGTTGGAGTTTTTGCTTAACTTATTGCTAAAAGTAGGGAAGTAGACCAAAATAAAACGACAACAGAGCTTACAATTTTTCTTTTCTACCAGTGCAGGACCACCAGGGCAGTGTGGGAAAACAGGTATGATTTAGAGGTAGCACTTCAGAGAGAAAATAAATAGGAGCCTATATTGAAGCAGAGAACTGATATCGCTAGGTTTCTTACTAGTTCTTCACAGACCTAATTCCAAAGTCCTAAAAGCCAAAGGTGAAGATAAGAGACAAAGCCACTGGCTGGCATTCATCCCAGGGACACAGCTATATGTAATTGGATTTCAGTAGTCTTCCTTCCCTGAAAATTGAGGATATAAACCCAAAAAGCCTTTTCCCATCCTGGAACCTTTTTTGAACATTTTAGCAATTTGAAAGTTACCTGTTTTCTACAGTTCTGGGTAGAGCTGTGTGAAGTTTTACATACACATCAGCTAAAATCTTTAAGAAACAATTAAAAATTATATTAGGTATTTTATTAAAAAGATCTTTGAACACAATAATTTAATTAAGGATGCAGAAGCAAACTTCCTACAGAAGTATATGTCTAAACCTTCTGGGTTTCTGTACAATTTGTTTTTTCTCTTTGTTTTAATATTTGAACAAATAAATCTTTCAATGCCAAATGATAGCTTTAACCTTTTTTAATATGGTATCTTCTTCTCCTGACTGGCATGTGGACTGTCTTTTGTCTCTTTTCCTGTATCTTGTAAGTGCATGACTGCTGCAAATTGTTTCCTGACAAATACGGTGAGAGTAGTGAAAGTAGATGATGTGTTATCTCTTGAAAAGGTGTTTAAAAACACTGTGAAACTTCTGGAAAAACTGAACACAGCTGGTTTGATCTTAAACTGGACAGTATAAATTTTGCTGGAAGACTTAGACCTGCTGATGAATTATCTGTCTGGAAAAGATATCAGCATTGATTCTTATAAAAAATTAAGCAGTCTTTCTTTTTACAGTTTTGAATATTTTCTCATTAAATTGTTTGTTAAATATGGAGAAATGACAGCACTTACTTAGCCAGTGACTGCAAGTTTTACCAAGTGGGTGGAGCCTTAAAACTGTGGGAACCCCTCTCTATATACACAGCTGATATATGAAAATCATGTGCCCACAACAAACCCTCTTACAAAAACATGGAAAACTCACACAGACCATTTTTCTTACTGAGGCTGGCCTGTTTCAACAGGTTTTTTTGTGAGTCTACGCTTCCAGGGATATGGAATTTGTCTAAGAAGTAAGAGAAAGCTACTAAGATATAAACTGGTTGCCTTATTGCACCACCAGCACTGAGGCAAGTCTTATAAGATGCACCACATCTTTCTAGCAAATTTCCTCCGTGAATTCTAAATCCCCAAGGCAATAATCCTCTGCCACTTGCTTTCATGTTTCTTTCATAGTGTTGTAATCCATTTTTCCACTCTTGTTTCTACTAAGTACTGCTTCTCCTTCTAATAAATAATGGTAGTGGGATTTTATTTATTTTTACTGAAAATCAAAAGTTAGAAATGGGACAAGTTTTTAAGGCTCAAATTCACATGACTGTAGCTACAGATGTACAAAGATGATCTATGAGTGGAAGAAAATATATTAAAATTATATTGTTGTCTTTTTACTTGGCAAAGATTTGAGCTTAGGATTCTTGGGTTTTCCTGTAGTAGATGAAGACATCACTAACACCTAAAACACAGCAAGGAACTGAATGGCTTAGACAGCTTTGCATTTAGAGGGGGAACCTCTGGAAAGATTTCCATATGGATTTGGCATCTATATGAAGAAAAGGATATAATAAAAAAACTCTGCAAAAAAAACACTCTCTGAAATTTGGGGTCAGTACTTACATTTGCGACTCAGGCCAGTTTCTATGACAAGGTGAAGTCATGAACTTCACTTGTGAAAAAAAGGACAATTTGTTTTTAGGACAGTAAACATGTTTTAGGGGTTTTTTTTGAAAAAATTGTAAGATTGTAGAATTATGAATTAATTTTTTCTTTTCTCTGGGATAAACTACAGAGACAACCTTTTTATTGCTTTATGAAAAGAAAGAAAAAAGAAAAAAGAAAAAAAAAAGAAAGAAAAGAAAGAAAAAGAAAAAAGAAAAGAAAAAACAAAAGAAAAAAGAAAAGAAAAAAGAAAAGAAAAGAAAAGAAAAAAGGAAAAGAAAAAAGAGAAAAGAAAAGAAAAGAAAAGAAAAGAAAAGAAAAGAAAAGAAAAGAAAAGAAAAGAAAAGAAAAGAAAAGAGAAGAAAAGAAAAGAAAAGAGAAGAAAAGAAAAGAAAAGAAAAGAAAAGAAAAGAAAAGAAAAGAAAAGAAAAGAAAAGAAAAGAAAAGAGAAGAAAAGAAAAGAAAAGAAAAGAAAAAAGAGAAAAGGGAAAACCCCTCAGAGCAGAGCATGGATTTTTCAGGCAAATGCTGTGCCTTTACTAAATTTCTGAATAGAAACTCCATGGACATAAACAGGAGAAATATGGAAACTCGGAAACTCTTCAATGACTTGCAAAAGAAGGAAATGGAAGCAAAGAAAAAGAAAACAGAAGAAGCCAGCAGTCGCACTGTCTTTTCCTATACACTTCTCCTTCAGTCTTCAGACCATGTCCAAATCTATTAAAGAAACCCTTTGCAGAGTTGATTGGTGCAGATCTCCATTCCTAAACAGCAGGGTTACTTTCACAGCTCAGACTGTATCTAATGTGAGTGTGAAGCAGTTAAAGTAACCTCTGATGAGCAGCACGAAGCTACAGTATCTTCCTCCTCTTTTAATGACCTGCCGGCTTACTGGTTTCTTTTCCAATCTGGATTCAGGTTTAGATTCAGTGCCTGGACTGAGTAAAACTGCAGCAGCAGCAGTTGTTAATTTATGTTTTTTTTTCTTGTGCCTCCTTTTTATTTGTGAGCATTCCTAGTCCCTTCCTCTCTCTACTGCAGCTGCAAGTGCAGAGTTGATTCAAAGATTATTTATGAACTTTCTGGTTGTTATTTTTACTTTCTACTTCAGAAGCCTCAAGTCAGTTTTGCCTCAGACTCTGGCAGTTAATTATAATTAGTTATTTTCTTATTTTTATTCGGCATCTTTCTGGAACAAAGAAAAATGCATTTACTTCTTACAAACCACAGTTTTCTCTGAAGTCCATTGTGTGATGATGGTTTGGAACAAAGGGACCCAGCAGAGGTCTGCCTTGCTGGCAGAGGTCTGACAGATCAGTATTTTGAAAGACAATCTTCTGCATAAAATCGCAAGCTGTTCCAGCTGGCTTCTTGACTGTGTCTATACAGAAGGGCAAAGGAGACGCTCTGAGGACAGGCGTGCGATTTGCGAGCCTTGCGCATAGTACTAGCGTGCACTTGGCCCTACCTTCATCTCAGTTTCCCTGTCATGTTTTGTGTCTGCCAATGACTATTTCAGATCATTCCCATGCCTCTGCAGGCCACATGAATAATATGGTGAGCTTTCGGAATAGGTCATTCAGGGAGGCCGAAGAGTTTGTAGTTTATAAGAACAAATTAGATATAAGTGAAGTAGGAGCAGCTTGAGAAGGCTGATGGACCTCAGTATCACCTGAAGCTCTCTCCAGCACTGCCAATTATTCTTTCATGATACCTCTGTCTATATGACGGCATGTTAAATATATTGGAGACTGGCTTCTGCAAGGGGAACAAAGCACACTTTTAGGGTGGTCTGTCAGTTCACAAAGTGGTGATCTTGATGAACCTGGATTGAATTTAACAACAACAACAACAAAAAAAGCCAACTGTAAGCAGACCCTAGGAATTCCAGTTCCCTACAGACAAAAGTATCTGTCAGGAGAAGTTGGAGTTGCACATTGTACGAACTCATGGTTTAGACTAGATTAGGCCTAGGCAGCATTTGGGTGAGGTTTAACACAGAAGAAAGCTTATAAAGATGGCATCACTTCTTAGAATCGTAGAATGCTTTGGGTTGGAAGGGACCTTTAGAGGTCATGTAGCCTAACTGCCCTGCAGTGAGCAGGGACATCTTCAACTAGGTTGCTCGGAGCCCCATCCAACGTGGCCTTGAATGTTTCCATGGCTGGGGCCTCCACTACCTCTCTGGACGATCTGTTTGAGTGTTTCACCACCCTCATTGTAAAAAGTTTCTTCCTTATATCCAGTTTTTCTTCAGAACTGGCTTCTGTTTTCAAACCTCTTCTGTGTTGTTATAGGACCATCTGACATATTTGGCACTTTACACCTTACAGACTGTGCAGCAAAAAATTAACTAAGTAGTAATAATGAGATTACCTTCAAAAATAGTAGATTTTGCATATAAATATTTTAAATAAAAAATAAATCATAAATATTTGGCAGTGTTTTTTGACAATAAAGTGATTTTCATTGTTTTTCTTCATCCTCACAAAGAGTGATAGAAAGAGATTGTTACTACTCTGTGGAGGTGCCACGTAGCACCAAAAGTGGCATATCAATGCACAAAGCTTGTAAAATCATTTGCAGCTTTCGGACTGTAATATCTCTGGAGGGGTTTTGTTTTCAGTTTTGGTTTTTAAGACACTGTACACTGCTAAGAGCTAGAGGAGAGAATGGGAGAGGGACCTATGCCCCCTAAAGGTCATTAAAAGTTTTTTGAGAAGAAATAAACACGTTTTTCTGTTCTGCTAAAACCTAACACTCAAAAATGTCATATGCAAATGAAACATACAGTTGCTTAGGTTGTATAATGTTGAACACAGGATAAAAACATAGATATATTTTGAGTGGTCAAGCAATGTAGTAAAACAGATGTGTTTTATCTATCAGCATATTTGAAACCACAGCTGTGTGCATTTGTTATATCAGAGGTAGGTGTTGGATTAATGTAATTTTATATATATAAAAATGATATATATCTACATATACACACTTATGTATATAACTGTCTAAAAATGTAACCTAGGTGCTTTCTCCCCAAACTGGATTCTACTGAACTTAAATTAAATAATGCCAAATCAAGAGTTTCTCCTTAACTTAAATTCTGAAATTCAAGTTTCTTTCTAAAGGATGCTGAATGTGAAGTTTCATCAGCACAATCCTCCCAAGCCTACACTGGCAACTCTGCAAAAGCCTTTTCCCTAGAATATCATGTTTTAGGGGTTCACTCTTTGTGAAGTGAGATCTTTAGCTAAGAAGTATGGTAATGCACAATAACTGTTTGCCACAGATGTTTCTTGCCTGTGGCAGCAGCTGCAGTGATCTTGGTCAGCACATGGTTCTCAGACCCAGTGAAGCTGACCGTGTGCAACATTAGTCCATTTTACTACGTCAGTAATTGTAAAGGTGATATATCCAGCATAGATAAGAACGGGGTCCATGGGATTTTCCTTGCACTGCAACTTGTGGTGGAAGATAGTGATTGTAATTTTCATCCCAGCATCATTTGTATTACAAATTATTTAAGACAGACTGTGATTTGGTGCTATCTGGGTGGGCCATGGCCCACAGCTACCTGAGACAATGCCCTTCAGTTAAAAGTAATGCAAATGGCATTATCTTAGAAATGTACCTTGCACCAATTCTCTTAACATGCCAGATAAAGATTTATATGTAAAAACTGTACTCTAATACAGCATAGGTGTTAATGATACTGACAAAGACATAGCTAATAGAAAATCCCTCCAGAGATATTTCAAAGAAACATGTTGGACTAATGTTAATTTGATTCTCCATTAATGCACACCTGGAATAGTCATTACGCCACTCAGCAGAAAGTTCACTGTGCTCCCATCATGATTAAGTGTTGTCTGACACCTTCTTCTTGTTCATTTTGTGTCACAGTTCCATAAAGTGGAAAGGGGAGACAGAGGCTTTGTGTTTTCATTTAGTGGTAGTGTTATGGAAGACTTAAGAGTATTTTCAAGGAAAAAAACCAACCCAAAACAAAACATTTCCACTAGAACTATCACAACCTCAAAGTATGTGTTTGTTTAAATGATATTTCCCATTTTTTTCTGTTTTTATAATCATAGTTTTTGTATTTTTAGATGTAGGACAAACAATAGTTACAGAAGGTAGATTGTGGAAGTTACAAAGCCTGGTCATGGATTTGCCCACAGAAACTGGGTAAATTGGTCAAAAAACAAAGTACTTTTTTGATAACTACTTTCTGAAGTTCATCTATAAAAGTTATAAAAGTATAAAGCTTATACGTATAGGAACAGTGGAAATTTGATTTGCATAGAAGTCTTCAGTGTTTCAGGATATACAGGTCTGTGTTATTGGACACTTATATGTGGACATTTGCAAGTACAGAATTCATGTACAAGCAGGCACACCCAGACACTTTGGAGCAAGCTCTTTTTCTGAGCAAGCTCACTAGAAATGGTTTAATTTCCATTCAGGGATGCCAGAAACACTTTCCACTTTTCCTAAATACAGTAAGAGACCAGTTTTGAGTTATATGCCTCAGTATGCAGTAGAAATATATTTTGCCAGTAAGTTTCTGAATCTGAGCTTATTCCATATCAATTTCAGTCTTTTATTTGGAAGATATGAAGTAATAATGCAATAAGCAGTGTCAATTTCATGCAAGGTATATCCAAAACCTGCCTTCTTGTGTTCCTTTAAATAGTTTGGATACCATCCTTGGAACTGCTTCTGTAAATAGTTCTAGGTAGCTACACCAGGGACTGTGGTGATACCACTAATTTTTTGAAATTGTTACATAATTTATGGACTTTTCTCATGACATGGTAGAGGGTGACGTAGTGTTTTTATAAATCTGAAAGATGTTTAAATGCATAAAAGAAATGTATTTCAGAATAACTGGAGAATGTTAAAATAGCCAACTGATGATCACTGCAGAGTGTTCAGGGCTTAGGAGTTTGACCATGAGTTTCTTTGAGAAGATGTTTTTATGGAGAAATTGATACAGAATATGGAAAGACATGAGGACTGATTCTAGGAGTGTATTCATCTACAAAGATAATTGATTACACATATATCAAGCAAGTCTCAAAATGGAAGAGATTTCATTTTGTAAGTGATGTAACTCAGCAGATATAAACAGACTTCTCAAGTTTCTTTTCTCCAAATATTTAAGACCCATTAGCACACTTGTGTGAGTGGGAGGTGGGAAGGAGAGCAGGGGACAGCAAGAGAGATGTGTCAGTAGACTGCCTCCACGTGGGACTCTGTGGGCAGCCAAACCCACATCACGGCGCTGGGACTTCCTTTCTGCTCTCAGACCAGCAGCAAACAAGGCAGCTGCCTGGCAAGGCGCAACTATGGCCACCAGTGGGCTTCCAGAGGCAAACTCAGGGGACTCCTGTCTTGAAGTAAAGAGCTCCAACACACATGCAGCCACTGTGAAAAATGCAGGCCTCACACACCTACTAGGGGCTAATTTTGGTCACCTTGGGAAGGTCTGTTGAAGTTCCAAGGTGCACAAGTTGCCATTTGTTTTATCTTTTGCTTTCTAAAGTTAAAGGTCCAAATATTTACCACTGAAGATCCCAGTTCATTCTCTTCTTCTGTTCTCTTTTTGGATTAAACAAATCCATTTCTGCTTCACCTCCTCTTCTCAGAGTTTACCAAGCAAAACAAAACCAAATCAAACCAGAAAACTCCTGGGAAAAAAGTCACATATTTCAGGGCCTGAAATGAATTGGACATGGTTAGTGACCCAAACATAATAAAGTGTAAGTATGTAGCACAAGAAAGTGGCAAATCAGGCCTCAAAAGTGTGATGTGTTTTACCAGGAAATAAGAACCGAGCCAGTTCTTTCTTTTGAACAAGACAAATCTTCTGGTAGGTTAAGGCTAAAGTGATTAAAAGATTTTTCAGAATTTTAATCTACGTAAAATTTCCAAGTGTATTTACTAGAAACTTGTATGATCCAATCTTTGGAGACCATTAAGCTTTGATTAGTAGACCTGTTAGGAGGACTGTGACCAATGGAGTCTTGCTGGTCTATAGTAGCATTCATGTCTCCAAATCTGGAGGCACTAAGTAGTAACAATGAATTTTCCTCAACTCTGAGACAAGCAGAATACAACACACTCGGGTCAGACAAAAGTAGGTCCCAGTTTGTGATTTCTGTTGAGTAATCCCAGTTAATCAAGTTCTCCAACCTCCTAAGAAGATCCAAATCTAGAAGTAAGGACCTTGATGAATTAAAGCTTTGCTTTAGAGGTCATAAAGACAATGTCTTTTTGTATTAAAAGGTCAGGTCATCTGGTTTATTTAGAGTGGGAAAAATATTTGAGTTGTTGACTTTCTTTGTAAAATGTTTAAATTTCCTGTCTTTCTGTATATACCGAAGTAGCAAGGTCAAATGTATCGAGATACGTTGAAGAGGAAGTTTTCAGTAGATAACAGAAGGGCCCTTTTTCAAGCAAGAACTTGGAGGAATGTTTGGCACAGGACAAACAGGAGAGGGCTCCATGCATGGAAGACCAAAAGCTTAAGATGATTGAAAGTAAACAAGCAAGAAACTCAGCTCTGCCTGTTCTGGTATGAAGGATCCACAAGGTTTAAGGTATGAACCCAAATCTGGGATGTTTGTAGACCACAATGATATGAAACCTGAAAGGAGAAATTACTGAGGGCTAGCGTGCAACTTTCAGGGATTGTTCTAACTGTGTTCTAGGATTTACATGCCATTACCATTAGCAACTGTCTCCTGATAACACCAGGTTTCAGAAATATGTAAGACTGCCCATTCCCAGTAGATCAGAGTTTGGTAAAAAAACAGTAAAAAGATTTGCTATGTAGCAAGCACAGAGAGTGACATTCCATCAGCCTCTCTGCAGATGAGAGTGTCCCGGTGGACCCACATCATTTCCTTGTTTATTGTTTCACAAGTAATTGAAATATGTTAAATGCCACAGAAATAATTCTACCATGAAATTAAATTTTTAGTTATTTCCATGCTACCACTCTGAGGTTGTGGTAATGGTTTTTGGAACTAGCAAGATAATCAAAGACTATTTTACCTGCTAAATATTCAGTAAGAAAGATTTTCTGACATACCACAGCATATACCAACCCGTTTGAGATATAGTCAATTACAAAAACACCAATATTTTAGACAAATGCTGGAATTTTATGAACATATAAAGTGCCTACTTACTTGTAAAGCACTGTAAGTCCGCCAGTTCAGGACATACCACATTATTTTCAGAGCATTAATTGGTTTTCATCAAGCTGCAGGAAGCAATAAGGAATATCTTTTAAATCCTAGGGAGCATTTTCAAATTGTTATTTGCAATAATAATGTTCAACAAAAGGATCCATTTTGGACAAAAATGTTCCCATAGTTCAGCCAGCTCTATTTGTTTCACTGTTTTGCTGCCCAGCATTGTAATGATCATGCAGTTCAGTTATGTTGTTTATTATCTTCTTGGGAGTCTCCCAAGAACTTTTAAAACAAAAATAATTGTCAGTCATCTGAAAAAAAAAGAGATCTTGCAATGAGATCTGAATGTATGTTATTAACATCTTTGTCAATGATCTGGATGAGGGGATTTAATGCTCCCTCAGTAAGTTTGCATATGACACCAAGCTGGGCGGGAGCGTCAATCTAGTTGAGGGCATGGTGTTGTTGGGCAGATGATTGGACTTGATGATTTTAGAGGTCTTTTCAAACCTATGATTCTATGATTCTATGTGTTCTTCCTTTGGGGATCCCTGACACATGAAGTATTCAGCATTAGGGGATGAAAGGAAGTGAAGGTTACTTCATGAAGGGCTGAAGGTGAGCCCTCAGCAGACGAAAGACATGAAGCTGTTGGAGTGACTCCAGAGGAGGGCCACAAAAGTGATCTGAGGGCTAGAACACCTCTCCTATGAGGATAGCTGAGAAAGTTTGGGCTGTTCAGCCTGGAGAAGAGAAGGCTCCAGGGAGACCTTATAGCAGTCTTCCAGTACCTGAAGGGGGCCTACAAGAAAGCCGGAGAGGGACTTTTTACAAGGGCATGCAGTGATAGGACAAGGAGTAGTGGCTTTAAACTAAAAAGGAGTAGATTTAGATTAGATATAAGGAAGAAATTCTTTTTTATGTGGGTGGTGAGGCACTGGAATAGGTTTCTCAGAGTTGTGGATGCTCCCTCCCTGGAAGTGTTCAAGGCCAGGTTGAATGGCTCTTTGAGTAACCAGGTCTAGTGGAAGGTGTCCCTGCCCCTGGCAGGGGAGTTGGAACTAGATGATCATTAAGGTCCTTTCCAACCCAAACCATTCTATGATTCTATGACGCTATGACTTTCTGCAGTTGCTGATAATCAGCCCTGAGCAGAGGTATATCAGACCAAAGGATAGCTTAAGTCATCATGGTTTCTCTCCAACAAGAGACCACTGCCCTACATAATGGTGCAGAGGGCACTGCTTGGCACTCTGCTTCTGCAGTAAGGAGTCCACATCCACCCAGCATGTGACTTGACCCGAGTCTCTTCTCAGCCCTGTGTGATGCCTCGTAGCCCTGAGAAGTATTCTATGATTTTTTTAGTTCACAATGCATAAAATTCAAAAGACGTGTTATAGACAGGATGGTGTAGCCAATATGGTAACATGGTTGCAAGAGGACGTGTATGCTCAAGTATTCATACATGTGTTGGGCACCAAAATGTCAGAGGGATGAGAATGTTCATTTTTCTTGCCTTTGCTTTTGAGACAAAAACCTTTGTTTCAGGAGATGTGTTGTAATACATCCAGCAGTGCACATCCACACAGAACAGCATAAAATTCTGCTTAGGCTGGCAGAAGAGGTAAAGGAGAGCATTGTATGAGTCAGTATTACCAAATTTAAAAAGAAAGAATAATCGACACCCAGAGGAGAAAACTGAACATCTTTATTTCAGATTAGTTACTTGTTTCTCGTTAGATAAATTAAGATTTCCCACAGTGATGCATCAATAATATATTAAAGATTTTTCAGCCTACCAAGGTGTCAACTTCATGCAATTAACAGGTTTGTGGGCATTTATTAATATGTCCATAGACTAACTGCCTCTGTAGTCTACTCCTGTAGGGTTCAAATCTTCTTTTCTCATGAATGATGGAAATTACTGTATAATAGTCAAATTAATTGAACACTTGCACTGATGTATTGTTCAGCCTATCCCTAAGAAGAGCTCTCTCACCAGTCAGATGAACCCTTCCTTAGCAGCACCCATTTCCTTCTGTTTTCAGTGTGGTTTCCCCAGTGACTCGCTCCGCTGTAAAAGACAGTAGATGTCTTAAACTGGGAAAGGTAAATGTCATTTTAGTACGGTAAGTTTTTCTCCCAGTTTTAGGGGAACATTTATATTTCAACAACACTAATAATCTTAGTGGTGCTGTGATTCAGGCATTTTGACCTAGTTGTATTACGGTGCTGACAGGGCTTTAGAAATGCATGACTGTTGTCGTGTCCTAACTCCGCAGTGTATTCTGGGGCTATGAGAGCCAGCATTGCCTTGACTGCCTTTCTGACTCCAGTCCTGGCATCCAGGGTCAATTTCAGTAACTATGAGATCCATCAGAAAGGACAGGGAACACTCCCACACTACCTTAGAAGATAGTCTGGATTTTTGGTCACTCATGCGAGCTGAGAGATCAGTCTGGATCCTTTCAGGCAGAGGGGGAAGGTGACCCACAGTCTCCTACCTGCTTCTTTGACTTACCACAATTACCAAGCAGTTTACCTTTGGTAAGACTGTCTAATTGCAAGAAGTAAAAGGAAGAAATTATAAGTAAACAGGTAGTTCTCACTGCATGTTACATAAAGACCATATTGGCAAGTGTACTCTGTGAAGACAACTCCTTTCCCTTCAGGTAAGCATGGCAAAACTGTACCTAGTTTATGTATCCTGACTCAGTATGTGATGCTCTTCTGCTGCTCAGCACCACACGACTCAGGTGACTGTGGGGCTGTCCCAAATCAGAACTGTAAAGATCCTGAAGATAAGTAATATTAAAGCACTTAAGGCTCCCACAAGTTTTACACACCTCTAGGATTAGGTGAGACAGAAATGAGAATTTTGAGGATTTATACTTTGGACTTGGAGGCACATCACCAGTAATTTGTTTCTATTCAACAGTTGTCTACTTTTCAATAAGCTAAGATGAAAGAATATCACATGGCTATTTATAGTACAGATTTCTGGAGCTAAAAACTTTGGAGCTGAACCCAATCTTCTTATCTTCTTATAAGGATGTTTAAATTAAGGGGTTGGATTCAAGTCTATCTCTGATTTATATGTATCTTACATAGTGTTATTTTTATATATATATTCAACTACACATTTCTATTATTGGCAGCTTTCCTTCCAGAAGATTAACAATGTCTGGCACTTGCGTACAGTAACAAATATACAGACCTAATAAATATGTCATTTAGCCTAACATAATATGTTTTAGATGAGCCATCCCAAGAAGTATTTTTTTAAATATGGCAGCTGTCATATTTTTGTCTGAAGACAGGAGCCACTAGGGGCCACCATACACCTCAGAAAAATGAGGTTTCTTTCCCAGGAGAAAGTCTTCAAGCACATTCCACTTGTACATAACTGACTTCACCTTTCTCATGAAATTTATTTGCAAAATTTGCAGAGAAAGGATTTTCTTATAATTAGGTTTTCCTTTTTGCCTCGTTTGTTTCCAGTGGCACAGTTGTGCATATGTTCATGACAACAGAAGGTAGGGAAACACTAAATGGTGACCTCACTTCAGGAAAAGTGCTTTCTCTGTGAATTACTCCTGGACAGTATGAGCTGTGTTCAACATTGGTATTAAAAATTATGAAAATAACAAAGTAGTCTGCTTTGTATTTTCAAACAGGTACCTTCTGAGAGAAGACCATATAATTTTAACAAGGAATCATTTATGCCAAAGCTATAATTGAAGTTATGATGCATTGCAATTACTTTCACTGGGGCTAGCTCTTCACTTCCGGTCTTTAGGATTTTCAAGGAAAATGTTCTATTCAGTCACTCATCCAACTACTTGCAATACATACATTTTCTGCAGTAATCACAGTAGAAATAACATTTATAAAGTTATGTTGTTTCTTTGGAAGAGGCTGCATATACATTATTTTCCAGCTACACCCCTTATCTTTATCCACACAGTAATCCCAGCTGAATAGTAATTGACAATACAGAGCATCCTGTAAGAATGTCCTTTGTTACTGTTAGAAACAGAAGAATCCTGAGTGGAAAAGGTTTGTTTTAACCAGTAGACCATCTAGATTTATAAGAGATATATATATATATATATACATTCACACACAGAGAGTTGGTTGAATACTTGGGAGATGTTCAGCCCATATGTATATTGATGATATGACTCCATTGGACCCAGCAAAACTGTGTACAGATTCCCACAACCTACCTAGTAAGATTCATTGTTACCTTCACATTTGCTTATGGGTTTCATGTGAGAAATTTAAATATTAGCAAATTTCTAATAGAAGTTACTACAGTTCATATTCCAACTAAAATATTTTTTTCTTTTTCCAGTTTCTATCTGGGAGATTCTGTACAGAATATTTGGTTTTCCATTGTCAAAATGCTTACATTTAGGGCAAGTTCTTAGCCACAGTGGAAGGAATAAAAATACCAATTTATACCAATTAATATTTCTCAATTAAGATCATGTGACATTCACTGGAGTCATAATGAGACTCCTAGTAAAATGAGGTTGAATCTTGCACTTTTACATCTCTTTACTTTTATATGCAAAAATAGTTCTTTATGTGAAAGCAGCCTCTTCTGGTTATTCCTTGATCTCTGTATTCAACCAGCTGAACAGCCTCTGCTGCTTTGCAGATCCGAATGGCCTTCAGCTGCTATTGCCTTTCTGGAGCAGCCTGGGCACAAAGAATAGTCTGCTGAGGAGGCTGATACGTGCTCTTACGCTATGATTCCTACTTCAGGACATGCCAGTTTCAAAGCGTGGGCTGCTCCTTTGACAGTGTGAGACAGTCAAAGAAGGTATTAAATTTTGTTTAATATTTATTGTCTTTGTCCTCTTCTGAGAACAATTTAAAGGATTAAATTGTTGAGCATGAAGTTAATGAGAAATTTAAACTCATACTGAAGCTCTTAGCCACTGAGGCTTTGTTAAGTCACTGATGGTCTCTGTAATGCAGCATCCCCACGTTCGTGATCAAAAGTTGGTCTTGTATGTTTATTTTCTGAAAAGTCAGAAAGTCAGTGTAAGGCGATACTGTAAGAATAAGAAGTATTAAACTGTTGCCAAGTGTAATACCCGAGGGCAATTACTGGTGAATTCTGGCGTAAGATACTGGTCAAGACATGAATCATAAGTGGGGGCAGCAGAAGCTCTTATGATTTATTACAGAGTAAACCATGGTCTTCACTGGGATCGTATCATCTATCACAAATGGTGTCCTGGATTTTCAAAGGATCCTGTGGATATCAGACATCAACTTTTTGAGACCATTCATCAGGATTTGATGATTGTATTCCCTTAAGAGCTAAATATTGCTTGCATATTGGAAACAATATATGTGAGGGAAAAGATGTGGGGAAAAAGCTCAGTATCAGTTATTCCATTCACACATGTGGAGCTGCATTCTCATTCCTTTGCTCGCAAACACACAGCATACTAGAATTTTTGCTGCCCTAGCTGAGTGTTTTCTCTAATTACTAAACCATAAATGATAATCAGCAACACATAACTGCCATGCTGGTGCCAAATTTCAAGCTGAGCAATATATCGCTGTCACAGGGATACTGTCTTGAGCAATATTTTTGATTCATCTTTTACGTCTTCCTCAGAAGAAAAATGCTGTCAATTTATGGGCCCATTGGGAAGGGAGTGTCGGTGGCTCCAGGACAGAGCGGCCACTTCTAAAACTGGCTTTGTGTGCTTTTTGCTGTGCTTTTGTTTTCAGTGCAAATAGGTTTGGTTGTAAATCCATATGCACCTTTTTTTTTTTTTAAATGGGTTATATCATGTCTGTCAGAGTTCATCTTTTAAACAGTAGGGATGAAAAATGTTTTGTCTCCTCGTGGTTTAGCTTTGGAAAAAGTATTTTTATTTTTTGCTTCAGACTACTGCTTACTTACACAAAGATGTAATTTTCTGAGGCCTAAAATTATTACAGAATTTGCTGAAATTTTGCCAACAAGTTTTCTTCTGTGGGTGAGTCTGAAACTCAAAATATTTCATTTCTGGCCTCATAAAATATCTAGAGTTTTTAGACCTCTTGCAGTGTTTCCATACTTTATTCATAGTATTTCTGTTTAAAAATGATGAATCTACAATTTTAGAAGAGTTTTACATTTATAATTTTTTTAAGAGTTTTAAAAAATCAAACCAGAATCTGAAGTTAAGCTAAGTTAAGCTGACATTTTTGTTTGTTTGTTTTCCATTGTTCAAAGGAAAAAAAGAACCCCATGTGACTTTTGTATGATGTTAAAGTAGGGGTCCCTCCTACTCCCCAGTTAAGCAAATAACTGAAAGTTTACTCACTACCATGGTTTTATTTATAGTTTTTTCTGATGGCACCTTCCATCTTTTGGTTTTTTGACTCAGCTACCTGCAGACTGCTTTTTGAGACGAGCTCTCCACAAGATATCATTTTTCAATGAATCTTTTATTTCTCCTTCACATGAATGTTTTACTTCTGTAAAAGTCAGCAGGACTTTTTTCTTTCTCTCCCCTCTACTTTCCAGACACTGCTCAGGTCATTTACTTCCTTGTTTTACTCCCTTTTCCTAGACTGACTCTTTAACTTATCTTGTCTGCTTTTACCTCCTTCAGTTCTTCTGGACCACTATTATATGTGTTTCTATTAGTTTTGCTCTTACTTATTCCAACACCTTGCACGGATTTGAAGTGAGGATCAATGCACCATTTTGCATCTGTGCCCCCAGTAACTAACTCTTCAGCACAGAGATTCACCATGCACTGACTCTCGCCCTCCCTCTCTGCCCCCTCCTTTCCCTCCCCACTGTCAGGGCTGTTCTTGATGGGCGAGGTGACCCCCCTGACCCACATGCAGCAAGCTGGAACTCCCTTTTTCACAGTCCTAGCAAAACATTCCTCTTTTGTGATTCCCAAAGGAAGGGAATGAGTTAAAATAACGGAGGGAAGCAAGAAAAACATGCCAATTGTTTCCACCTCTGGATATTTTGGTTGCAAGGAAGGGGGTTACTGTATTATTGTGAAAGGTTGCTGTGCTATTCTGAGATCTCAGAACAGGAGGAAGGTAAACAATTTAATTTTTTATTTTCATGTTGACAGATACAGGAGACAATCTGTCTCATTGTTCCTCTGGACCCAGAAACTGATTAACAAAATGTGCCTGCATTTGGGAGTTTAAGGTTGTACTTTGGACTAGAATAAAACACACGCTGACCTCTCTGAGGTTCAGTTACCTGTTTTGCTTGTGACCACATCTCAAACACATATGCAGGGTCTCTGCAGTGCGGGGAGGCCTGTTGCCATCGCTTCTCCCCGCTCACAGGTTGCCTGCAGTCTGCTGAGATGCCCTTTCCCCGTTGGAGGCAGGGAACTGTGCCACACTGAGGGCCTCACCCTGCCCGCACCCCTTGGTCCCAGCTCCAACCCCAATGGCTGGGCTGGGGCTGCCCACCCTGGGGCTGCCCTGGGCCCCCGGCTGCCACAGAGGGCTACAGGGCACGAGAGTCTTCTGCAGAGACCTGCACTCCTCAGCCCCTTGGAGACCTCTGTATTTTCCTGTTAATGAGCTCAAAGGACCATTAACGAGCTGGTAACACTGTTTCTAGACCTAAGTGAGTGGACATTTATAGCACTCAAAGCAAAAGAAAGCTGGGTAGAAATGTTGTGTGTGCTGCAGGTAAGTGCTAACAAAGTGTCTTACCGTAACAATAAGACATGGAGTTTCATCTCTGGTTCATTAACCTGTATGAACACCACTTCCCAGTTTTATACAAGGATAAGGCCCTGAGAGGTAAGTGTTCTTTATATTTTGCAGAGCAGATGAATCCGAGATGTAGATCAGTTATGTCCTCCCATTTTGTAAGGTGAAAAGATCAGCATTTTTCTCTCTTCTTCCATTCAGCCCGATGTAGATCAGAATTTGATTCATCAGTTATGTATCATTATGGACTGCCTTGGAGCCAGGTTTATTCGATTGCTGTCAGAGCAGCATGCTGTTACTTATACCTCCTGCACTGCGAATGGTGAACCCCTGGTGTCAGAGAGCCGGCTGACAGAGGATGGGCAGCTGGGACTGGTCAGGTATCACTGTCATGCCCAAGGAGCCAGTAACACGACCTCTCCCAGGAGAAATAGGTACTGTAGTGTTACCGGATTCAGGAGGCTGAGACTGCTTTGGCTGTTTCTGCATTAAAAAAGAAATAAATCACGGGGTTCTTTCAAATGTCTGCAGTTCTCTGAGAAATAAGTTATCAGATAGACAAAGAAGAGATTAAATATCCTAATGCAAAAAGCATGAAGTGAGACAGTGAGACAAAGTAACAAAGTAATGACATTTTCCTTTCCTTTCCTTTCCTTTCCTTTCCTTTCCTTTCCTTTCCTTTCCTTTCCTTTCCTTTCCTTTCCTTTCCTTTCCTTTCCTTTCCTTTCCTTTCCTTTCCTTTCCTTT
>Ga0065711_1001662_pt1 | contig 75203 bp, 29 predicted proteins | sample Hoacrofraction12_FD_59098 | JGI IMG/M metagenome (GOLD analysis project Ga0065711, IMG submission 59098) | Hoatzin crop microbial communities from Cojedes, Venezuela - Epithelial fraction 12 v2 (version 2) | ecosystem: Host-associated > Birds > Digestive system > Esophagus > Crop | place... | reverse complement strand
CGCCTGGACAAGATCCTGTGCAGCCTACTGTAGGTGACCCTGCTTCGGCAGGGGGGTTGGACTAGATGACCCACAGAGGTCCCTTCCAACCCCTACTATTCTGTGATTCTGTGATTCTGTGATTCTGTTTGTCTACAAGGAATTCTACTGCAGTAATTGAATTGTATACACTTTTTCCAACCAAGTCCTTGAATGTCAGGAAGATGGTTCTCGCCGCGCTGCTTCTGAGCTAGGCCAGGCCAGGCTGGAGCGCTGGGCTCGGTAAGGGGTGCATGGACCACGCCACCTGTTGCCCGGGAGGGGGTCCCTGTGCCCAACCAGGTGTAAGGTTCACTGACCTGTCCGATGCATTGACTGCTGGCGTGGCGGCTGTACAGCGTCTGAGGGACTGTGCAGTTTTATGTTAGAATTCATCTCGTTTTGATCTCAGGTCGGGTACGCCAGTTGCTGTAGAGAGACCCTGTCGAACACTTTCGGGATGCCGGATTTTGCACCCCACTTCCCATTTCTCTGGATTCAAAGGATCGTCAGGTTTTGGCAGATTTACCTCTCACATTTCTCGTGTTGGGTTAGGAATTTCGTCGTATGTAGGGTTAAATTTCAAAAGACTGCTGCTCTGTCCTTGCTTTTGAGATAAGGGTGGAGGAGTAGCAGCTGCTTCTAAGATAGTATCTGCAAGTTTTAGAGCATTTAAGGTTGTATGCACTGATTTCCAAGTAATGATTTTTTTAGGGATTTTAAACTGCAAGACTTTGTTCTTTCAAAATTCTCTGTAAAATCTTTTAATGGAGCTTTCGCTCCTTCTCTCGGTGACTGTCCCATCCTCCAGCGAGACAGAGGGCGGGGCAGACCTGATTCCTGTGCAGGGTCTGTTGGACCCAGTCCCTGTTCACGGCTTTTTTCAGGTGGTACATTTGCAACAAAAAGACTTTTCTGAATGACTTTGGCTACTTTTTTTTTCTGTTAACACATCTTTTAACGCTTCATAAACCAAACGCCAAGTTGTTAATACTCGACTCGCATTCACATCACCCCTTGAAGTATGTTTAAAAGGTAACTCTCTTGACACCTTCCAAGTTAAAACACCAAAAACACGCGGTGATTCCGCGGGCACTCCATTACTTCTGAGTCAGGCTAACAACAGTTCGAAAAACAGGGGCTAATTATCGCTGCTCTTTGTTGCCAACCTGCATGCACAGAGTCCACGATTCTCTGCCACACATCTAAGTCGAACAACTGATCTGTTTCTTGATTTTTTTCACTCACTGGTATTGTGGTTATCCCGCTTACAGTTCACATCCCACTTTAGCTATCCCTCTCCACTGTACCCTCGACCCTCCCCCGGTTCCCAACCCCCAATCCCACTGCACAGTGCAAGGTGGGACTGGAAGAGAAAACGGGTTATATGGGTTAGGGACTGGTGGCTCCGGCAGCAAAGTATCCGTAACCTTCTCATCTGTACAACAAGTCACTGGAGTCCTTGCAGACGGCGGCGTAGGCGGAGGAAGTGGGGGATACTGCGGTATAGAATTTGGGGACATGGGACGATCTGAAGGGGCAGCGGCGGCACCCGGCCGATCTGCAGGCCGTGGCGCCTCGGCGCACCACTCTCCACGGCATGGTGGCGGTGGTGGTGACTCTGGTGGTGGGGGTGGAAACCCCTGTGCCAGTGGGTCTCACCACCTTACTTCTTTTCCTGGACCGCAGGTTTCCCTGCCTCTATGGGCTGCCAACTCAGATCCCCTTCTGCTTTCACAGGTGGCATAGGGAGGCTAAGATCCTGAAACAGTAGAGTTGTTGCCAAGCAGGTCCCTCCCTCGGGTGTTAATGTAGCGAAATCAGAAGTAACAGCTTAAGTCCTTTCTCTGTGCCGCAGCAACAGAGACTTCAAGGTAGTTGAGTCATATTGTAACTCTCTCACGGAGAGGATGGGCTGGAGGATCTTAACCACTGCTGACTCTTCCTATGTCAGCGTGGACCCCATCTCCTCCCCGGCCTAATCAACCTCACAAGTTGTTTTCCCATTGCCTCTGTTCCTCTCTTAGAGAGAATACCGACGAGCAACGATGCCGCAGCCCCCACTTCCATGTTTGCGGCTCCGACCTCCACCTTAAATTGTGTCTGCCCTGCAACTATTCACCCAGGCAGCACCAGCTGACCCGTTTTTCTCTGGGAGGTGGCCACACGTGTCTGCCCTGCGACTCTGCACCCAGGCAGCACCTCTCCCAGCCGCTGTTTTCCCACTCCCCTCCTCTAGCTGCTTACCGCAGACTAGGAGATTCTGCAGGAAGATGAATCATTTTTTGCCGCAGGGAACTAAACCATCCTCTGCTACCAGTTGTTGGAGGGGGAAGCCGGACCCGGAGTAACAATGAAATCTCAGTGTGAGTATGGTCGTTCTCTTTTATTAGTCAGCAAAACAAGGTTTATATAGTAAAGCAGTTACAGCCTCTGATTGGTTAGTTATCTTAACCATGTATAGGCCAAATAGCTACAACTCGCTGTGATTGGTGCAGAGCTGCATCTCGATGCGGAGGCGATGATAAGGCAGGAAGCAGCGACATGGCCGGAATCGGCTAAGGTAGGAAGCAACAACATGGCAGTCCCCCTGTTCCAGTGTTCCGTGTTCACCACTCTACTTCTGTAGCAGTGTTCCGTGTTTGCTACTTTCAAGGTCTATCTCTGTTACCAAGCCTGGGTTGCTCAACAGAACCAAGCTATGTCCCTTCTAGTCCAGCCAGGACTCCACATATCACAAATCCCTTATCAATTGTGATCATAAGTGTATGGCATAAGAATTTGCTTTGCACTGTTACCAAGGGGGAAAATAAATTGTTGTTAAAATAGGTAATTGCTCAGTAATGGTCTGGCCATAACCATAAGGTAATTGATCTGCAGTTTGCTTTCTTTATTCTTACAAAAATAATCATCCAGAGAGGACAAAGGGTGATGCAAGCCATTCCTTTCTTGATAGGTAATATAACTGTGGAACAGGCAATTAAATTTAGAGTTTTAAATCAATGTTTTGATATATCTTTAAGATAAAGATATCTTTGGATAGAAACATTAATTACAGTCAGCATTAACAGGCATATTTGCAGTTTGTCAGTGCTGTGAATACTGCAGTACAATTAATGAGATACATAGTGTTTCCAGAATATTAGATTGATGTCACTTACAAATCTTGCTCTCATTTTCATTTTTACCTCAATAGTTCAATGTAGTATAAATCAGTTTAAAAATAACAAAATCTTGAACTCTAATAGTACATTTAAATTGATGGGACGTCATATTGGAACTCCCATTTTCTTATTATGTAACAAATAAACAATTAAAAAAATGAAAATCTCCCAGAAATCATATACTTTTCAATTTTTCCACTTTAATGAACTTTTTTATTTGCAGTTCAAAAAGTAATACATGAAAGCAAAGCTCTGGGAAAATTACCCACACTTAAAATCCTAAAAAACAGTTGGAAAGAAGATATAGACTAAGTTTTGCCCAAGAAGGACAGGAAAGTGTGGTTTTCTAAAATTTCTGCTAAATTCCATATATTAAATACAAATTGGGATAAAATATATTGAATATATTATGTCAATATGGAAATTTATTCAGAAATAAGCTTTGAAAATCTAGAAGAGTAACTAAAAAAAGAATTACCGATTTGGAACAGCTCTACACAGTTTTCTGTGGGGACGTCCCTCCCCAAGCACAGGTTCATTGAGTGGTGGTAGTAATCTTCCCAAGAAGGAATTGAGCAGAGAGATTTTTCAGCCTGGCATTTGCAAAGCCCTTGGTCAAAGCTCAGTCCTCTCCAGAGTGAAGAGTGTATTTTGTACTGAGAAATGAAGGAAGAGCTTTTAAACTGTGAGGAAGTGGAAAGTCTTTTAAAGGGAATGGCAAAAATTAATTAGGTTACTTCATATCCCTTATGACTAACACAAAATTCATGACACTCTCCCTCGCTGCTACTATGTCTGCATAACGACAGCTCTAGAAATCCAAAATAAGTGAATTTTAAAATAACACATCCTTGAAAAAAACTAGAGAGAACGAAGAATCTAAAAATGGCATGAACTAATCTTCTTTATTCTTTGAAAGTATGAATGGATTATAATTTCTGCCATTAAAATATTTTGCACTATATTTCAAGTTATTTATTATAACTTAGTAAGAATAAAAGTCTTTCCCCACAGTGACACATTTCCTCCAATTAGTAAGCAATGAACTAGTTTCCACTCATTAGTTTTGTACGGTGTCATTAAATATAAGCAGGATTTGGCCAGATTTCTACCCAAATGGTTTCAATTGATGTTTCAAATTAACGAATCTGTGGGGTTTACGTCTGTATTGATGTATTAATATTTCTAGTGACAGGACAGGGCTATCCCACTTTCCGTATGTAAGCCACAAAAGGGTTTTCTTCATAATAGAGGCAGGAAGGAACCAGGTGCCAGAACAAACACAGAACTAAATCCACGTATTTTATCTGTTACTTGCCTGCAGTAGGAGAAAATGAGGAAACTTTACACTCTGTAGAAGTGTTACACAAAACTTTAAAAACTTTCTATATGTTTTTCAAGACTGACGCCACAGGAAATTCAAATTCTACATATTTCTGTGTTATTTCATAAAAAAATCTTATCTTCTCCAGAAGCAATCATTGCGGTGTTCACAGTGAAACAGCACCAAACGGAAGTGTGCAGATGCTGATGCTGGAAAAGACCCAAAGCTGATTGATATCAATGAGTCCTACAAAGCATTCCAGTTGCACATCAAGTAAAGTGAAATTGATTGATGCTATTAGTGTCTCTTCCAGCTATTTGAGTGCAGGAAACAGTTTACCTAGAAAATTTCACTAAGCAATATTATTAATGATTTTGCAAGTTTTACGCAATTGTTCCTGGCCTATAGACAGTGTATTACAGCCATTAAAATACTACTGAAATCATATTAAAGTGAAGACTTTAAGGAGACTCTCTTGTTCCTCTTGTATCTCCTTTTACAGGAGGAAACATACTTTGCACTCTTGCATATGTACAAAATCTCAGTCACTTTCACTACTTGCTCCAGGGGCACCGAACAGCATCCCCCACTGCCTACAAGAGGCTGTCAGGAGCTGGAGCTGGACTCTTCTCAGCAGGGCACACCGGGACGGTGAGAGACACGGGTTGCTGGGATTTGCTGTAAGGAAACCTTTTCCTTAAACTAAATTAATAATAAAAACTTCCTGAAATATTAGTCCATACTAAATTTTATTTAGGAAGATTTTTGTGAATTCTTTTTTATGAACCATGAAAATAACTTTACCCTCTAGATCCAGGCTTATGAAAGGTCATTGACCATCAGACACTACAAATGTAATGTATAATGTTTATCTGGTGACAGAATCACTACCCATTAGAAAACTGAAAGTATCAGAAGAAGAATCAAGAATAAAACATAATAAAAAGTATGAAGAATCGAATTGAATTGAATCGAATCGAATAGAACAGAATAGGCCATTGCATTTGGAAGAGACCTGTAATGATCATCTAGTCCAACTGCCTGACCAATTCAGGTCTGACCAAGTTAAAGAATGTTAAGGGCATTGTTCAAATGCCTCCTAAACACTGACAGGAATTAAAAAAAAAAACTAGCAGACCACATTAAGGATGAAATTTAAGCTGAATAACAAGAAAATCCTATGAGAGAAATGTATCTTGGGCTGAACTGGGACACAGTATACCTCATGTCTCTGGACAGGAGATGGCTGGGATCTTACTGCTTAAGACTTATACACATGGTATGTAAGATACCCCAGTAAACTGACACTAGAAAAAAATGTTCATTGGCCAAAAGATTTGCCTAAACAGCTGATGACTTTTTTTAGTTTTCCATCTGTACTACACATATCAGAGAATCTGAAACTACAACAAGAACTCCTATGGCAATCTGAGTTTGGGAGTTAAGCAGCTAACTGACCTGTTCTGGAACCTTTTAAAGAAAGTTAATGGAAAACTAAGGTGGAGAAAGAAATGGTGGATACACATCTGATACACCTTGCTGCTCTTAGCTTGACTTTCTGGAAAGAGATAACTGCAAGATTAATAAAAATCACTGATGTCTGTAACTTAAATTACCAATTTCTCGCCTGACATCTATAAGCTTTTGGCTCCTCTACTGAATAGTGTTATGGCTGATTCTAACAGCTTGTGCACATACCACAGAAATCTCTCATAATAAAGGATATCGTATTCACTCCAAGCGACTGCTGTAGATCCAACTACAAGCCCATTCACAAATGTCTTGTCCAAGCAGCTGTAAAATTAGGTCAGCAGAGCACTTATGACTGGCTATATCAGTCACACAGAAATTCATCTGCTTCTTCTCGCAATCAGATTTACTTGACTTCTTCACATAGAGCAGCATTTGATAAATAAGAGGTTTGGTGTTAACAGGGCTTAAAATAGTCAGCATAATTAATGTCAGCTTGTCGTTAAAACCACAGTTATTAATTACTCTTAAAGGTAATACTTTTAATGCACTTAATCAAGATTAGGTCCATTAAAAAGCTGTCAGAATTTTCTCTCACTTCCTCCATGCAGCACTGGACACTGCTAACTTACAAGATTTTTTCCTTTCCAAACCATTGAAGTAGCAAGCAAAAGATCCCTGGGTTTGATGACAGTGGCTGAAGCAATCAAAATGATAAATACTCACATTATCTGACCGTGTTTACAAATGACTATGATGGTCCTCTCTGAGAGGCCACCATGTGTTGCAGTCACTGTTTGTGAATCTGTCTCCCTGATTAGTCAGTGCTCTCTGTAATAGCCCTGATAGCACTGAACATATGTCGTGGGAAAATGCTGTCAAGCAAAAAGCTAAGCTAATCTCATTTATCTCTGTCACCTTTAATACACATACTTACTTTTTCAGCTTTTTTCATAGTATAGTAATAGATTTGAATCATAATACTTTTTCAAGCATTTTCATACCTGAATAAAATAATCTCTTGAATTTAAAATAGCATTAATGGAATCATTAGGAAATGACCAGTCCAGTTGCTCAGTTTAAATTCAAGGTGTAGACTAGCACAGATAATCATTAGCCATACCTAATTAAACAAGGCGCATGTAATGGAGACACTGAGCAACAAATCAAAATGTAGCTTGCCACGTGTACCAATACCATCGTGTACGTATGTACCCAAGCACAATCAGACACTGTTGAAATTTACTATATTGTGTCAGAAAAAATTCAATGTTTGCATGTGAACGCTAGGTTTTACTTCTTTTTCAGTTGCAAATCTTAAAGAACCTTTAACAGTGTAGTTATTGCTTACATATATATATCCTAGAGATCACATGCAGAGGTAGTTAAAAGAATGCCATGTCACAGATTTTATTCTCTTTGCACAGCTGTAGAATCACAGATATAATGTATATTTTGTATAGAGAAATGACCTTTTTTTGAGGCAAATAATGTTTTTTACACAAAGTTTTTCAGCAGTGCCTCTGCCATATAAAACCATATTCATGAATAACATCATATCTCCTGATTTTATTGCAAGAAAAAAGGACAATTATACAGTAATGTATCAGATACACAAGTCCATTCATGTGTAACAGCCACTGCCATGTTATACTGAATCATTCAGCAGGTTCAACACTCTTCTAAATTAATTACAGCCATTTAGCAATAACAATAAGTGTAGTAGCCTAAAATGTACTTTGCTCTGTCTCTGCTGTCTGAATGGAAATGTTGCTGTTTCAGATGGCTGGTGTGCAATTTATTTCTGAACACACGGCTTATACTTTACCACCCTCTTATTATTCCAGTCATGATTGCAATTCATGAGAGACTGAGCTAAGACCAACAGACCCATATTCAACACTGATTTTATAATGTAGCTCAAGCCAAATGTCAATAATGAGCATACAAGGAAAAAATCTATCATCCTCTGTTCCTCTACAGTAGCTAAATTCTATATGCAACTAAATGTACAGCAGATGTTAAATGTGATTAGAGTGCTTGCTCACTGCTAATGCTTGTTAGTAATGCAAACCTTCTGAAAAGTTAAGATACAAAAGAAGTACAGGGAATTACTCATCTGTAAACCTCTCTCCCCTCCCCCCAACACCAGAGGTATCACATTTGATAGAGTTGCTGCCTTGATTCATACTGGGAGTACAAGGGACTTGAGTAGGAATTTATCATTTGCATTTTTCAAAATTATTATTAAAATAACAGAAGCAGGCTTCTTTAATGAGTAAAACTTAAATTGAAAAATCAGGCTGCTAGGTAGCCTAAGATTTTGCAGAAAACTTCTAAGTATGCTGTTAAACAAATAAAAATGTATTTAGATCCCCAAATGCTTATTAAAATTTGAGTAAAACTACTCAAACAGAAGTACTATCATCGCTTACTTTCTGATATTGGTGAGGCCAGAGCTCGGTGAAAGCCTTATCATGTGGCCATCACTGCCCAGAGCTCTCTCAAGGCTGCCATGCCCTAAGCCTAAGGTGTGCTAGCATATCCACATGACTTTTTGGTGTGAAACTGTCTTATACACATCCAGAGTGTAGGCATGCCCTTACAATACATACTGCATACAGGAGGTGACTCTTACATGCAAAGGTTAAGCATAAGTAGTGGTGTTCAGCACCCTTAGAATACCTAGGCACAAATCGCTAAAGAATATATGGGGTGCATTACATGAATAAGGACTGAGGGGAAACTGAATCTGTGTTTAAAAGCCTACTCTGGATTTCATCCTGAAATATATTCATGCACACTTCTGCTTACGTATGACAGCTTTCAAAAAAACCCCACATTTCTCCAGCCATCTACCCAATTATATAAAACAAGCTGTACAGGGATTTTCTTCCAGATGAAGGTAATTAGTTGTAAATTATGCACAGGCATAATTATGTTGTTCTGATTTATCTACTCACTATCACAGAACCAAAATTTTTCTATGTGCACACAACAGCATAAACGTTATTTTTAAAAATCTACAGGAAAAGCAAGCTGGAAAATTGGAAATTGTACTGCATCATTAAGAGTAGTCCTTGGCCATTTTATAATTTGAGACATTTTTTTATATTTAGATAAAGTAAGCAGCTGAGGCCCACAGATAGAAAGCACAGCCTTACACAGTGCAGGCTCAGCCAAAGAGACATATTTTGTACACTTTTTTGTAAAAAGACAGAATTTGACTGTTACAGTGATTTATTCTTCATTACCAAGAAGTGTCTGCAAAGAAAGTCATACATAGCGAACAGAATGCTTTTTAAGGGAAGGTCTTCAGCCTGAATAAAATACCCAGAAAACCCTCTTCATAAAGAATCTCTTGCTGCCTACTGGCAACTTAATGTCATATCTCAATCTGAACTTAGAATCAATCATAGAATTCTAGAATGCTTTGGGTTGGAAGGGACCTTTAGAGGTCATCCAGTCGAACTACGCTGCAGTAAGTAGGGACATCTTCAGCTAGAATAGGTTGCACAGAGCCCCGTCCAACCTGACCTTTAATGTTTCCAGGGATGGGGCCTCCACTACTTCTCTGGTTAACCCATTCCAGTGTTTCACCACTCTCTTGGTAAAAAAATTCTTCCTTATAGCTAGTCTACATCTACCCTTCCTTAGTTTAAAACCATTACTCCTTGTGCTATCAGAACAGGCCTTGCTAAAAACATTGTCCTCATCTTTCCTGTAGGCCCCCTTCAAGTACTGAAATGTTGCTATAAGGTTTCTCCACAGCCTTCTCTTCTGCAGGCTGAACAGCCCCAACTCTCTCAGCCTGTCCTTGCAGGGGCAGTGCTCCAGCCCTCTGATCATTTTTGTAGCCCTAGATCCCAGATAAACACACTGAATGGAATCCCAGGCTTTACTGTTGTGTCAAAAATATAATTCTTATTTTTTAAATGTGTGTTTTATATATATTTATATATGCTCCTCAAAGATTTACTGTAAGTTTAATGACTACAGCTAATGAATATTTCTGCTTGCCAAGATAATTTCATAGGTCACCCATACCTAAGAAATCATTCTGACATTATTGCATGCATAAATCCTCTGTTAACCTTTGTATGGAAAATGAGATTTTTATTTTTAAAAGGAACATACTTAGGATAAAAATGTAACTGTTTTAACTAGCTTATTTTAGAAGAAACAGTGAAACAACATAAAGCTATATCCAAAGCTATGTTATTCTCTATATTATTTTGGAGTTAGACATCATTTTAGACTCCAGCATCAAAATGTCTGGTCACTGTCACAGGGCTACAGTGATTCCCTGTTCATGTACAGAAGGGACTAGATTTTTCACAATTGCCCTACTCAACCTGAACATGTATTAAGTAATCCAAAGCAGTGACATACAAAAATGTGGACCAATCTTCAAATCAAAGTCTATGTTTCTAATGTAAGCAATTCCTATAAACCTCTTGAAAAGCCCAGTGACAGTCAACTATTCATGCCAGTTTTCTTCGTGGTGATGTCTAACAATATATGCCAGCTGGAAATGAAATGTAGATCCTTTCATTTGTGATCCCATGATCAAAATACATTGTAGAAGCACAATTTTAAGCATAAATCATCAATATTTTTTTGAAAATTGGGCATTACATATGCTCCATTATCCAATTTAATTACACTTAGTTAATTTTATAGATGAGCATATCTTTCATTGTCTTATTCTGTCATAAATTGTGCCTTAAGGAAGTAAAATCGTGGCTCTAATACCTTTGCACCCCGAGACCACTCTTTTACTTCATGAATCCAATAGCTTCTCTCTTCCTCTCTGAAGGGAGATGTTTGGTTTTAACACCACAGGAAGAAGAAGATGCTGATGCCTGCTTCTGACTGCTCTTGAGATCACAGCTCTCTTAACAAGTATTTATTTTTAAACAGACTAGGCTTTCTATTAGATTAAAGATAACTGTCCAGGCTTTTAAATATAAAAGGTTTAAGCAATTCTTCCAGCATGACATTTCAAAAATGTTCATGGAATCTTCAGAAATCTTACAAACTTCATCTCATATCAGTGACTGTTTCTTCAATAGAGATTTTCTTTGAAAAGAAGCCTCTCTGTTCCTCAGCAACCCTTGAATTAATTAAAATTTCTGAATAAATAAAAAACTTTTCTCAGTAAATAAGCTTGGTTTTTACTCTAATATTTTATGACGCGATTGAAAAGGATGTTTACTGAGTGAAGAGTGTCTGTGTTTATGGGAAAAGACAGTAGGATTTGGTAGGTACATACCAAGCTCATATAAAAAAAGAGAAATCAAAGGTGGTTGGGGAAGGAGAAGGAAAGAAGAGAGCGAATACCTTTGCTTTTCCAAACCGTGCCTTATTTTCCTTTCTCCTGTCCCCCCCCCACCAATATCTCCCTGTATTTTGAGCTTAAGAACACCTTTGTATTTTTACACATCATATGCTTCTTTGTTGATGACTATATCAGCCTTGAGCAATGCTTTTAATGCTGGAAGGACCTTAAACCCTGGTTCATCCAAACAATGAGCTTCCTGGGATTTTCTCTCAGGCCCCAAACCTACAAGCCATCATCTACAGGCTGAGAATAGCTCACGAAGAAAAGGAAAATACTTTCCTTAATCCACCTTCTCAGAGTTTTCTTTCATCCCCATTTAGCAAGTATATATGATGACCTTCGTTTGCCTTCTTTTCATTCCTTCTCACTGGGCACTACATTTAAGTTGTCAACTCATTGCAGCACAAAAAAAGAAAGGAAAGATTTGCTTTTCTGTTAGACTGGACAGTGGAAGTGGAATGCGGATCAGAGGTCAAAAGGCAATTCAATACTTGTGACACACAATATATATGTAGTTTTGACTCAAATGGCACCTTTCACACTTAAACATCAAAGATTACTTCTGGGTTTCTTCCCTTTTTATTTTTTTCAAAGCTTTAATAAGGTCCTCAGATCTATGAAGATTATAAAACATGAAAATTATCTTCAGTCAAACTTAAGATACTTAAAACAGAGTTTAAAATAACTGTTCCACAAGTAAAAGTAAAAAAATGTGCATATATTCAGATGCATGTTTTCAAACAATTGGCAATACTTGTATCTAGGGAGTTAAGACGTTTCATTAACATCAATGGAAAGCTTTACACACAGCTGACAGTTCAATAAACACGTGTTTTTATCTTGACCTCCACTTATATTTAACTACTCAAACAGCCCCTCTTCCTGTACTGGCCCGTTACGATGGACAGGAAGACAGAATAACTCTTCTCATGTAAATCATCTTTATTGCTTTGATTTCAAACTACTCTTCAAACTATTTGCCCAGTTCACCATTGTACTTAAGCTTGGATCAGTTACTCTGCCCGGGGGGTACAGAAGGAAGTGTTGGCAAGTGAGAACAAACAGTAGGAAACATCTTTGTTAAGGTGTAAACCTTTGAAGTTTCTAATACACCATTGCTATCAGCTGTCCTTTCTTATCACACTCCTCCTATGAAGACCTTCCTTGCCTTCGACATTTTCCAGACTATAGTGTCTCCACTATCCAAATAGTTTAAAAAGTCTCAAAGAGTATACTAAGCAAAGATTTTTTTTCAGATAATGATGTATATTTTTAGACTCTAGGCAATGCAGATTTAAAATGTATGTTAGCATTTTTGCTGCTTTTATTCCACTTAAAGATGATGGAAAATTGGATGATGCATGATTGAGTCACTGGTGCATATTCCTGAGTTATCTTACACCGTCACAACAATAACAATGATTGGTGTGTTGCATCTGTCTGTGATTTTTAACTACATTCTTCTCTTTTCCCTTCCTCTCTCACATTCTCAAAAAGCTTCTCCTGTTCCCTAGGAAGCTGGATCGAAGCTGAGTGCAAGTTATCTCAAATCTCACTTTGAACAAAAAACCACAAACCACAATTCCCACAGAATATTTTCTTGCGGGTAGAAGATCGTTGTAGAGTGAAGGTCAGAACATAATGGTCAGGGTCTAAGAGAGGAGAAATTTCCTCTTGCAGTGAGTTTGTGAAATTAATTAGATCTTGACTACTTTTTCCCCTGCAGCCTGCATAAAATGAGCAGGGATGTGTTCATGCATTCTGCTGTGACAGCCTAGATAGAAGAATTTCTTTCCTTTCCTTCCCTACATCAGATGTATCTTCATTAAAGCGTGTTATTTTCTAAACACGTTATTACCTTTTCAGTCATGACAGAAACAGAGGTTGTGCTCTACAGCTCTATTTTGTGTTTAACAAACCATATAACCAGACCTGTTATTGTGTGTTTTCCTGTCTTTGAATCTATTCATGTGGAGGCATCCTTGAATATAAAATTAGAGAAGGAGAAAGTGTCTTTTATATTTATTAAAGACAGTAATTTCCTTTGACTTTTTTCACATTCTGTTTTAACATACTATTAATGCTCAATGGGGAATTCAACCATAAACAGCAGCTATTAGACTGCAAAACCTGAGATAAACCAGAGAACATGCTTAAAAATCTTCAGGCTAAGAAGCAACCCAAGGAAGACATAGGATTGTAGTTTGATGTGGTGATGTTGCAAGGGATTTGAGAGGAAATGCTTAGAAGTACCATGCTAATACAAATCACATTTCAAAATAATACCATTTTTTATTCTAAGTACTTGTATTTACTAAAAGGTCCCCAGATCATATTCATCATATCTCTGAAAGTTTAGGAGAAACAAAGGTTCACTCCCCTGCTCATTTGTCGCATTAATTTGGCAGAAAATAAACGCCCTTGGTTTCTAACGCTCTTCACCAGAGTGAGAGGCTAGGTGCGGCTAGGTTTAAATTCTGAGTGATGTCCAATTTGCCACTACCAGTCCAGTCGTGTTTAGTATGTACATTAAACTACCACGATTCTGGATACACTAATAGCAGTCTGCACCTTCAGTCCAGTCAGGCTCATGAACTGGCACGGCCGCATTTGGTTGCGTTCAGTGAGAAAAAGTGACGAGTGGCTACTGAAACAGTGCAGTGTTATTTGTGCAACAGGTATAGAGGTTTTTCAAAATGCCGGTGATAGTGACTGTCTGCAAGAAAGCACGTGCAAATATAAAACACATGAAAAGGTTATAAATAATACAGCCTGGCTATAAACATTAGGGAGTAACTATTCCTGAGAAAAGCGCTTAGTTTAACTCTCACCCCAGGTGTCCCAAGGCGGGGAGAAGCAAGGCTCAGCCCGTTGGCCGATCCCGGCTGTCGGAGGCAGTCTGAGGTGGAGTTTCCCTTGACTTGCTCAGGGAGTTATCTTCTTTTCCTCTGAAAATCTACGGTGTTATCTTCTTCTCCAAAAATCCCCCATTCCCCTGGTTATTTTTATATCCTTTCTACCTTTAAAGTGGAGTTTGGGTGACTGTAGTCATACATAGTTTTTATCATGATTGGTGTAAAATTTTCTCACTTCACGTTTAAAGGTATAGTTTACAAAAAATTGAGAGTGCAGACTCGAAGAAGGGTGGTCGCACCTCGGAGACGGGTAGCCTTTGGGATGGAGGTGTGTTTTGGTATTAAAATGATATTAAAATGAGCAAAGTTCACGAGAGGATAGCACTTTGGCAAGGTTTCGAAAACCTGTTGGCTCAGGGGGCCAGATGAGCTGCTTATCAGTTCTAGAGGACCACCTCTTCCTTCTTTACCATCACGGAGCATGGCCACGGAGTCTCCACCCCTCTCCATCCTCTGTGGTACATTGCAGGGAGTTGCTGTTTTAGTGGATTCCTCGCATGTCTGCTGCAGCTGTGTCCCATCCTCAGAGCTCCTTTTGCTTTTCCTGAGTGGGTGAACACTGCTGTTTTTCATATAAACCTTAATTTTCAGATGTAAAACCTCAATTTTACTAATAATTCCACATCATTTCAAAAAATTTACACACAAATAGGACTGCAGAAATATTTTCCTTGATTTACACCACCAGAAGAACAGGAAACATTAAATTTCTACATCCAGTATTAAAAGTTATTTTAAAATCGTTCATAAACCTACTCCTTGAAATCCTAGATAAAACTTCTAGATTATCAGTTCACCCCTGTGGCAAAGGAGGCTGGGAAGATTAAGGAATTTTCATATAATTTGTCTACTTAAGGAGAGCTATTCAAAGATAATGAGTATCCAAACACTGTACAAAACCTGTAACAGCTTTAAATTAATATCACAACTTCATTTTCTGTCACATATCTTTCCTTTTGCATTAAAAACAGATTTAATGGGTTTATTAACCTATTTCACTGCAACTACATGGAATATTTCTAAACATTTTGTACACAGTTAAATCAGATGGAGCAATGAGAACTAAAATACCCCAAAAATTTGGAAAGAGGATCTGTGATGTTTAAATATTGAAAAACTTTATTTCTCTTGAAAACATAAAAATTAGTGGCTTCACTTTTTGTGCCAGATAACTTTTCCAGTTTTCTTTTTTATTAAAAAAGTCTTTACTGTTGCTTCTGCTGCTTCGTATACACACCAAAGGAATCATTATGGTCTGTGCTTTTTAAAAGCCTCTTTAATTCAGCATTCATTACACATAAAGTGTGCTACAATCACTCTTCTTTTCTGATAGTGATTGCAATAGAGTTAGGTGTCATCTTGCAAACAGACCTATTGATCTCAAACTCCCAATGAAGTCAACAAATCTGTGTGGGCAGGATAGTGCACTGAAACATAGTCTTTTTCAAAAGGAAAGCCTGATGTAAGAAGCAGAAGTTAGAAACTAAATGTACATGAATGTGTATGCATGCAAGTGGCTGTTAGTGGTGAAGTGTGTACAACAAGAGATTATGGATTATTTTGCTTGAATGTAAAAAATGATGTCATTTCCAGGCAACTTAAAACACTGTTTTTCTGTCTCTACTTCATTAAAATGAAATGTTCTGTGCTTGAAAAAATGTCCTGTTTGATCCAAAGAGAGAACCATTTTATTGGTGGTACTTAGAAATGAAATACCTCCTCAAAAATACTTTTGAACAGAACAGATTTTTGTTCTTCCCCTCCACGTTTTTTCAACTGAGCTTATTCATCTGAATTTGACAAAGTTTGTGCATAGCTTTGTCTGTCCCTTTCAACTCATAAAGTCTTATATGTAAGATTTTACTTAGTCTTACCAATCACAATCATTAGTAACACAGTTACAACAGAATTATTTTCAAAAGTACTGAGGGCAGGGGAGGAACTTCCTTGGTGGTGTTTTTTTCCCCCTTTTTTTCTTTTTTTTTCTTGTTGGCATGATTGCCTGTGTGTGGCAGCAGAAAGCTTTTATGAAAGCCTCCCAGTTTTTGACCTGTCTTGAATCTGTCTCACTTGGCTACAGATGGCCTATCAAATCCATCAAGTCCTGATTGGAATAGATTACTAAATTGACGGAGCGCTGGGATTAGGCCCATCTGTCTGCAGGAAGCTCTGTAATCATGATGAGAGGTTATTGTTGCCTGGGAGCTGAAAAGCGGCATACCATGCTGCGCTAAAGGATCAACCAAGGCTTTCCATAAACAAAAGGAGATGGAAAAGAAATCCTATTCTGCTGAATTCAGTGAATACTACCAAGGTGCTGTAAGTACACTTGAAATACTCTTTCATTGAACATACATCTTTGTAGGACATTTTTCCGTGAGAGAGAGACGTTTGAAGACAAGTCAAGTTTTGTTCTTTCATTGTAAGAGGGCACCATCACAGTTGAAGAGAGTAAGAAAGTTTGGTCCTGAACACCTTCCTGAATGCTCATAGTCTGAGCCTGAGCAGTTGAATTACAATGAAAGTAAAGATTAGCTCTATGCTATCATCCCAAGTGAAGTGTAACTAAGCCATAGAGACATTTGGTAAGAAATTTACTGCATGTAATTATTTTCCTAATTTGAAATATTTTTACTTCTTAACTTAGACCTCTGAAAGTAACCACAATATTTTTGTAAGTAATGCCCAAAGGAGCCTGACTTCGTTCTGTAGCCTTGTTAGAGGGAGTCAAAAAAAGAAAAAGGGTTATAAGGTAGTAACAAGGAGTCTATTCTTGGTTATCCTTGGATGAGTTACTTACACTAATGGATTAATCAGAGCCCTCCTCTCTGCTACTGCTCTTAACAATGTAGGACATGATGAAGAAGTTATGCTAATCACAGTACATCCTGTCCTTCCTAGTCCAATGAAACCTATGCAGGTACTTACAGAAACCCCTTATCAATTTTACAAACGAGATTGTACAAATATGCTCCCATTGTCTGGCTTACATGGATTTTGTCTTACTTCTATGTTTGGTCTAGCACACCTCTCCACTGTCCTGTGAAATTAACAGCTGCCTAAGCTAAGGAACAGCTTAGGCACTTTAATTTATACTTTAATTTCTTGCTGGCAATATACTATTTAATGGTGTGGTTTTCCTTCCAAATTTCAAATTCTAAGACACTGAAACTGATAGTAAATGCATGAACATATAGTTCTTTCTGTATTATGAAATATATGCAAAGTGCAGGCATTATTTTTCCTGTTTCTTTTAGTTAAATAATTTTGGACATCATTTCCTGACTTGAGGTAGTCTATACACTATATAACCAATTTATAAATGGGATCCTGCAAGTGTCTGTGATAAGAACAAAAAAAGGAAGTAAAATGTCACATACTAAATGTTTTGCAAATATCCTTAAACAATTCCTTAATGCCTGTGAAAAATCAAATGTTGGTATATCCCTCCGTCTTACACCTACCTCTCTAGCAATTTAATAATGTGTATTGTACTATGTCTGCTATGTGTACCTTTCATTTTGGTCAAAGCCTTTAATCTTCGACTTTTTAGATAGAATGCCATAACCGTACTACAGTAGGTTAAGATTGATTGACAAGTGCATATAATTGTGTCTTCGATAGTGGAGTATGTTTTACAGTTCGAAAAAATGCACAATCTTGAAAATAAAGAAATTGTGCCCTTTCTCTGGGATAAAAGGATCATATCAAATTGGTTCATTTCCTTGGCAGAACAAAATTAAAGACTTCCTTTAACAAAGAACACTTCCCGAAAGGCTGCTGGAGGAAGTATCTTTGTCTAGACAATACTGCACCAACGAAAAAATCAAACAAGGTAAAAGCAGAATATTAAGAAAAGTTCCCCTTTTAACCTTATTTTGTATACAGTAGGGTATGGAAAGGATATAACAGGGGAAAAAAATGGCTAAGTATTTTTGCCAATATTTAGAAAAATGAAAGTTATTGTGAAAACAGTAAGTTGGTAAAAAGGAAAGACATGCTGAATCCCCCTAATCAAATATTGTCCATATCAGCCTCCTTATTTTAATTCCTATAACTTTCATAGAAAATACAATTTAAATTTAATCTTGATTCCCTTAGTCTGAATCAGTGACTATTTCAGTCTTATTTAAGTGCCTTACAGCTGGTGAGGGGTCATAAAGAGGAGGAAGAGTTTGAAAGGCATGATGTAAATTCAGGTTTCTGCCATAGGAAAGAAGCTTTGGTTTGAATACGTAGTTTAATACTGACATAGCCTTATGCCACAGCAGGCTATATTTTATCTTATGTATGCTAGGCGTTTCTGGTAGGCAGAGAGGTTCCAGTTCAGGATATGAATGTGCTAGGACAACCATGTGCAACATATAAACATGCACCCTGGCTCATCAGGAGCAGCAGAAATCACTCACACGTACCCCCAAGTCCTGCATTCTTGAACTTTGTGAGGATAAGCACCCAGGAATGGGGAAAAAAGCATATCCCCTGTCTCCAAACAGGAGAGGTAACAGTTCTTATCACCCCGCCACTAATGGCACCCCCTGCTTCTTCATCTCAGCTGCTGACACAGCTCCTCAGCCTTCCTCTTCTTCAGAAACTTTTGTTACTGAGAACAAGGTTCACTACTTTTTGTAGGCAATTGCTGCACCTGTTTACCTAAGAGTAAATTTCAACCTAATAGTCAGATTAATGGCAAAACAATTATACAAATCATATTTTGGGGAGTATAAAGATAGTCACGCACAAGTCAAATAAGGTTTTGTTCTAGAGTTAACATTTGATCTGAGAGACTATGAAATTCCCTTGATACAAATGTTTTCAGAAGTTCAAGGCAGAACAAACACTTTGTCAGGTGGGCCTGCCATCCATGCCTCTGGGGAGAACTTCTAGGGCTGAGCCCATCAGTGTGACAGGGATTCATCATGTGTCTCACAGTGTTTCTGCTGTCTGTCTATATTGAGCACTTCCTGGATTATGTCACTCCTGCCTCACTGCACCTCTAATAGAGCAAGGTAATATGTTGATGAAGAGAGTCCTCTGCAGTGTATGAGCCCTTTAGTGTGGGCATTGCCATTGACTCCAAAGGAAGATACCTATATAGACAAGATGAATCCGTGTCCATATGTACAAGTCTATATGGTATATGGACATATGGAGAAAACAAACCAGCTTCTGGACCATCAATGCAAATGGAATACAATTTCCTTACAAACAAGTGAAGTTACATACTTTTGTTTAAATGCCAATTATTCATTGAATGTTTTCCTTAAACAACACAATTCTTTTAAATTAAATACAAATGTGTAGTTGAGATTTTATTTTTAAAGGAGTTAAAAACCTGTTTTCCTTTTAGCTTTTTTATGGAGTCGTCAACATAGCAGGTTGGAGAAACAAGATACATGAACTCTGTTGTAGGCTTTCAGCCACAATAGCTGAGTAGAAAAGAAGTTTGTGTCATGTCAGGAAGCAAATAAGGAGCACAAAATAATATACTAATAAGCTTGGAAAAAAATTTAAAAATGTAAAGACTGTAACTACTATTTTTCTAACCACATTTACACGGGACTAATTCAAAACAACTCCTCTATATACAATGTTTCAGCATGCTTTACATTTAGATTTTTAAAGACACTTAGTGTATAGTAAATGTGGTTCAATTGATTATGAAAAGCATATTCATTAATATTTAACAAGGCTTTGTAAGGTTCCTCTTCTACAGCTTTACCCAGTCTGAACAAGTGTGGTTTTAGTAATCCACTGGCCCGTATGTAATTAACACAAACAACTGTCCTAATGTATTTAATTTAAATGTCAGTTCAAGACTCATTTTAAAATGCTGCTTTCAAAACAATGTAACCTGACCATCACAATGTTCTTCATGTGAAGACTACATGTTCTTCCAGACGTTCACTGGGAAAACAGAAAAAAAGGAGAACACATCAGCCCTTGAGAAGCTAAATCACTGTTTACTTACCAAGAGTTTACTGTATATAGGGAATATTATAATCATATCATCAATTCTTTTACGCACAACTGAACAAACACACATAATTTTATCTGAATTACACTTAAAAAAAAAAAAAAAAATAAGCAAATACTGCTCCTGCACCCACTCCTATGATTTTAACATCATGATTTTTATCTTTTGTCTAAAAGATGTACTCTTAGTGATGCCTCAGAAAACAAAAATGATACAGAACCTTTTTTCTGTAAAGTTTGGATTTTTGGAATCCTGTCTCCTGCAGCAGTCGTGGTTTATACGGGAAACCATTTAAGCTTAGATTCTGAAGTCTGTTTAATCATTTCGATTAAAAGTTGGAATAAGTTATGAGCAATAAAAGGAGTAAATTATATCCAGTCTGAAAGTAGAACTAATTATAAAGCTGTTGCTTGATTAAGGTGTTTATACTAAAGAGTATTAAAGGGATTAGTCTAAAGCTTTACATCTTGCAGCACAGAATTAATATGCAGGATTTAAACACTCAAATTAATTCAGGTGCACCAAACAATTATATGGAATAGGAACCCTCGACCCAACTAATGGCCACACTAGCCTGCCAAGCTAATTTATATTCATGTACTGATTGACCTCTCTGCACATTCACAAAAGGACTGTTCTAATGCTAATGAACACTTCCAAGACAGTCTTCTTCTACTGCATCTAACCACCGAAGACTTTAGTGAGAAGACAGCAATGTACCTCACTGCTAACATTTTGCACCAATGGAATATTTCCTGAAGCACAGATGTGGCTTAATTAAGTCTCTCTGTACATAGTGGTCTAAATCATGATCTGGGATACATCGATGAATCACTGCCAGTGGGAGAAGCCTCAGAATATGCAATCGAGAGAGAGATTTATTACAGAGCATTCAAGCATAATACAAAAAATGGACAAGATACACTAGACAATATAGGGAACAGTGTATAGGATGCTGTGGACAGAGGAAAAAAGAGGAAGAGGAGGAGGTGTAAGAGATATATCTCTAGTGAGAAACTCCTTCTACCTACATACACCAAAGCAAACGAAAGCATTAAAATAAAACAGTATATGGTGCAAGGATACACTTAAAAATGCCATCTTATTAAAAGTTATACCAAAAAATTAGGTCAGGTTACTTTAATGACAGCCCTCAGATGGATGTGTGACCTTGTGGAAAGATGTTTTCAGTGCTGATCTCGGAAGAAAATAAAGAAAGAGCTGATTTCTGGAAGAACTTACAAAGCCCGATTGCAGGGTTCAGCTCACCAGCAATCACAAGTAAGCTTTATCAAACAAACAAATAGACAAACAAAAACAACCTATTGAGATTGTTTTTACATAACCATCAAAAAGCAAAGACAGCATTGGAAGAAACAAATACAAATCCTATGTCCACTTCACAGGTATTGCCTAAGTGAAGGATGAAAAGTTTTAGGCTACAGAAGCAATAAATTGTAGGCAATACTATTGATCATATTTGGAGGGGTCACTCCCAGATGATCCTAGTGCTGTGTTAGAGCAATACTGACATACTGTGGTTAGAAGAGACCAGAAGAAACCCTTGACTGATTCTCCCAGAACATGGCCATGCCCAGAGCAGCCAAGCTAAGCAAGTGTGCCACCCCAAGATCAGAAAGCAATGAGCGTTGACATGGTGAGATCATCTCAGATAACACAATAAACCTCCCAGCACAACCTGGCTATTTATGTCTCTGTAATACAATTTTGTGGTTTTCAAGAAGTTTCCGGATTCTTCAGTTTGTTTTACAATGAAAAATGCTTGGCCAGCACCTCTTTACTTGATAGCTTTGGGTCATCTTCAGGTGAAATATTTCAGATGCCAAATTATGGGACAGCTGAACACTTATCACTCGTGTGTACTCTTCTGAGAGCTTGCTTACTCCTGGAAAGCATCCTCAAACTTCTCCCCAGATGATTCCTTCTTCTGTACTTCCTCCCCTCCTTAGAAAGAGGAGATCCATTATGATTACACCAGGGGTTAAGACATATGTCTTAAACTCGTTAGTAAGAAACTCGCTTTTTACCTCACACAGTAGTGAACCTCTTTGCTCTTTGCAGCTCTGTTTTCTGTTGTGTTTGCACTGTTTTGGATACTTAGTTACCTCCAGAGGTTAGTCTGAACACATGGGAATTTCTTTGCACAGCAAATCCAGTTTGCTTTGCTCAGGGTTGTACTCCGAGCCACCACTTTTCCTGTCCTACACTGCAGCCACCAATAATTTTTTTTTTCATCAGAAACTCATCCTCTCACCCTCTGCAAGATTTGGCTCCTGTGTCTTATCAGAAATACTTTTAGACCCTGAGAACGTGTGTTGTCATTACAAGGTGCCCAGTAACCCCTCCAGTCCTCTGAATTACTGTGCTGTGTACAGGCTTGCCTGTTTGATCCAAAACTGCTGAATATATCACAAGCTGTGCAGAACAAAATAAGGCAAATGTTAAAGACGGCAACCTTCAGACTACCTCCCATTTACTGGTTCATGTTTCTTGCGAATATAGGGCAAGAACTATATGAAATTCCCTTCAGGAGTCTTCTTTCAATTGTGTTCTGCATTCCCAGAGAGTAACAGCTCTGACAGAGCTTTTAATTGCTCTACTCTTCTGCCTGCGGTACTTTTTAAGATTACCTTTCTTTCCTGGTACCATGCACCCAAAAACTGTTCCTTGTCCTTGTTTAAACATACAAAGCAGGGTGTTAAAAGACAAGGTCACACAGAATAGCTATCAAAGGCACCCATTTATCTCTTGCCCAGACAGAAATCTGAAGAGATTTTATTTATAGCCACAGTGTTCTCAGCAGCAAACACAGTTCTTCTCACTGCCGCAAGTTTCATACAAAGAGAGGTACAGGGAGCTGGGTTTGCTTACCCTGGAGAAGTCTACGGAGATGTCTAATCACAGTCTTCTACTACCGAAAGGGGAATCTAGCAAAGACAGAGCCAGACTCTTTACAGGCAAGGACAGAAAAACAATGAGAGGCGTTGGTGTCAATCTGCTACACCAGGAAGAACTGGCTAACCAAATGTAAAGAAAGACTTTTTTCCCATGAAAGAGCTTAAGCACTGGAACAGGCTGCTTAGAGAAGGTGTGGAGACATTTGAGCCCATCTAGACAAGGCCCTAAGCAACCTGGTCTAACTTTGAAGTGAGAGTTTGGACCAGACACCTCCAGAGGCTCTTTTTAACTTAAATTATCCTATAATTATAATTAATCTAACAATTATACCTCTTCTAGATCAACTATCAATAGCCCTGGTAAATCTTCTGCAATGTGATCGTTATGTAAGTATTGAGGTGTTAGAAGGGACCTCGAAAGTCATCTAGTCTGTTCTCCTGCCACAGTCCAGGACCTGTTATACATTTTGTCAGATTTATCCTTAAAGACTAAGGGGAGAAACCATTCCCCATTTTCATGTTGCTCTCCATTCATACAGATTTACACAATCATCTCAGCTAAAACACTTCATTGTTTTTATTGCTAAAAATTTTTCCTGAAATCTAATCCATATCATGTTTCCATAATTTACCAGTATCTTGACTGGCTAGAAAGGCAGATTCAGAATTTTGAGGAAGCAAACTGCCTTTGAGATGCTCCTCCTGCAATTACAGACACAAGACTACACAGGAATGTACGGAACTGTGTCACAAAAAATAAAAATCCTAACTGATCACCTATTTCTTTTGGTAATAGAATGACCCCTGAATATTGACCTAACTTCCAAGAAAAATAACCCATTGGACTTTTTGCTGTTTTTTCATAGGCGCACCTGCTTAAGCTCATTTTCTTGGGATCCTTTCTGACATAGCTGTGATAACAGTTGACACAAACTCATAGCATAGGATTCAACATTTTCTTATTTTGTTATGCAACTTCCAGACACTTCATTCTACATACAGAAGTCTATGGGACCTGATAAGATGCATCCCAGAGTCCTGAAGGAATTGGCTGATATATATGTCAAGCCACTCTCCCATGATATTTTAAAAGTTATGGCAGTTATGCAAAGTCCCTGGTGGCTGGAAAAAGGGAAATATTGCATGCATACTTAAAAAGGGTAGAAAGGACAACGCTGGCAACTACCATCCTGTCAGCCTCACCTGTGTGCCTTGGAAGATCATAGAACAGATCCTCCTAGAAGCTATGCCAAGGCACAAGGAGGATAGGGAGGTGATTTGAGAAAGCCAGTATGGCTTTACCAAGGGCAAGTCCTGCCTGATCTACCCAGTGACCTTCTAAGAAGGAGCGACTACATCAGTGGACAAGGGAAAATTAACAGATGTCATCTACCTGGACTTCTGTAAGGCCTTTGTCATGGACACCCACAAAGTCCTTCACTATAAAATGGAGAGATATGGATTTGATGGGTGGACTGTTCATTGGAGAGGAATTGGCTGAAGAGTCACACCCAGACAGTTGTGGGCAGTGGCTCTATGTCCAGATGGCAATCAGTGATGAGTGGTGTCCATCAGGGTTCCATTCTGGGACCAGAACTGTTTAACATCTTCACTAGTGACGTAGACAGTGGGATCAAGTGAACGCTCAGCATGTTTACAGATGACACCAAGCTGATTGGTACAGCTGACATGGCTGAAGGACAAGCCTGGACAAGCTCAAAAAGTGGGTCCATGTGAATGTCATGACGTTCAACAAGGCCAAGTGCAGGGTCCTGCATCTGGGTCAGGGAATCCCCAGTAGGAATACAGACTGGGAGATGAAGAGCTTGAGGGTAACCCTGAGGAGCAGGACTTGTGGGTACGGGTAGATGAAAAGCTTGACATGAGCCACCAATGTACTTTTGCAGCCCTGAAGGCCAACCATATCCTGGACTGCATCAAAAGCAGTGTGGCCAGCAGGGCAAGGGAGGGGATTCTGCCCCTCTGCTCCACTCTGGTGAGACCCCACTTGAAGTCCTGCATCCAGCTCTGGAGCCCTCAGCACAGGAAAGAAATGAACCTGTTGGAGTATGTCTGGGAGAGGGCGAGAAAGTGTTCCAAGGGCTGGAGTGAACCTGGAGGTGGAGGGCACCTCTCCTATGAGGAAAGGCTGAGAGAGTTGGGGCTGTTCAGCCTGGAGAAGAGAAGGCTTCAGGGAGATCTTATTGAGACCTTTCAGTAATTAAGGAGGGATTAGAAGGGGAAAAGATTTTTAGTAGGGCCTGTTGCATTAGGACATTGGGTAGCGGTTTTAAACTAAAAGAGGATAAATTTAGACTAGATATACGGAAGAAATTTTTTATGATGAAGATGGTGAAACATTAGAACAGGTTGCCCAGAGAGCTGGTAGATAGCCCATCCCTGGAAACATTCAAGGCCAGGTTGGACGGGGCGCTGAGCAACCTGGTCTAGATAAAGATGTCTCTAGCCATTGCAGGGGAGTTGGACTAGAATGTTGGACTAGAATCTTTTGGGTTTTGGGTTCATAGGTAAGAATTTAATGTCAAGATTTATTCTCATGTGGCTGTCTTCCAAGTCTTTCAAGCAATTAAGATGGCTTGGAAACATCTATAAACCAGGACAATTTGTTCTGCTGATACATTGGAATGCAGTGTGTTAGGGAGACAGAGACTAGAGACCTGTCACTAGTCAATGTTCCATTGACTAGGTCTTTAGAACAGAGAAAATTACTTCCACCCTGTTTCTCTTAATGAAATGAAAGGATTCAACAAAAACTCAGATTCCCCAGCACAAACATTTAAAAGCATGGAATAGCCATATTCCCAGGAAAGAGGTAAAATTCATCCACTTAGTTGATAGCTGGAAATTACATGGTGCCTGACAGCTGAGAGCATTCAGTCTGAGGATGCTACCTCCATCAATAGGCTCCATCCGAGTAGTGAAAGACCACTGCCACCACTACCCCCAATCCCTTCGGTCTAGCCAGAAACTGCTTACCTCATCTCTTAATCATTTGGGATAAATTTATAGGGGAACTCCTGAATCTGTCTTTTCAAGGTCAGAGCATCAGCCCAAATAGCTTTGGAAAATGCAGAGGAAAGACTTTTTCCTTAGTTTCCTTGCTCTATTTTTAAGTGAAATAACTACTTACCGAAAGATCATGGACAGTTCAACATCTATGTATAGTAGGTGTTCTCCAAACAACTGTTGAAATATCTCATAAAATCCTTATGTAAATAATTCATTAACAATACCACTATGAAATAAAATAAAAGCTTACTAAAAGATCTTTTTCTATCATGAGTTTTTATTTTTATTGTTGTTATTTTTATACCAGTTTCCTTGAAGACAATAATAAACTAAAAGAAGAAGATAGAACAGAGATGCACTTGTGCAGTCTTGTGTGCACTGCTGGGAAGGAAAAAGAGTATAGAATATACTATAAGCAGAACAGTTTAAAATATTTAAAATTTTAGATATGCATCATGGGTATTGCACACAAACAGCAGACAGTGTTTAGTTAGTTAGTTAGTAAGAGTAGAACTCCAGTGAAGAAAGATTTTTTTTAATATGCAGTGCTCAAACACTTCCAAGCCTGGAAAGAATGAAATATGTGGAAGAAAGGAAAAAATGCTACACAATTAGATGAAAATTTACTGCAGATATTTTTTTCTGAAAAAAAAAAAGACTGCAAAAGTTGAGGGTTGTTTTCTCTACATATTTATTTAGCATTTGTGATAGGTGGTAGCTGGATCTTACTTAGAAGAGTAAAGCTCTCAAGCTATCTGTAAACCAGACACAGTGTTATCTATGGCAATAGGAACTTCACTGTACTCCCATGTACACCTGTGCCCTTACACTGACCTAAAATGACCCTGTATCCTTAACTAAAAGCAACAAATTGAACTACCTGAAACAGTTTTTGAGCAGTGAATTCAACTGAGATTTGACTCCAGATCATAAGTCTGCTTTCAGATGGAATTGCTTTTTATCCTAAAGCTTTTACAAATGTGTTCAAGTAACTTTGACTTAAAAGAAACCAAACCCTACAGGTACACATTTTTTTCACTCAAGTCTCATTTTTCACCCTCACAGTTTCAATCACATTCTTCTCAAGCAAGAACAAAAGGCTAATGTAAGGAGAAGTGGAGATGAAGTACTAAGCTACACATCTTATCTTATCTACATAAAGTTGCTGTGCTCCCTGAAGCACGTTTCCAGCTTGTGAAACATCATATAAGAGATATGTGACTCTAGCTTTCTGTTGCTCACAGAGTTACTATGTAAGAGCTGCTAAAAAATGCCCAGTTTTGACCATTCATTCCAAATTTCCAACTGAAAGTTGGCTATGTCACCAACTTCTCTCGTTTTACAGAAGAAACAGATAAGGAACAGATGCTGAATAGATTTTGCACAAGTTTTATTTTCCCAAACGTTCCATTGACTAGGTCTTTAGGACAGAGAAAATTACATTCAATATTTCTACTTTTCTGAGAGAAGATGTCCTAAGCCTCCCACCATTTTTATAGCAGAACAGACTCTGTTCTGGACTTTAAGGAGATCAAAAACACCAGACACAAGCTCCTGAAGAAATGCATGTATGAATGCTTATTAAGTTGATAGGATAAGGTGCTGCCAGAAGGTGCAATCTTCTTTACAGAAAACTTTTAAATCCCTTTTCTCTTTTCTTCTCTTCTCTCACTTTTGTTATCATTGCTTGACATAATAAACAGAAAAAAAAATGCATTTTCATTTCACATTTTACCATGACCAGTAACCCTTCTCTGAGAGTGGCCAACAGAGAATATCTAACAAGAAGTATAAGGGTTATTGCAAAGCAAAACTTCTCCAGAGTCTCTCCCAGTCTCCAATATTTTTAACTCCAGGACCTCCTGAACCAAAGGTCACATCTCTGTGTTTAAGAATACACACTAGATTTGTCCCATTTATTGTTCAGTTGCTTCTTGAATCCTTGTAAACTTCAAGCATTCATGTGCCCTGTGGAAAGAACTTCACACATTTACTGAAAAACTCTCTCCTCTCTTTATTTTGAATGTACTGTCTTCCACTCCATTTGATGTCCCCTTATTTTCATACTGGGAGAAGAATTAGTCATTGCTCATTCACTTTTTCCATGCCGCTCATGAGTTGACTTTACACAGTAATACCCTCCGCTCTCCCCCTCTTCCTGAGCAGGGATTCTTCTAAGCTTGGAAGTCATAGCTCTCACGTGACATCCATTTCATGCCTTTGATGATTCAACAAATCATTACCATGCAGTGCTCAAATCCGTAACAGACACTTCCTCTGATTTTGGCCTATTTAACTAGAACCAATACTGCCTGTCATACCCTTCACAAATAGTAGAAATTAATTAGAAACAGATTTTAAAACACTTTCCTCTTCATTTTGTAGATGCAATAAAAGCACCTAGTAAACTGTAAGAGGGAAGTGGTACACAGCGCATCAGATTGCTACCCAGTAACTTCTCTTAGACAAAGCCATCACCATCGCTTGAGGCTACAGAGCTCGCTAAAGGCAGAGATTTCATCCTAGTCTTTCTTTCCGTTTTTCTCTAAAATTAATAAAGTGATGAAGAGAGACAATTTCTTTTCAAGGACATTTTGCACCCACCTGTCCCATGAGTATATGGAAACCACTTGCGTCTATTATTGATTAAGAAATAGTTTATATTATACCAATGAATCTTATTCCTGTCAGTGCTGAATCAGAATTACTTTGAATAGACACATACGGGACACCTATGCCAAAAGTCTGAAAGCATAAAGTATTAACTCACACAGGGAAAACCATGGGTACGCTGTGAATCTTTAAATTTCATTATAAAAGCAGACAGTCCAGGGGAAAAAAAATGTATCGATGTTTTAATTTTTAGTAAATTATTCGAGGCAGCTTGAATTAAAAACTTGATATTTACATTGGGTTTTTGTATCAAAGGGCATGAATAGTACAGTCTAGAGTTATTAGAATTTTATATATAGTTGCTATAGCAACACATGTAAATTATTAATCTTTGTATTTGAAATATCTCCAAAGGACAGATTACCTTTGTGTTAAAAATGCAGATAGTTTTAAATATTTCCCTGTGATGAAGTAGAGTGCTTATAAAACAGCAAACGTAGTCAGGAAAATTAGGTCTCCTGAAATGTCTAGTAGATGCCCCAGAGCTGAAAGATAATCTGAAGATAAATATGAAATTAACGGTAACAGTAAGTGAAATCCATAGAATATTTTAAATATTTAAGTGTCTTGACTTTATATTTTTCCTACAAGTATCTCTGTTCCACTCCCGTAAGTAACATAAACATGTATAAAGCATTGGGGTGCCAAACCCAAGAAGGACATGCAGCTATGCAAAGTGAATGGAAAAGACCACAGTTGCCTGCACTACAGAGCAATAAACTCCCTGCAAAAGAGCCTGCACCATCAAAATACTTTGTCTACAGAGGAGGAAGTATTTCTGAAATTATGATTGTAGTCTTCTGAAAGTTATAACATTTCTGCATTATACTCTGAGGTCTCCTGTAGAAGCTGCCTGCATATTTTTGCTCTAGGTATTGTCCTGCCTTTAGAAGACATTAGAAGTTCTACAGAGAGCACAATGCCTCAGTGTTTTAATGACAGACCAAGCTAACCAGGAAATCTTCAAGGGCATTAGCACAGTTTGAGCCACGTGCACTGAAAAGCAAGAAGATGGGAAAATTTTCCAACACATTTATTCTATTATATAAATAAATTCTATTCTACAAAAACCACAGAGAAATAAAGAAAGAAGGTCCCATATTAAGGCATATCCAGGAATTACAAAAAAAAAAAAAAGCATCACACTGCCTTTGAACATAGTTTTAGGCACAGTTTAAGTGAACATTTGTTAGCAATAGGAAAGGTGTTGGCTGGGAATAACAAAGAAACCTGATAGAGTATCCCAGTCATATTTGACTATAGTTATAAAGTTCGTTCCTACTCAGTAACTTAGGAAATTAAAAACACTAAATCTAGGATTTTCTCCACTGGGACTTCATCTGGTCCAATTTACAAGTTGAGGATTTATAAATGCTTTTCTGAAAGAAATGGGGAAATGTCAGCTACAATTTCTTGCTACAGTTGCACTGAATCTATTAACCTTGCCCAGAGAATATAATGTTACAGTTATCTCATTTACAATGTTATTGCGTAAGATTTATGGCCATGGCATCAAATCTCAAACTAGGTTTTGTATTTTTATAAAAATTCACATGTCCATAATATAAATTATTTTTTCTCATTCAGGAAAAAAATATTAAACAGCGATATACAATATTGCAGCTTTATGGAAAATACAATGTTTAAAGAGACCTGAGATGGGGGAAAAATTCACAAAATCTTCAGACATCAATGAATATCTGTAAGCAGGCTAATATTTCTCATCTCTGAGCAAGAAATGTGAATACTGAAGTACATTCAGTTTCTCCGAACTTGCAGAGATACTGAGAGTCGCTGGTGGAGACAAGCCCAAAGGGAGAAAATTTTTGTGCCAAATGGAACACCACACTCTGTAATCACTCCCCACCATTGGAAGTGTTCGAGGTCAGGTTGGACGGGTCTTTGAGAAACCTGATCTAGTAAAAGACATCCCTGCCCATGGCAGACGAGTTGGACTAGGTGACCTTTAAAGGTACCATTCTATGATTCTATCAATGAAGTTAGATTCATGTAAATATTTTGGGGTTTTGACTTTGCTGCTCTGAGATGAACTAGCAATGTGCTTCCACTGTTTGCATATAAAAATTTACTTAACTACATAGTCTAGCCGGTATTTGCTTTAAATCACAGCTGAAATCATGTTTTTCAATTCTACTAGTAGGAACCTCTGAGAAGTCTGAACTGAGATCCTGAAGAATTCTGCCTCTCATCTTAAGTATCAGGTGCTACATATGAGATAGAAACCCTCTGATGCAAAGTTTGTCCCAGAGTTGATGCAATGTTTTGTCACAGAGTTAATGCAATGTAAGTATTCCTGTATTTTAACGATTATTCCACATTTCTTAAGGCAAAAAAATATTTTTTCTATTCAAGTTCTTGAAAAGATGTGAAATTAGTGTATCTTGCACTGAGAGAGTCATTTAGAATTGTAAGGTACAGTAATTTCATAGAATCGTAGAATCACAGAATGTTTTGGGTTGGAAGGGACTCTTAGAGGTCATCCACCCCAACCACGCTGGAGTGAGCAGGGACATCTTCTACTAGACCAAGTTGCTCAGAGCCCTGTACAACCTGGCCTTGAAGGTTTCCAGGGATGGGGCTTCTAGTACTTCTCTGGGCAATCTGTTCCAGCTTTTTCACCACCCTCATGGTAAAATATTTCTTCCTTATATCCAGTCTAAATCTACCCTCCCTTAGTTTAAGGCCATTATACCTTGTCCTATCACAACAGACCCTACTGCAAATATATTTCCCATCTTTCCTTTATGCCCCCTGTAAGAATTGAAAGGCTGCTATAAGGTTTCCCCACAGCCTTGTTTTCTCCAGGCTGAACAGCCCCAACTCTATCAGCCTTTCCTCACACGAGAGATCCTCCAGCCCTTGGATCATTTTGTCACCCTCCTCTGGACCCGCTCCAACAGCTCCATATCCTTCTTGTGTTGGGGGCTCCAGAGCTGGATGCGGGACTCCAGGTGAGGTCACACCAGAGCAGAGTAGAGGGGCAGAATCACCTCCCTTTAACTGCTGGCCATGTTTCTGTTGATGCAGCCTACTATGCAGTTGAAATTCCGGGCTGCGAGCCCACATTGGTTGTGCAAGTCAAGCTTTTCATCCACCAGTACCCCCAAGTTCTTCTCATCAGGGCTGCTCTCAATCCCCTCATCTCCTAGCCTGTATGGATACCGGGGGTTGGCCTGACCCAGGTGCAGTGACCAAGGTGCACTTAACCTTGTTGAACCTCATGAAATTCACATGGGCCCACTTCTCCAGCTTGTCCAGGTCCCTCTGGATGGCATCTCATCCTTCAGGCATGTCAACTGCACCACTCAGCTTGGTGTTGTCTGCAAACATGCGGAGGATGCACTAGATCTCGTTAAGTCATTGATGAAAAAAATAAACAACACCAGTGCCAGTATGGACCCCTGAGGGACATCACTTGTCACCGGTGTCCATTTGGACATTGAGCCGTTGACCACTACACTCTGGCTGTAACCTTCCAACCAATTCCTCCTCCACTGAACAGTCAACATATAAAACCCCTATCTCTCCAATTTAGAGAGCGGGATGTTGTGAGGGACTGTGTCGAAGGCTTTACAGAAAGTCTACATAGATCACATCCATAGCTCTTCTCTTGTCCACTGATGCAGTCACTCCATCACAGAAAGACACTAGGTTGTTCAGCAGGGACTTGCCCTTGGTGAAGCCATGCTGGTTGTCTCGAATCACCTTCTTGTTCTTCATGTGCCTTAGCAGAGCTTCTAGGAGGATCTGTTCCATGATCTTGCCAGGCACAGAGGTAAGGCTGAGAGGTCAGTAGTTCCCAGCGTCCTTCTTCCTACCTTTTTTTAAAATGGGCACAATGTTTCCCTTCTTCCAATCATCAGGGACCTCGCTTGACTGCCATGACCTTACAAATATCATGGAGAGTGGCTTGGTAATGACATCAGCCAATTCCCTCAGGACTCTGGGATGCATCTTGTCACGTTCCATATACTTATGTACTTTCAGGTTCCTCAGGCAGTCCCCAACCTGGTCTTTCCTTACAGTGGGAGGGGCTTTACCCCTCTGGTCCCCATCTTGCAGTCCATCAGCTGGGCAGGGGTGAAGAGAGAGGTTGCCAGTGAATACTGAGGCAAAAATGTTGTTGGATACTTCAACCTTCTCCTCTTCTGTTGATATGAGGTTGTCATGCTTGTTCACCGGGCGGGAACACTTTCTTTAGCCTTTGTTTTCTGACTGACATACCTGTAGAAGCCCTGCTTGTTATTCTTAGCATTCCTTGACAAATTGGCTCCAACTGTGCCTTGGCCCTCCTGCCCTCATCCCTACACAACTGGACAGCGTCCTTATACTCTTCCCAAGATACCTGATCCTGCTTCCACTGCCTGTGCAGTTCCCTATTTCCCTTTAGTTTGACAAGCAGGTCTCAGTTGAGCCGTGCTGGTCTCTTCTCTTCCTTACCTGACTTCTTACACCCGCCCACTGAGAACTCCTGTGCTCTATGGAACAAGCATCTACCTAAGCAAAGAGTTGACAGACACAGACCTTGTTAAGTGTATTCATAAAATGAGAATTCCATAAGGATATGAAAAAGTAATACTTAAGATAGGCATCAGAACAATAAATGAAGATATCTTCAGTCACTGAGTGCCAGCCCTTGAGGTCTGTAGTGTATGTAATGGGTCCAAAGTATTCAAGAATGCAGCAGTCCAGGACACAAAACCTCTGCTAGAAAGCATGCCTGAGAGTGGTGGCATGCAAGAATTTAGCTACTACTTTGTGACATATCATTTTCCTTAAAAGGTCACGCACAGTGACTAGAGGGTGATGGCACACCTCTGCCACAGAATCTCTCCACACACCGGTAAACATACATGTGTTTTAATTTCATCTGCTTCTTATCAAGACCTATAAGCAGTTATCAGACAAACTTGAGCAAGAATCTTATACAGATGACCATACTCTTCACAGACCTGTATTTTCTACTAGTTAGTCTATTATCATCAAGAGCAGGAGATGAGCCTATCAATGAACATCTGGATGAAGCCAAACACAGGCAAGATGGAGATGGTTCTAGTAGGCAGAGAAAAAAAACTAGCTGTGAAAAGACTCCTAGCTCTCTTAGGTCTCCTTTCACTGGTGGACTACCTTCAGCTCAAAATCTTAAAATGGTCTTAGATTCATGCCAACAGTAAGCTTTTGCTCAGCAGTATGAGCTTCATGCTACCTGTGATTATCTAGCAAATTCAGCTCTTGCTGATGCCATAGATCACTCTATTTGAGACTGCTAGCTGTACCTTTGCAAAGGACCAAGGGGAAAGATTTAGTTGTGGTGGCAGATTTGTTTTTTCATTCTTTCTCTTCACTGAGGCTCAAAGGAATAGAGTTATGACACTCACATCTACAACTACTTTTATTCCCTCAGGACTTATAGGCACCATGATCTTCTGCCAGCCTGTAATTTCATCCGCAATTTTGCTGAGTGATGAGCAATTAAAATACTCTTTTTTTTGCACACTTTTAAAATTCATAAAAACCACAAGTTAAAAGTATTAGCGCCTGCAATATGGCATTATGATGACCTTGATAAAATGCTTTGAAAAATGAGTGAGTAATATCTGAGGGTTGAAAGATGAATTACTAGTCAGTTGTACTCAATAAAGATATTTTAAGTTCCCCAGTGGTGAACATTGAAATAAAATGTGGCAAACAGTAAAGTTAGGTAATTGTTTTGATAGCTTTTACTAACTCTACATTCTCTGACTTAAAGCAGTTTATTTCAGAGAGTTTTTTTGATACAGAAAAGAACCCTTCTCAATAAATCAGTGTTTAGTAACTCAAGAGAAAATATTTCACAACCAAGTACATATTTTACTAGATAACAGACAATCTATAACAAGGAATGTAGTTCACTGTAAAATATTGATACTGACCTATTAAATGGCCTACTTTGAATGCTCTACCTGAACTGTATAAAACCAGAAAATCCAATTATTCCAGAAAAAAACACCTGAAGATCTATTCACCAGGTTAGGCTGATGAAAATCTTACAACATGACAGTAACCACCACAGAGCAATTACCAGTTATGACACAACTGCACCGACCTCCTAGTTCAAGATCACCACTGTCATCTAGGAGACTAGGAGTGTGAGTAAACTGGACAGTCACACCTCTGCCATCATCATCTGAAAATAATCCTCTCCATTTCACTTCAGAGAATAAACTAGGGAATGCTCACAAATACCCAAATGTCAAATTTTGGCTTTACCCATTAGAGACAGAACAGCCAGCTAGGAAATTAAATATTGGGCTTTCAGCACCTTTCTCATTCACACCTGCATACTGTGATTTGGAATATGTTCCAATCAGAAGTTTTGTATTTGGGCAAACGTAAAATTCTAATTAATGTTTGAATGCAATAAACAAAATAATTTATTTTGTATTGCTTTCACATCTTTTTTCTACTTCCTTACGCTAAGCAGCCAGACAGTGCTTCTTACAGTCTTGCCACATTCCACACTGTGAATCACACAGAACTTGTCGTCACTAAGGAGCTACACTTTCTTATATTTGTTCCTTCTATAACTGCTGATTTTTATTTTTATAAAATCCTCGGGTTTCCTTTCAAAACTCTTTCTCTGCTCTTTTTACCCATCAACTCTCAATAGCACACGGTGGGCCTTCGCTTCCCACAGCTCTGGGGACCTGACTTTCAGCCCATTAAGCACAAGGTCAGAGGTTTCAGCTCTAGTCTATGGTGGGAATGAAGCTTTTTGAAAGGGCAATGTGGCATACCGCAGTTCCTGCTTCAAACATTGTCTTGCCAGTGACCCAGCAACATTGTCCTAGTGCTAGATACTCTGAAAACCCCCAAAATACAGATTTCTTTTGTTCAGGTTATCTCTATACTCAGCAGTTAGTGTCTCTATAGTTAATAAAATATAAACAGCACTTGCTGTTAGAAATATACTACCTGGTATATTTTGTCATAGTAAGGAAAATTTTACAGTGACCTTTTATTCACTTGGCCTTCTCCATTTGCAGAAGGTTCTGGATAATCATTCCAAGATCAAGTTTTTCCTGTCCTAGTGCGGTCACGACACAGTAAAACAAAACAGAATTGAAGTATTAAAACATATCAGCAACATAAAAAATTTTTTAAAATCATGACCTGATTATAATAAAGTTGAATGTCATGGGAACTGTTGCTTTTGCCTGTGCAAAACTCTTGGAGAACAATTATGCTTATGTTCCATCTTTTAAAACTGCAAAAGTCTGCCTCAGATTTGAAAGTGACGTGAAGAGGAAATGTCACAGATGTGCTGTACTTGTGATAACTTGTTCTCTTCAGCAACAACATACCTTACTAGAGCTGATTTTTTTTTTTTTGTGAAATCTGTATTTTAGTATTCTCTATCGTCATGCTTTTTGGGGATACGTTGGTTAGATACAGTTCTAAAGCATTCCAGAAAGTAAACTAAGGAGCATCACACATGTTCTTCACAGCTTTTTATCATCCATGCTCAAAAATACGTTTAATCCTGGATAGAAGAGGTGAAATGGACTTGTAGTTTATCTGGGTTTGGATTATCCCTACTGAATTTCCTCCAATATTTAATCTCTCCAGCCTATTTTTTTCAGTATCAGCGGCTATGGTGCTTCCACGCTGACCTCAAAAGATTACAACAAATTTTAGCTAGCTCTCTCATTCTTTGTCTAATGGAAAGTACATTTTCCAATGCAGATTTTCACATTCTGGCACTGTGTTTAAGAATTTGTCCCCTCCTCTTCTCCAGCAGCCTTGTGACACTGATTAATCTATGTTTCCCTTGAGCTGCATGTTTTTTGTTCTGTCCCTCTTTCTTCAAATGTCTGTTCTCCAAGCCCTTTCACATTATGCTTGCCTGCCTTCAAATTACCTCCAGTTTACAAACCTCTCTTTTAAATACTTTCTTTGTATGATGTGCACAAAATGTACTGTAGAAGTAAATAAAAAAAAAAAGGAATAGGAACTATCAACAGTTTTTAAAGCTCATTTCTTCTCTCCCTTCTAATATCCTTGCTCAGGATATAAAATTCTGCAAAAAAAAAAGCAGATCAAAAAGATAGCAGCCAGATTCACAACTGTTCAGACATATAAAGGCAAGTTCTTGACACACATTTCATTTGAAGTCCTAATAAGGTGAGAGCAGTACAATATATAATATCCCTGTTCCTCCTGCTTGCAACCAACCATGAGGGCAGGGAAGCTCCAGTAGCCAGGAACATGAGGTTTTCCTAAATTACAGTTCCAGACTTCAAGCCCACTCTTTTTGCGTGTCCTGACCAAGCATGCTCTTGTTATTATGTGGCCTCATTTTGACACCTGAGATTGCTTGATGTGCTGGTGTCTATGGCAAGAGTTTTCTTTTGTGTGGCCCCTTCCATCCCTCCCCTCCAGCAGACTATTTAATCCAGCTACAATTAAGTAGAGATTTTCAGGGGTTTTTTTCCTTCTTTAATGTAATTTTTGTCTCACAAATTAGGTTTCCATGTGCTTATAAACCCTGCAGAACACACCTTCCCCTCAGTGACAGCCAAGCTGAGCCCAAAGCACAGCTGTCACTGCCAGTTTTGGCAAAATTAAAACTAATGTTTCCTCCCACACTCAGTTTTTCTGTAATTGCTGCAACTATCAAACTCTCACCCAAGAAATGGGAGACCAAAATTTAATTGTCACTTCAGCATGAAGAATTCAAACCCATTGCACCCATATGCCTATCTGACTGTCCTAATAACCAGAATATGCTGGTTTATGCAGAAAATGATGAAAGATTCATGAAATGAGAGAGAAAACACAGGAAGATGCTTCACTCCACAGTGCAGGGATGAAGACATTTTGGTAGGGTGATAATCCTGAATTTCTATCTCTCTTCCAGAAACATATCATGATTTTGTTTTAAAGAAACAGTACACAAAGCACAATGGATATTCTGTCAGCTTGTCATTTCCTCGTCCTGAAAAATCCTTGAATCTCTTTCTTCAGAGAAGCTGAATGAGAAGTCCATGTGGATGTTGTTGTAACATAATCTGTCTGCAAGCAGAGCAGAAGGTGATTTCTATAACCAGTTCCTCCTGAATATTCTCACTCCAGACTGAATCAAACCTGAGCTGTTGTATTTCATTTGGGACTCATATTAAAAATGTTTATGGGCAGAATGAAAGTTTAAACAAGAAAATCCTGACAGTAGAATTCCTTAGAATTCAAAAAGACTTAAATGTCACAATAACTTCAGTATATTTTCACAATAACTTAAATGAGGTTGGCCATGTTGACAGCATCAGTTGCATCTGTTAATGTCAGATACTTAAAATCAGTCCTTAGTACTTAGACTTTAACCATTTTGCTTACAAAAATGAGGAAAATGTAGCAAATGTATGTTTATACATTTACAAGTGAAAGATGCAATTCTGGCCTCCAGAGCATGGAGCTCACTTAAAAAGAATAAATAAATAACGCAGGTACTCACAGGGTACGTGTTGGTTTTTGTTCTTTGCTTTGAGTAAACTAATATTCAGTCTCCTAACGATCTTATTCCATTGGGTTGAAGGTGTCTTATCTTAAAACATAACAGGAATTTCCAAAATGAGCATTATGTTACAAAATGCTTAGGTAAATAAACAGAATGTAAGGCAACTGGTGTGCATAAACTACAGTGAACAAAATAAGGAATAAATTGCACTCTCTTGTGTCATCATGTGTGTCACCAATATGGAGCTGTCTCGCTACATTAACTTTTACACTTGTTTTAGCTCAATGTGAGATTTTAATGCAAAAGCTAATACTGAAGTATATATACCTGCTACGTACAGTGGAGAACTCGAATACACATAACAGAGAAGCAGCACTGCTTCGTACATATAGGATGTCAAGAGGCAAAACTGCTTGTCACAATGTTGCAGACAGATTACCAGAAATAATATTTTGTTCAGCTTCCTATGCTTTAACAGAAAACATAATTTGATGTCAATTGCAAATATGAAATGAGGGAATGGTTAAAAAATGTCATGACGTAAGCAAGTAACTTTCTGTCACATGTCAGAATGTTTTAGCAGAGTATATTGTTAACTCCTTTGCTCTGTTCTAATAAGTACAGCACTGAGCAAGACACACATTGCAACAAGCAGTTAAGCATTTTACTGGTAGTCCTTCCAATTCAGTTTACTTGTGACCACGCTTTTGCCAGGGTAAAGTCTCTTAACAAACACAGAGTTTCTAAAGGAATACTGCATTTGGGAAACTGCAAATGAAAAAAAAAAATAAACCCAAACCTAAAAAAGAAAAATCTAAATATTTTCAGTTTTGTGAGTATCAAATTTTCAAGAAAAATTATTTCAGCTACCTAAATTCCAAGATATTACCTCATAACAACCTGAAGCATTTCCAGAAACACTTTAATATGTGTCAAGCATCCGTAGGATCGAAAACCAAATAAAATTTTTTTAAAAGATTAAATTTAAATGATGATGCATTTTTCACAGAATCACAGAATGGTAGGGTAAGGAAGGGATCTCAGTGGGTGATCTAGTCCAACCCCGCTGACAAAGTAGGGTCACCTACAGCACAGGACCTCACCTAAGTGGGTTTTGAATATCTCCAGAGAAGGAGAATCCACAACATCTCTTGACAGACTGTTCCAGTGCTTCATCACCCTCAAAGTAAAGAAGTTCTTCCTCATGTCCAGATGGAACATTCCATGCTGCAGTTTGTGCGCATTGCCACTTGTCCTGTTGCTGGGCACCACTGAAAAGAGGCTGGCCCCATCCTGTTGACACCCACCCTTGAGATATTTATAGATATTTATAAGATCCCCTCTCATCCTTCTCTTCTTCAGGCTAAATAAGCACAGCTCCCTCAGCCTTTCCTCGTAAGAGAGATGTTCCTGTCCTCTCATCATCTTTGTAGCCCTCCGCTGGACTCTCTCCAGTAGTTTCTTGTCTTTCTTGAACTGGGGAGCCCAGAACTGGACACAATACTTCAGATGGGGCCTCACTAGGGCAGAGTAGGGGGAGGGGTGAGAACATCTCTCGATCTGCTGGCCACACTCTTCTTAATGCACCCCAGGATCCCATTGGCCTTCTTGGCAGCCAGGGCACACTGCTGGCTCATGGTCAACTTGTCATCCACCAGTACTCCCAAGTGCCTCTCCACAGAGCTGCTCTCCAGCAGGTCCACCCCAAGCCTGTACTGGTGCATGGGGTTGTTCCTCCCCAGATGCATCACACTTGAAGAACTTCAGATTACTCTCTGCCCAACTCTTCAGCCTATCCAGGTCTCGCTGAATGGCAGCACAGCCTTCCGGTTTGTCCACCACTCCTCCCAGTTTTGTGTCATCAGCCAACTTGCTGAGGGTAAACTCTGTCCCTTCAGCCAGGTCATTGGTGAGTAAGCTGAACAAGACTGGGCCCAGTACTGACCCTTGGGGGACACCACTAGTTACCAGCCTCCAACTAGACTCAGCGCTGCTAATAGCAACCCTCTGATTTCAGCCATTCAGCCAGTTCTCAGTCCACCTCACCCACCACTCATCCAGCCCACAATTCCTGAGCTTCCCCAGGAGGATGTTATGGGAGACAGTGTCAAAAGCATTGTTGAAGTCGAGGGAGACTTTTTAGTCTCAGACTTTTTAAGAATTTCCTCTATTTTTCTTTTTTAATAGTTTCCTCTGTTACTTTTTTTTTTTTTAACAGTAGGAATTCTAACCTAGAGCAGTAATAAATCTGTGAGACAGGTCAGTACATGAAAATCTGTTCTTGAAGCAAGAATTTTTTAAGGTAATTTTCATCCACTAAAGTATCAAGCACATTTGTAAGTGAAGTTCTCTCTTGGGAATTTGCATCCAGTCTCTCTTTCAATCTTTCCTTGTTGTGGAACGTATAGTGGGTATAATTCTTTCTATGTATGTATGTAGGCATTATGTATGTACGTATGTATGTATGTATTCATCTATCTATCTATCTATCTATCTATCTATCTATCTATCTATCTATCTATCTATCTATCTATCNATCTATCTATCTACCCACATACCTACCTACCTATCTTTCTACCTATATATCTATCTATCTATGGCATGTGTGAGATTGTGTGTATATATAAACATTATTCAATGTGTATACACCTAAGTTGTTCCCCACCTAAGTACTGGGAGCTGAAAATTGACACTTGAGGTCAGCAGTAAAAACTGGGAAATCGACAATCATAAACACATGTTAGCAGCCAGACGATACAATACAGAAATAGAGTTTTCTCTGCCAAACAGCTGAAAATTTTTGGCTATTCCCTATTCTAAAGTGACTTTCCTCAAACTGTTCAGTATCTGAGGACAAAATCGCCCTGCTTTCCTGCCGTTACAAAATCTTAATACTGGGATCTCTTATAGTAAACTAGTAGAACCAAATGCATTTCCTGTTTTCGCCTTAGCTCCTTGGGGTGCATAAGAAATGTACGTTAATGACGCAATGAAAGTAAAATAAGTACAGCTGTTTTCCATGGTCTGGTATGTTTCTGAAGGTTTCTATTAAACTTCATTACAAAAAAGAAAAAAAAAAGAAAAGAGAAAAGATTCTCTGTGAGGTAACACTAAGTTTCAGATAATGTAAAACCCCTTAGTTCTGTATACCACATACAGGGTGATACAGGAAAACCACAGATATTTATTTAGACATGTGAAATGGCAGACATGTCATTACAATAGTACTGAATGGTGACGTATGTCATTAAAAGAAGCTGTTTCACGACATGTCTTTCAATTATTTGGATGCACTGGAAATACTGCAAGAATTTCTTTTAAACAGTGTAAAGCTAATGGCATGCCAATCAAATTCAATAGAATGTCACAGAAATGCAGATGGCAAGAAAAAGTATTGTAGCATTCCATTGTTTTGTGTCCCCTCTGCCTGCTAGAGAAAGATCCTCTTTTCTGGGGAACATGAAAACAAGGCAAGCTGGCATTCACATCTCGCTTACATCCCCACATTGTTCTAAATGCAAAAGAGGAGTTCGGCATATATCTTACTGCACCTGTTTAAAGAAAAACAAATACTATCCTTAATAAAAGACTTAAGGTGCAAGTCGAGTTCAGAACTCACACACTTCCACGTTGATTGGAGATACACAGTTTAACAGACCAGTATGCAAAATGCAGGTGTCTAGAACAAAACATATCCCAAAAGGTCAAAACAGGTTTCCATGGCTTATAACGGAAAATATGTGAAATCAGGCAAATACTGAATGGAAATCTATTATAAATGCTTACATTTGTAACAATATTGGAACTGGTATGGGGCTTTTCCTAAGAATTACTGCCCAGCTGGTGTGAATGGTCCTTGGCTATACTTCAAACCATTGTTATCTTTCCAATAATCTTTAAATCTTCTTAAACGCCTTAATTGTTATTTATTCAACATGGACATATTTTTAACTAGAAGATTCTGCTTGCAGTGACACCATTTTCAAATGTGTGCACCAGTCTCATACCAAAGCTTGGAAGAAGGAAAGAATGAAGGAATGACGAATACTATGCAATTAGCACTTGTTTAGAGAAAGAAATCACAAAAAAGCACTGGGATGGGAGTACTAAAGGGTCAATGGAAGAGTTGTTTCTACAGGAGTCCACATGTTACTTTCAGGCAAACTGTGTAGACACTTATTAGGAATTGAGTAAGTGCTTCAGAAAGATTTGTAGAATACAACAAGGAAAATTACAAATTCAGTCAGGGTTTTTTTTCAGTGCCAGGGTGAGAAGTTATCCCAACAGCAGGGTTCCTAATTATGATTAGCTATTTGCAATTGTTGAGGAAAAAGTGTGTTAAGCATCTGCATTTTCATCAGGATGAGAGGATGGGCAGTTGAGTTTTCTTCACGGGAAGCACTGGCCCTTCAAAATGCTTATCATTTTCTAAGTAGAAAAGAGGCTATACACTAAAAATGTTGCAGGGTGGGCCTGATTTTGACAGCTTTTATTGTTGATCACACTGAACACGCACACTCTCCTTCTCTACTTTGTCTATTAAATACACAATATAAATACGCAAACTCCTCAAATTAGAATTTGCTGTAATTTAATTAAAATTATCATATATTTTGACAGCTGATGCAGGTATTAACAAAAAGAAAGATGTTCCTGCTTTGACAGAGTAGATGTGAGAGAGGACAGTTGCAAACAAGTTTTCATTACGCCTTTCTCTGAGGTTAAGAGTGGAAGATACACCACTGAAAAAAACTTGACTTCTAAACTTACATGTACCTGATAATTCTGCAAGAGTCTTAGCAATTTCACATGTCCATAATTTATCCTCCAGCTCCATCTCATAACAAGAAGGTCAAAATTGCAAAATCAAAATACTTCTTGCTTAGTCTGTGGTAAACTGGTAGAAAATCTGCATCGCTGCAGCTATCTTGCACCTAACTCCATATTTCCAACAGACATTTATTGAAAATCCAGTATTTTTGTTTATCAACAATAAACCTTGCATTCTTGCAAGTATTTTCAAGGTACTGTAAAGCAGAATGATGGAAAAAAGAAAAAATAATATATTTTTCTATTTTATGTATAGAAAACTTGCCCTTCACAAGCATGATCCATTTCCACATATGTACATACTTGTTAAAAATGAATAATAATCGTGACTACATTAGGAATTAAACCATTGGTAAAACTTCCAAAATTAAATTGGCTATTATATTATATAGTCAACTGTCATGGCTTCTTTACATTTCTGCAATAAAAAATGACATTTAAAATGATTATTCAGAGCACAGTCAGCAGAAAAAAGTGAGTATAAAAAATGAACTATCAGTGACCCAAAATGTAACTGTGTTGGCCTCTGTCACACTGATACTTAGCCTGCATCAGGGAATAATTCTATACCATGGCTTTCTAAAATCAGAATTATTAAGCAATGCTTTATGTATTGGGCATTATTGTTACTCTGGATGTAGATAAGCAAAAGACTGGAAATGACTGAATGTTGCCTGATTGATTTTTTCTCTTTAGAGTAATGCAAAGGTAACTCATTTGCCCAGAGAGAACCATCTTCATTTCCTGATTAAATGCAATCAGAGTGCTTTGGCAGGCAATCTGGTCTAATTTTAAAACTATCATACCAAGTGATCACTGTTAATAACAGCCAATATTATACAGCTTAGAAATGAAGGTCAAAAGATGTGGCTTGAAAGCCAAGACAGGATCATAGTTCCACTGTTGCTCATGGAAAGACCCCTTTGCTTCAATTCAAATCGTCCCTATAAGAAATGCCCACAGCAGATGTTTAGTCACCCATCACAGAAGACAAGCTAAAATTCAAGGGAGTGATGCGGTTTATCCACCTTTCCTTTTGCAGAATCTTGGATTGTACTGCTTATGGAAGGTAAGTACACTTCCTTGTAGGTACACAGAACACTTCATTCCATATCAAGATTTGGCAAAGAGTACATAAACATGGTGCATATACTGGGAAGAAAAGCATTTCTGTCATCAAGTCCATGATGGACAAAGGGGAAGAATCGCTGAAGTGCATCAGCTCTGAAAATGCAAAGAATCAGACCCTAGAACCCAAATGAACAGTGTTGAGGCTGGTATCCCCCTCCCAGTTCAACCAGTCAGACCTGTATTTCTGTGGCAATGGACCAGTCTAGTACCACATCAAAAACAGGTAGGTTCCACACCCCTCGTACTGCAGCAGTTCTCATTGTTTGATGGACTGTAACGCAAAGCAAGGGTAGCAAGTTTTTCATACAATCAGCAAAACTAAGTAGAAATCACAGAACAATTTTTGTCCATTTTGTCACCAGCTGCATGTTTTGATCATGAAAGCAGGAGCAATGCTGAATGACAGGAAAGGGGCCATGCCATTCATGCACAAGATACATCATGTCTTCCCCACAACCTCCAATTGCAGTATGCTGGCAGCTCTATTCTCTACTCACAAAGTCCCTCACATGCTCCCATGCAGATGTCCGGATACTTCTTTTAATTACAGCTCAGACTCCTGATGGTGTGATAATAACCTAGGGACTGAGACCCTCAAAGCATTTTCACAATATCGCTGTCCTGTTCATATCAATGATGAGACCAACAGGTGCTCTTTCTGTGGGAAACAGTGAATGCCATCCACGCCTCTATGCAGAAAGCTGCAGGGAGGCTGTACTTTCAGCCTGGGCTTCCCAGTTGCCCTTGTCCGGTGTTGGGCTGTGTTTTTTCAAAAGGCTTCAAGCAGCACCACATTGGAGAGCAGGGAGTACAAACACCAACACAAGGCCATTTTTAAGCAACCATAATTCACACTAAGTAGATATGTTAGTCCACAGAAAAGGTGCTTGCTGCTTTTTATAAAGACTGATCATAGTAAATCTGGTGAGGATGCACAAAGATACATTCTTTTGTTCACAAGTAACAAAGAGCTTTAACGCCTGCCTCAGTTTCAAATCTCTGCGCAGCCATAACAATGTCACTGCTGTGGCACATCCGTAATTTGTAGTGCATTTTGAGATTCTCAGATGAAAGGACCTATATAAATGAAAACTATTATTATCTATGTAGCAGACAGATTCCAGCTCCACTGTAATATACTGTTCTCCTCAGGGGGCTCAGGCACGTGAGCTGTTAAGTACTCTCCATTTCCATTACATCTCCTTGGAGCTGAGAGCACTCGGCATCTAGTAGGATCAAGCAGAGAACTGAGTTTGGGCTTCAAACCCACAACCTTCACATATGCAAAACTTCCATCAAGGTTTTAAATCTGTGCTTTGGGCTGTGGGAAGGGTAGCAGAAAGAGGAAGTGTAACAGAAAAATCAGGGGAAAAAAACAGAATACAATAAAAAAAATGTAAATTACTTAAAGCATTAAAAGTGTAATTGCTGTTTGAAGATTAGATTACCGAAATTACCGTCCTCCCACCAGATGACTGAATAATGCACCACGTAAAGCAAGAGACATTGTACTGGCCATAAAACTCACATAACATCAGCAAAGAAATACACATTTATTAAATGACACATAAAATGAAATAATAATTACAAGAGCATTAAATGTAAAAAAAATAAGTGAGAAATTCAAAAAATGTGCATGGGCATAAACTGAAACATTTGCTTTGTTTTATCCAGTGCACATACACAAAGCAGTAAATTTCACACTAAGGGTTTTGGGTTATTTACGCCCTCCCCCCACTGGGAACTGCACAATTTCAAATCCTCAGTATTTCCACCTCTAATTGCTAGAAGGGTTCATTATCAGCTGTCTAAAGTGCAATACATCAACCTTGCAAAGCTGATATACAAAAGACTTTCACACATCTGATGGGCTGCTGTGCTAAATACATCTTAATTTGTGCTGCATCTGCTGTTTTCTAATTTGTTTGTCATGCTGTGAATGCTACAGACTTTGCTACAGCAGCTCCCTGATTTTTTTGTTTTTAAAAACACAGCAGCTACTCAGAAAAGAAATGGCTGAGTGCCACCATTGTTCCTCTGATCCATGGAATGACATCAGTTCTTTTATATTAAGCATTAAATACTTGATGATATGTGTTTAATATGTTACATGCACATGCTACGATATGTCTCAATATACAAACTATATGTATGTGTGTACTATTTACATCTTGCCTGTTAGCATTCACTAGATCATAGATCTCTTCAAACCAGTTTCTCTGCATTTAAAAGAATGTTTAATTTAAGCCACTTTGTGTTCTGTGTGCCCTCAACTATTACTGGCAATCCATTATTTTTTACCAAAAACCTGGAAAAGTAATGCTGTCAAAACCCTAGTTCTTAATCAGTTACACATGAAAAAGCTGACGGTTTTTTTACATGTTGAAGGGCATTTGTGAACCCACCTACAGTCCTTAGTGCAATGAGTGTGGCGTTCTCTGTTCAGTCTCTGCTGAGCTGAAAAGCAAATGGCAGAACAACATGTGTAATTCAGCATGATTCAGAACAGATCAAAGTCTCTATACAAAAGAAGCCTCAGCTTGAGCTGGCAGTGAAATTATATTTCTACTTTTCCCTTCCTAAACTAGAGAGCTTTCCCACGCACAGCGAACGCTAACACTGGGGACAGTGCAATTAATTATTAGTGAAGCAGTCTGTGCTGTCATTAACCTTCACAATCACAAGAATCTCACACTCTCTCCTTCTCCAAAAATAACAGCAAAATACTGGTAGTAGTATTTTGTGCGTGTCCTCCTGCAACTTCATGGGTTGCAACATTAGAAAGGTACCCACCTGGCATCATACACACATCCTCCAAGAGATCTTGAGCTCTCAGAGCCCTTGCTCTTAGTAAGGCCAATGCACTGTCAATCACACCACCACCAAAATCAGCTTTCAAAGAGATTTAAAAACACATGTCGCTTCAAAGCAGAATCTTGCCATTGTCAAATCCCCACAAGGTATACGCAAAATAAAATACCATAACCCAAGCCATAAATGTTGTTATAAATAATGTCCCTTACTTATTTGTTTTTGTTTAGCTGTCAGTCTTCTCAGACAAGAAAATTTGTCTTGTGCACAGCAGGCAAGATATAATAAAAAGGATAACTCCCTTTGTTTCAGCAGAGCCCAGGCTTTAGAGGAGCAGCTGGAATGCAGATTTACTTCTCCTGTTTTTGCAGCGTGACTCCTGACGCTCTAGCCATGGAGAGCTATTTACACAATGTCAATCAGTCTCCAGTGTCAAGTCCTCACAAGAACATGCAGCAGCTATTTCAGAGGGAGGTTTTATGACTGGGGAAGCCATAGACAAATCAGTGCTACCATAAAGGAGTATGTTTAATCAATAACACATATTGTTCAACTAGTGTGGAAGAAAAAAACCTCGTAGAGTAACAGCATTTGTAAAGGTTAATCAATTCAGCTAATTGTAAATGCTTTCAGTCTCCAGTCCCTAAACAGTTCCTTCTCTTTGTAGCTGGTAATTCACTGCAGGATGCAGCAACACCAAGCTGGAAAGAAGGAAATGGAATGGAAGGAAAGCAGTCAAATTTCTCATTACTATCCATGTTGTACTTTGTCTCTGTCTATAACATCAATATATTTACCACAGGGAGATAATCTTTTCTTTCTGCTAGCACTGCCTTCCCTCTTTCCTTACACACAAAATAAAGAAAGACGTCTATGCTTCATGGTCCAGACAGATGAAAAGGAAATCAGGGTATTGATCTTTTTGTTCAGCTCTTTCAAGGCCACATGTATGACTAATCAGTGGGGTAGTTATTGCACTGCTCTTTATTTCACAGCCATAAGGAAAGACTTTTTTGTTCCCAAATAATTGTTTCCCGTAGAAAAAAAAGGACAATCAACATGACTCTGTGTGTCCGAGAACTAAAGACAGGCCCACAGAACAATAAAGGACGTAGAGCCTGATTTCAAATTTTGTCTCTAGCCCAATTTAAAATCAGCCTGTGAAGGTAGGTTGGTGGTCTCCGACACTATTGAGCTGTGTACTTGTCTGTTATTTCTGAAAGCCCTTAGAGTTTTCTAAGGTGATGCGTGTTCCCTCGTCATTGTACATCTTAGTCTGGCTTCTGTATTATGCGTTTGAAATACCAAACGCTTTCCTTATGGCACCCACTTCAGTGTGCCTTTCCAATAATGCCAAAATTATCACAGGAGCCTGAAAGAACTGTTTGGTTTTGTCCCTCATATTTCTGCTATTTTCAGCAACTGAAAGCCATTAGCAACTTTTAATTGTACTTTTGCAAAGCCAGCCAAAGGTCAGAGACTTCTGGTCTTCAAAGAATCAATCAATATTGATTAAAGGTCAAAGCAAGCACTGAAAACACAGTGTGTGCTCTGACCAAACAAAGCACCATCCTTCCAGTAGCAAAAAGAAAAAAAAGAATAGAGGAAGAAACAGTGGCTTGTCTCATTCCTTTTCACCTTCTGAGCCCCAGCTGCCAGCACCCTCCTTGTCCTCTCCATGCCCCTGCCAGCTCCTCCTGGCTCATTGCGGCCAACTGAGCCCACCCTCTGCTTGGATATCCCTCAAGAGGAAAGCTCTGGATATTTTTTCTTGTGAGTATTTAAAAAATCTCAATGCAGGCTACACTTGTCAAAAGTCTGCCTGGACCAGGCTCTGAGGATCGGTAACAAGGACACATCCAGGAAAAACACATATTCATACAAGGTAATTCAGCTAAGGCTATCATATAAGTGCTCCTGTTTGGATAAGTATTTCATATGAAACTGATATCTATATAATTGGTTTATTTTTTTACAAGTAGATGGTCTGATATTTTTGCTTTCTTTTTTTTTTTTTTGAGATTATAGGAAGGTCTATTCCTACTAGGGATATCAATAATATGTCAAAATTCAAGGGAAATTATTAAAACCAAAAGGTGTTACATCAAATGAGGAAACATCTGAAGTACAAATTTCATTATTGTGATAGCAATTAAATTTTTAATCTGCTGTGTTTAATGAGTTTGTATCTTTGCTCCCAAATTCTAGTAGAAAAATGTGATAAAATGATGGGTTGGGGTGGAACAAAAGAAAGAAATACTGTTAAGCAAATAGTATTTTATTAGGCAGAAATGCTCTTAGAACTGTAGTTTCAGAAATAAGTTAATGCACATTTATGTATTAACTTTACACAAATAATTGCAACTCAAGAGTGCCACACAGCTTTACAGCACGAGGAACATCAAGGAAAAAGCATGCATCTGCGTATTAGCTCAGCATCAACCTAGGCATTGAATAGCTAAGCAGTCCTATGTGTCGGATGTGCTTTTCCTAAACCATGCAGATCTCTTTCCTCTGTCACTGTCATCTTGACATAACTTTAAGGGTGGCGCTGTCATAACTTTAAGGAGAGCCTCCTGGCCAATTTTAGGCAGCTGCTGTAAATTTTGAAGTCTTATTAACTCACCTCTCAGCGAAGAAAATTGGGACCCTATTAGCCTGAAAGTTTTGAGGGTATTTTTCTTCTTCACTTCATCCGTGTGTTCTCTACCACTAACATATTGCTACCTCTTATACCTTCTCTTCTTCTCTCTGTCTCCACCCCCCCGCTTCTTTTTCTTTTTTTTTAAAGAAACGGTTTAATTTTCTTTCCAGATGGTAAATTTTTACATCAGTTTAATAATCTCTTGAAGGTATACTGGAGTATTGCTCAACTCACTTCTGAATTAAAGTACTTATTAAAAAACTTTGAAGCACTTTAACAATTTTAAATCACTCTGCACATAGCAATTTAAAATTATTGGAGCAGTTTTATAAGCACTTGAATTTGGATGTGATCAGAGACCTGCAAATGTGCAATATAGAATAATTTAAAATTATTAGAGTACTTCACTTTTTTATAAGCTCTTCAGTTTGGAAGTGATCGGGTTCTGACTTGTGAGCTTACGCATTGTAATGTGGTACTCCTCATTCTTTGAGAGATACAGCCTGTTAAATCAAACTACTTCAATAATTGTAAACTGCTATACATAAAGCATGCTTGGAAACCTAATTTCACTTCTTAAATTAAAAATATTTTTCACTCCAAATCCTTAAAAAAGCTTTTAAGTGACACAACAGCAATTTACCTTTTTGGAGAAGGTTGTCTGAAGTTTTCCCAGGATAAAAACAAACTAAAAACTCTACTTAAAAAATACTTGAAGAAGTTATAAAAGAATATTTTCTATGAGCCTATCTTATGAATCTTCAGCAAAGTTCAAAATCAGCCTTCTGTATGTACACATATATTGTTCCATAAACCTTTATTTCATGAATAAGAATTTGCAAGATCAACCATCATATACAAAACCAAGTGAGAATCATATAGGAATAACATTGCATATTTTCATGTTGTTCGTACTAGTGATTAAATGTAATCCTACTAGAGATTTTTGCAAATTCTTGTCTTCCATTCAAAAAAAGTAGTTTTGTACTTGTTTAGGATAACATTTCGCAGTCTCTTCTATGAATAATAGAAGCGTCCTGTCTGGAGAACAGTCTCAAAAAAGAAGCTGCACAAGAATTCAGACTAGACATAAGAAAGCATCACTCTGTAGGCATTGTTGCATATGTATGATGCAAATCTATAAAACTGACCTGATGCAACAAAAGTGCTTTCAGGTACTTTGGTGAATGCAGTTCATTTTTGTTTTTTTTTTTTACCAATGGAGTACTTCCAGCAAAAAGTATTAGTACAGCAGAGAAAACAATAGAAAACGTGGACTTGCTAACACAACTAGAAACAATGAAAAGGTGACATTATTCATGAAAGAACTGCTGAATTGCTGTTACTTCAAAGTGCTGCAAACAGTAGAGTGTGCTTATCAGAAGAAAGTAAATAAGGATACATTGAAACAAGTAGTGCCAAGTAGCGTTCCATAAAACAAAACATCTCTACCAGTTCAGCAAAAGGGCAACAGTAGCAAGAGTACAGTGCTCTCTGACAGTTGAAAGCGTTAGACTTTGAAGTCAGATGTGGGAGTGCACATATCTGTGTTTCTCTTTTGTGACTTGTGTTCCTCTCTACAATGTAACTGTAAGAATGAAATGCTGGGTTGATTGCTCCCATGAACAACAAGACTTCAGGCAGGCAGATGGGATTAAATACTAATCCCAAATAGCACCATAATTAATTATCATATATCAGCAATATATGCGGTATCTATAGCAATCCTTAGTGATTGAATATTTGTAAAATTTGAAGCAATGATCTAACACTCATCGTGAGAATATCAGGGCTGCAAAACATGAAAATCATGCAAAATATTTTAAAGAATGTCTTTTATCTATTAAACAATGAGAAAGCGCAAAAAGATGGGCTAATTGGTCAGGCAAATTGCATTTCTGGTAGAAGGCTGTGTAGCTTAGATGGGTGGATGTAATACAACTCTCCTTTTGTTTCTTGCTTTCTAGAAAGAGAAGCTGCTTGACAGCGTAACCTAACCCAGAGGTCTGGAGTTGACAGTGAACAAAACCATGCAGTTAAGACCCAGAGAACTGTAGAATACACAATACTAGGCAACAAATTGTCTGTCAGGGAAGTTTCTTCCTGTACAATTTCCACACAACATTTGTCCTGTGCCCAAAATTAGAGGAAATAATATCCCTTCTTATGAAAATCCTCGTGCCGCTGGATATATAATCGTTCACATAATGCATTCCTCTCAAAGTCCTGGGGAGTCCTTAGTCTTTTTGATTTTCATGTACTAAAGTATTACACAAGTTATTGCACAATATCGCAGTAAAGCTCTGCATAATAAGTGTTTCCATTTATCAGTTCAAAATTCCAGTCTTGTCCACAATCATTGAAAGAGAAGCTTTCCTTTTATGCAAGGTCAATCTTCTTAATATTACTCATCTCCTAAAAATGTCAAACCTCTTTTCAGCTTTCTTTCATCTACAGTTTGAGTCTGGACTAAATGTCCCCTTTGTTCTGTTATTCCCACAGATGCAACTTCAAAGAGGCACTTCAGAAAAACTTTGGCAGGATTTATATTTTTCTAAACATATTTTTGGGACCTCCCTTTTAGCTTTTCTGCACATCTTTGATAGAAATACATGTCAGAGTTCTTCACATAAGACATTAGAAACTTCCTTAGAGGACTCATGCTGTTTGGTAGTTCAGTAGGCAGATCACTGAGCAGTTCTCTCGGTCACTACATTAGCAGCTATCAGCTGTTATAAGCATAAAAACTCAATTGCTGTCCTCTGCCATACATACTAGCGCTAGCACATGCACATGACTGAACATGTGCACTTGCACATGACCCAACACTACGTTGTAGCCGCTGGAGTCACCTGTGGAAAAAACACTTCTTCTCTATCAAAGATGAGTCCAAATTACAGTAGTTTGCTTATCTATTTTATTTTGTTCCTTTATCCCTGCTTTTAATCCCTTTCCCAGTAAATCAGAGATGCACTCCTATATTCTGTGATGTTTCTGTGTTATTCCGTCTAATTTCAGATTTTGGCTTTGATGCCTTCAGTGCATATGCATGCAGCTATTCCATTTGGACAGCAACATGCCAAACAGTTAACTGGATGTAATCTAGCTCCGCTCTTCAAGCTAAAATTAAACAGATGATTTTACCCTCACTGAATTTGCATTTTGTCAGTTCATGCTCTGCTGTTCAACTAGGAGCTACGGCTATTCTAGTTTCTTTAACACATTTTATTGACTGCAGTCCACTAAAAATTCTCCCACTCATCAGCAAACACAGCCAAGGTCCCTTGTGGTTTTACAGTGTTGTCAGAGGCTTTTCTCAGCTGTTTCACTTTACAAGATCTCTTGTCCCTAGTAATACATATATAATTCACATATGAACTGGAATAGTTCCCCGAAAGCCATTCATCCCCAGAGGAAACTGCTCTTTAATTGTTTGTTATGCCCTCTCAGCAGGGAGGCTGACTTACACCATACATGTGCATCATTTTATTTAAATGACAACCTACCTTGCTACGAAAGCTGCCAGAGCTGTTTGATCTTCTTCCACTAAGGTTTCCAACTACAGAAAGTCCCCCGAGAACAAAGCAGCAGATGAAAAAGAAGTGTTGCTGCTTCAGGCAAGCCCTTTTAGCCAAAGCTATATCAGCAGCAATATGTAGAAGGAAAAAATGCATGCTTCAAAGGTAATTACGATGGGCTGCATCTACTTATCTTTGTTTAAGGTACACATTTTAGGATCAATTTCCCTCCTCTGGCAAGGGGAACTGCAAACTTCACCATCCTAAACCACCAAGCGTTAACTGCAACCCAGAAGAAGCCTCTCTCCCAGTCTCTATCATCCCCCCTGCAAGGATCACACCTCACAATAAATGCCATGAGGCTGATGTCTTGCAGCAGTGGGTCTCCCAGCCTCTCCAGTCACCACTCAGCCCTTCCTGGCCTCACTCAGTCCCCTTGCCAGGTGACTTGCAAGATGCCCTGAGTTGCACTGAGACTCCTTTACAGCAGGACTTGGGATTTGCAGCACCAATACGCTGCTTTAATGGGCACCAGCAACACAGGGAATGGAGCTCAGCACTGCATATGAGAATAGCAGCTCGCACAGCAATGCAGAAGCACTCGCTGAACAAAATTACCCATTTTGCTTGACAGATGTTTACACAAACCCTCTGATCACTTGTAATATTTGGGAAATTGTTGCCTGAGGTTTGCTTTGATTTTCAAGTTCAAATGCAGCATTAAAAAATATCCCCGTAAAGAAAAGCAGAATTGCTGAGTTTCACTGGGTTTTGAATCCTAACCCTCAAAATCACCCCCAGGTTTCTCAAAAAGCTTATGAAAAAGAAGGGGTAGGAAGAAAAAAAAACACAACACAAGACCCTGTCCCTGAACCTGGGCAGAGTTTCAAATCTGTAATGAAACACAAAACCAGGCAACATTTAGGTTGTTGAAGGTTTCACAATCGGTTGTAGTCAGAGGCTTAGACTGAACCCTAAGATAAGAAGTAAACGTGCTGGTTTATATTATGCCTTCTTATTGCTTCTGATGATAAAACTCTTCATTATGAGAAAGATTATGGAATTTCTATTCCAGGATTTTTCCCAACCCAAAAAATATCACCTACATTATGGAGTCTGAAAATAAAAATATATGAATTTGACGTAAGGTTTAAAGGACATACCCTGAACATTCTTGAGCAGGATTACTGAGCATGGAAAGTACTCATCTTCAAGGTCCAAATCAGGTTTTAATAGCTGGAGGAAACACTGCAACAGAAATTTGGGAGTGTAGTTTTATGCTTCTTCGTGCTGCACAGACACTGTCAGTAATGGTTGGAGATATTCATCTCCGTCTGTTGTTTCAGCATTGATTGTATGAACTCCTTGCAGCCAGCAGCGTAGCTCAGCATCATCCTGCTCAGGAGAAAGCTGGCAAGGGAGCTGGGTTTTTAAGTGACTGTTACCAGTCCTCACTGTCAGCACCTGCTGCTGCTACAGCTAATCCAAGGGCAGCTCTGGCTTATTGGCTTTCCACCATGCTGACTGGAAGTGCCAACTAAAGGGGTATGGATGCCATGCCTCTGCCGCAGCTGGAAAGGACTTCAGAGGAGGATCTGGACGAACCTGATTCGCTTCAGGGTAACCAATTCAGAAAGCCAGAAAACCCCCCAGAGAGATGAAGGAAAGTGTACATGTGTCAAGTAACTCATTCTTGCACTCCCTCCAGTCTTATAAAAGGATCGCATACATTTCGTATATTTATAAATTGGTTTCTTTCTTTGCAGGCCACTGACAGCCCACAGACCTCTGTGCAGATTTGCCAAGAATAATTACTCTGGTCACTTAGCAAAGCAGTGGATCCGTCATCCAGAAAGCTATTGCCTAGCAACAGTTCGCTTACCCTTCCTCCCTTGCGATGAGCAAACGTTCCCTGCCCTCCCTGTTCCCCTCTTGTTTTTATTGGCTTTCTGGCTGCAGGCAGAAACAACTGCTCACCTGAGCATGGTTCAGCTGTATGTACAGCCCTACTGGGTGTAAAATCCCTCCTGACAGAAGGGCTATCTGTCTGTGCTGTTTATGTCCACATACATGTGAGAAGATGCATAGTGTAGTTCAAGAAAATATTGCTGCCAAGAACTCTGCCTTTGATAAAACAGTCTCACTCTACACATAAATCAAACCCATTTCAAATAAGATTATCAACATGGCAACTTTGGGCAAACTTGTGATCTGGCATGGTGGGTGGTGAAGAGAAGAACAGGAAAGAAAACTGGTCGTATCAGACAAGAAATTCTAGCGGCACCACCTACAGCCATTGGACACCTAATTTTCCTCAAAGGTTCTTCATTAGAGTATATTTTATTGTTACTGCCATAGAATGGTTAGCTACTTTCTAATTTTGTTTCATATGAAATTATTTAGGCAGTGATTTATGGAAAAGAACTATACTTTCCCTCTCCCGCCGTGGAATTCTTCTTGCTCCTCTCCCCTGCACAGGCAGCACCACTTGTTTTTTAGCTGAAGGTGGTCAGCAGCACAGTGCTTTTCTCTTATTTTTCTCAAAGCTGTATTTTGGAAAATTGCACATTCTATTTTACCAACAACCTTGTGTAGCATTCCAGGAACATTTTCAACATTTTAAAGCTACATTCAGAGGTTAAACTAACATGACAAACTTTGCCCTCTGCTATATCACCCACCTCTCTGCACCATGTTGTACTAGGGGAGCCTCAGACCTGGCAGCTATCCTTACTCTCAGTAGTGACACAGCTGTTAAGTACCAGCTCTTCCAGAGCTTTATGCTCATAAGTGACAATTAACTAAAATGATACAAATATTCTGTATTCTATGGCACATCTGTGCTGTTGCACAGTGTAAACCTCACATATAGTCTGTAGATATATTTGTCACTACTTGGCGTGCATATAATAATAGACACATTATAAAAGTTATGTCACGTTTAAAAATGTTAAAAGTCCTCATTTTAAACATTTATCTCAGCTAGCCAGAAATAAGTTTTAAAAAAGCCACCATAAATGCACAGAGACTTATGCATACCTTTTGAATTGTGCTTGTGCTCAACACCTAAAGTCCATGCCCCAAAACAGGAGAAACCGGAAATCAATCTTTGTTTAAAGAACTGCCAGAAGAAAGTCTTGAAATACATGACCTTGAGAGATTGTAACTTCAGTTGCCGGTGGATAACTGAATACCTAACACCCAGATCATCCACTAAACAAAGAAGATAAAGGGGAAAAATATTAATGTTCTATAGATCAACATTTCAATACTCTGATTAATGGAGTGTTCTTTAAGTAACAGCACAGTGTCCTTATAACCATTTGCTATTCTGTTTTATTCCATGTTCACATTTTTTTGAAATTCCTTCAAATTTTTGTGGAGGAGATCTGCTTGTTTCAGTATAGTTATTCTTTTATCTCTTGTCATGAAATGTTTCAGTCTAAAATAAAATATCTCTCTCTAACACTCTTGTCCCTGCCTATTTGACAATGATTTTATCTTTTACTTTAAACGCTGCAAAAACTAACTCTGTGTCCTTGTTCATGTGCGAGCATCCTTGATTATTTCAGCTGCAGTATGAACAGCTTGTGGAATAGTGTCTGACAGTTAGCTACCACTGAAGAACCTGGAAACTCAAAAGAATACTTGTTCTTGAACAAGTCTTGTCATTATAGAGAATCTGATTTTTTTTTTTTTTTTTTCACTTTCAACAGGAAAATGGGAGTTTGTTAGTGAAAGAGATACAGAAAATCCCAAGAATAGTTTCCGGCAAGTTATAACCAGTAAAACAAATGTTAATTTCAGGTCCTAAATCTTGACTTTTTCTACCTACAAGCTGTTTAGCACATACATTGAAGACATGAACTTCCAAAACATAAAAAAGAGATGTATAAAACTTGAAAGCAAAGGTTTCTAAGATTCTGTATAGTTTTCAGTTGAATTAATTACTTATAAAATTATATTATTCTTAATAAACCTCTACCCACTGATTGAAAGATGCCTTCTTAAATGTAATTTGATTGCTGCAGAAATATCGCCAGTGTATGTATCATATGTTACACTTTTACAAATACAAATGCACTGTGCAATTAATCTGTTTTCTTCGAGGTTAGTAACCTCAGCAGCACTGAAACTTATGGGAACTTCAATATTGATCCCTACACAAGCGGAAACATGCTGATGCTATTGAGCCTATGTCCAGACAGAAAGGCTGAAACACATTTTGAACATAATACCACATAGAAAAAAAAATAAAATTGAAGAAGTGAGGTTTAGAATGTTCAGAATGAAAAATAAACATAAGAACAGTAGACATAGATGCAAAAAGCAAGGTAAAGATGGGGCAAACTAGGGATGACTACTGGCAGGCACAAATTGTGTTTCCCAGATTTCTACGTTACAGCACACTCTGAAGTACAGGATGCATAGCATCAAAAGCGAGCGAAACACAGATCATGCAATACTTCAAAAATAAATACTCCTTTGATGGCACAAGAAAGTTGCACAAAAAAAAATACAGAGGTTTTCTGTGTCTCTGCTTCATTCTCCTCTCTAATCTCTTCCCACTTTTGCAGCTGATTATTTGCTGTTATGTCATACTGTATTATATAATTTCTGTTTTTCAAGCAGAAAGAGACTATTTCACTGATTCACCTCACTCTACCGCCAGCTTCATTATCATCAAGTAGTCAAAGTCTCTATTTGACTTACTTCTTGTTGAGTTAATATCCAGAGAGTTGACACCTGGAGAAAAAATACGGTGTGCCCTCAGTAGCAGAAGTTTTTCATTCAGTGCTGGTCCACTGAGACAGATCATGACAACACTGTTAAGGTTCATATTACCCCGTATTAAAATATTTTCATTATTAACCTACATTGCCCTTATCTTTGACTTACAGACTTCAACTTCAGAACCCAGACTTTGTTGCTTAAAAGCAGTACCAGAATTGCAGAGGTGTCCAAGACTATTGTACAGCTCTGTAGCAATACCTACAACAAACACTGGCAGAAAGTGACCTAATCATACCACTGAGAAGAATTAATTTGCACCTCAGAGGAAGCAAAACAGGACTTGTTTGGTCTCTGTAAGGGCTACCAGCATCACTTGTACTGGTACTACACAATGGTGGAAACACATTTGAAAACTATCAGCTTAAGCAAAACCTGTCTGAACAGAGCATATCCATAGCCAGCCTCAGTAAACTGTTTGACTGATTGTTCTTGCTCTTTGTTCCAGTCACAGACTGTACATGAACAGCTTCTAATTTTGTTCATTTTCAAAATTTTTTATAACCCAACCAATCTTCAGCTTATTGTATTAAGTAAGCTTTTGTTTTGAGCTTCATGCTTGCTTATAATAGTGAAGAGTCTACAGAGTGAATGAGAAGCAGCAGTGAAGAGAGAAAAGAGCCTGCCAAAAATAAGAGGCTTAAGCCATATGGAGACATCAAGGGATATCTCTGATGTGGATGCTGCCAGCATTGCTTCTTCCTCTCTGCTTGGCATTTCTGCAAGCCACCTTACACTTCTGAAACTCTCCCAGGCTTTGCTATGCAGCACAGGGGACTGTTCTCCAATAAATGAGACATCACTGAGCTATATCTTTTCCAAAATGCCTGGTGAGCTCCATGCAAATTAAAAAGCAGATCTAGGGTACTCCCACAATTGCCAAACAGTCAATTCTAACAACAGACACAGATGTGTCCACACCTCTCTGAAATTAATGGGGTAGGAGGGAAGGTGAACACGTGAGATAAGGGTAAGTGGATACAGCACGGATGATAATTCAGGGCAGAATTATGATCATAGCAAGATCTTCCAGCAAGAAAGTCAGTGCTTTTGTCATGCCTGAGGCTGGGCAGTTAAATCCTTGCTAATTTGGCACTCTTGCCCTAATTAAAAGTTACGACCAACTTGTGAACAGCCGTAATGCTATACCAACAAATGGATACAGCTGAGCAACTGAAAAAATGTGTATGGCAGAGAAATGAGCAGAGGAGTTCCAAACAGAAATGTCCAGACAACTACTCGTTCCTATCTGACCTCCTGTGGGTGAAGAAACATGCCACTGTTAATCCAGGTCTTGGAAACACTAGTGTAGAAACATAAAATAGTGTGTCCACAGCTACAAAGCTCTTTGTGTCCATGGTGAGCTGAGCAGACGGGTGTGGGAAACACCTCCCACACTAATTTTGCGTCTGAGTGCTAGTCTCCCACAGAACTGAACAATACCAAGTTATGTACCCCAGATGGTTTTTGGTTTAATTAGTTGGCAAAGAAGAGTATAAATTCTGTGGGATTACGTGTCCAAGATGGGCACAACATTTTGCTGGAATTGATTTTTGACAACTGATTAAATGTCAAAAGTTCAGAAGTTGATTTTGCAAAGTATTACATTCACTAAAAAAAAAAAAAAAATTCTTAGCCAGGTGCTTGCTATATAGTCCTGACTCCTACAGAGCCTGTAAATGCTCACTGCTTACATATCTGCTAGTGTATGCATTGTTACTTACAGTAAAGTTACTGACATCTTTATTTAATGTTCGCGTTAAAGTACTACTGATAGGATTCAATTCCTCTTGCTAAGTGCTGTACAAATATATTGGAATGACCTGTCTTCCCTTTGCAAATGGAGCACAGAAATGGGGGAGTGGGAAGATAGATAGTCTCTCCTGATGAATTAACTACACAAAATTTAGCAGCTCACCACCTTTCATAGCTAGATGCACCAAGCCTGATAATTTTTCAAGGAGTAACTCACAAATATCTTGGAATAAAATGAAGCAAGAGCATCTCAGGTTCCTTTGACCACTGATTATTTCAATAGAAATGTGTGCTTGCAGCCCAGGAGTTGGAAATAATTCCAGCATATGAACGCTGTTATTTTCAGCATTGCTGGTGTACAGCTAGTTACAGTAGCATCTCCAGAAACATGACTCATATAAATGCTCTCCGCAGTACAGAGGAAATGAAATCAAGGCTTTAGGAGTAGCCTTTCATATTTTAGCAAAGCAAAATTTTGCTCTTGCATTTGAATAAGGAAATTAAGGTTGTGATAAAAATTACGTACACCTCATTCTCTATAACAGAGGAATATAGGAATCTGCCTGAAAGCAGTCTGACTAGTGTAAAAAATAACCTGAAACCTGAAATGCTCCTTTTCTTTAACTTTTCAAAAGCACTTGGCTATTTACTGTAATATTTTTCACTCAAGCGCAGTCAAAGACTGCCAAGCATGATTTAGTATTTCTTTGTCTGGGAAGTAACGATAACCTAGAGACAGGGAATCAAGAACACTATGGAAAGTGTTTCCATCTCCACTAGCCACAAAGCATCAGCTCTAAACACTGGAGTAGCAAATAAAATTCTAATTCCTGACTATGAGCAAGGGATTTATTATTTCTTCCATTTCATTTTTTCAAATTCATCAGTTTCAGCTCATTTAAGGATTAGTATATTCCTCAGGTGATCAGCAAGCTTTCATTTTTGGCGAAATACCTGCAGAATAGGAGGGTCACTATGAATTAAAACATCTTTTTGGTGAACTTCTGTGCACCTGCATGAAGACAGTTAAATTAATTTTCCTTAGCTCTAGTCTAGATGACACAGAAGGCAACAAGGGCATCTGCATACAATAAGGTCTTCTTCCCTGTGGAGGAAGAGTTCTCTGCAAATATGCTTTCCAACCAGAATGCAGAAAAGCAGGCAAGCCCACGCTCATGTGTGTTGGGGTTGTCACTGCAGCCAGCAGCAGAGGCAGCCACTGTCATCCCCAAGGTACGTAAGACATAATTCATAAACATTTAAGCACTGTTTTAAAGCATGTAAATTGGTGCAGAAATGTTAAGTAGTGTATTTTTCTTTACAGGTTTTTGCTTTGCTTTTTGCTTTATATTTTGCTGGCGTGACAGTGTTATTTTTGGAAGACTCTTTTCTTCACGTTCAACTGCAAGTCCTGAAGAAAAAAAGACAGTGCAGGACTCCTGGCCAGCATATATCCCTCAGCTCACTGCAGAATTATTACACAGAATAAACACCACTGTTCCATCATACCATATATCAGGAACTTTCCCTAGAAGTCTGTGACAGTTTGCAGAGAGGTATTAAGGGATACAATACTAGCTGACCTACAGATGAGCCAGTCATCAATGCAAGTGCTCGGTGCATGGGGTAAGGAGACCCTGTTGGTTAGCTAACTTTTGGACTCCTGTTTCAAAACACAAACTACACATCTCTGCATTTCCATGTGTAATGAAATCTCCCCCACAGGCACAACAAGAGAAGATGAAGTATTCTCTCAGCTAAAGAATACAGTACACAAGCACAGAGAAGCAGCCAGTTGCATAATATATTGCTATCTTATTTTGATTCAAATCTAAGTATTAATTGTTAAAACACCTGAGGTGTTAAAGCACTGAAGAGGTGTCCTGTAAGGATGCTCACCAGACCTTCAAAGTATTAAGGGCCCCTGGACGTAGGAAGGATGGAGGTTGGGGTGTGTTAACTTATTTTTAATACTTCTCTTGTGGGTTGACTAGTTGTTTCTTTCACTACCCCACAAGTTATGAAGGAAAAAGTAGTCATCACTTCCACAACAGAAGTCTGAATGATCTTGAATAAAAGTGTGCTGAACTCCAACCCAGTCCAAATATTTATATATTCAGGAAACGTTAGTCTTCAGATGCACACTACAGGGTCTGTAAAGATGCTATCTTTGGCTGCAGTGTGTTGCATGCTGTAATTTCTCATTAGCAACAAAGTTCTCAACTACAGTCTAGCTCAAGACAAATGTAAATAAACTTTACTTTAGACATTTTTGTTCCTCAATTACTTTCTGATGTCCCTAAAAAACTTGCTGCTGTGAGGACTGTTGGACAGGAATATGGCCAAGAAAAGAGAAAGTGTTCTTACCTTGTTTTCCATACAAAAGGAATTATCATATGTAATTATGGCTATAATGAACAATAATAGCTTAAGAAGAATATAATGCCAATTATGATAGCTTGCTATTATGGGTGAGGCAGTGAAATGTATTCCTTGACAGTTGAAAGAGACTGAAGCTTTAGATACTAAAAGAACACTTTTAGAGATTCTCCATATTTGCTACACTAGTACTAACAAATAATGTTGCTGACAGTTAACAACCGTTCTACTATTTATTTCACTGCTGAATTTCTACCAGCAGCATTTAGCCACTTGGGGATTTTGGATGGAATGGAGGAATGGAGACCAAGCTTAAATTCCTACCATTTCCAACATTCCTGTCCTAACTTATGCTTTTGACCGCTTCTAACCTCTACCAGGTTAATTGCTTTGGACTCTCATGTTTCAGCTTTTCTTAGAAACGTATATTGAAGTTAAATAAAATAGCTCTGAGGAATTATTTCAATAGGATTGACTTTCTCAGTTTTTTTGATCACAGTGTTGTGTTGTATGACATCTTTTCTGCAACAGTTTTCCCAATTTACTCATTATGCAGAGATAAAAATAGTCTTTATTAATACATTAGTATTACTTTAGTGATATAATCTTCACCATGAACACCTACCACCATCAACCCAAGACATCAGAGACCTATCCATTTGTCAAGTGGTTGCCCCTTAAGCCCCCAGCCAGTCAAGCTGGTCCCTGTTGTTTTCGGGTTTCTTTTTCCACATCTTCTCTCCTACGCTACCTGGAGGAGGGGAGAGAAAAAACTTTAAATCTACAGTTATACACTCTTAAATGCCTCTATGAAAACTACTTCTGCCACTATGATTAACATTCAGTCCTGTCTGGCAAAGGAAGACATGAAAACATTTGACATTGAGATTTTACGCTGACTTCTCCGTGCTGGCTACTTGATTAGATTCTCTTTCTGTTCTGTATCAGTTGCCACTTGTATACCACACCTTTCACTATATACTTTGGGTGAAGAATACCTACAATAAATCTCAAGATTCTTTGGTACTGCTGTAAATGAAACTAACAGTGATGCTTTAGATAAATACATACTGCTCGAATTTCTTCTCTCAGCATATGTTATCAGCCGATCTGAAACTCTTACTTATCATAATTGCTGCCAGATAACACCAATCTCCAGTATTTCAGCATTCCATGCAATAGCCCTATTTTCTCTAGTTGAGAGGGAGACTTTATAAGCAATTTCATCATTTTATCAGGTTTGTTGTTAAATATTAATGTGGAAATTAAGCAAGGTTTAAACGCTGGTTTTGAGATTTATTTTTCATCACGTCTGTTATACCAAACCTTAATTAATATGCTGTGAAACGAGAAATCTACAATATCACTAATAAAACCTTTTAAGTGGTAATCCTTCAGAATCCTTCCTTGTAATGGTTGAGCATTTGCAGTACTAAACCAATGAAATTCACACATACTGCAATGGAGTAGTGGAGCGATTATTACAACATTTTTTCCAAACTACCTTAGGCTTTAGATGATTAGAGAGTAGTCTTCTGTTTTAAACTTTCTGCCAACAGTGCGGCTTTAAGCTCAGTTGGATTGTGGATAAAATGTAGTATAATGTATGTTGACAGTTTAATAACATGGGTTACTATCCTTAGTTTACTTTATGATGTAATACATCTTTATAGGAGTCCCTGGAGATTTCTACTATGATTTTCAAGGCAGAGAGAACTCAATAAACTGAAATACTCTGAACAAGGTTTCTATTTCCTGTATACTTTGGAAGTTTTTCTGAAAAATAAATAGGTGCTACAACTTTTAAAAGTTTTTCTGACATGACTTTATGTTTTTCTTGTCATGTAATAGATTGTAAAGGTACATTTCATATAAAGTTATACAATCTTTTAAAGTTCCTTTCTATAACAAATGGTCTTATTTTTCAGCTCTCGGGGGGAACTTTTCTTTTCTATGAAACATAGTAATTGGTTTTCTTTTTGTCTTTTTTAATTCTCATTATAAGCACATTTAGATCATGCAGTTTGCTGATGTTTGCCAGTAAAGGTCATATACATTTGGACTAATTATTCTTCTTGTTTTGACAAGTACATGCATAGTAGTGATTAAGTATCAAGCAGCATAAATCCAAACAACAAAATCAAATACAAGAATTATTTCATTCTTCAACTGCTTTCATATAATTTTTACAGGTAATTATGAAAAGAAACTAATTGGAATGGAAAGAAACTTTTGGTGTTGACTAAATATCAGTCTAAGTGAAAGTAGCTTGAAAGGAGTTTCAATCCACTTTAACATTAAAATAAATTCAATTGCCAGTTTTCACAAAATTCTTGCAACACTAGAATTCAGAAACTACTGAAAGCACATTCTTTATTTAACATATTTCCTTTCAGGCTGTATACAAAGAGAAGTTAATTTTGAAAGTGTAATCGCTTTTCAGAACAATGCCAATGGATGACTATGTGCAAATGCTTTCAAGTTACTGCTAACACACAATTTGCTGGGGTCACACGTCCTCAAACATTTGTCTAAATGGATCGTTACCTAAACAATATGGTATTCTTCCCTATTCCAAGCAGACTGACCACACAAAAAGTTTTTCAGGACACTTCTACAAAGCACTTTCAGTATGAATGATTCATATGAGCTAGCCTGCTATATCCACACCAGTGTTTATGACACATTCTTTCCACTCTTATTGTGTAAACAAAAATTTTCTCGTCTGAATGTTTGCAGTAAGCCCATAAATGTAGGCTGAAATAAATATGTACTGTTTGTCAAATAAATGTTAGCAAATACTTTTTTAAAGCACACACAAGCTCTACTTTTCTGTTAACTTAAACCTATTGTAAAGTAAGCCTCATTAGGAAATTCCTGAAGGACGCATTGTAAGACCACCAGTACAGAGAAGGTTGAATGGTGTGATTACGGACACTTCATAAAGACAAAAAGCAGAAGCTGGAGCATGTGACCTAAAAGGTCTTTTCACTGTCATTTAAACCTTTCTCTTTTCATCATCCCTTTGCTCAATCTGGGTAAGCACTGCAACCAGTGAGCTTCCCAAAGCCTCTCAAGCCAAAATCATTTTCATAACCCCCACAGGAGGAATATGCAGATTTTTCACCATCGGTGGGCATGCTGGCCTCTTGCCAAGAGCCTGAGGGCCATCCCTAATTGACATTTACATCTACATACTTTTTCATTCCCAGAACAGATAAGCATACACAGAACCATGACATTTGCTTAGGCTAGTACCACTGAAGAGATAATCCTGACTGTCTGAATTCACTGAAAACCAGTTGTTTAGATTAGCTGTAAGGTTCGCTTCTGCCCTGCTGCCACAGTGCAGGCTCACGGGCAGTATTTGACCATCCTGTGGGCCATATACTGAGCAAGAAACCTCTACAGTGCCAGAAACCCTTGGGGCCCGACATCTAAAGATGCTTAGCAAATTAGGCATACAGATGGGTCATCAATCCCATTCGCTGCCACTGAAACCCAATATTCTTAAAAATTTGGTCCTCTAACCTTAATCTTGCAAGCCTACTGTAGCTTTCTGTTTTTAGTGACACAGCTTCTAATTGTGTCAATAGACTTGCTGAATGACTGGCAGACTTCACTATTATTTCTGTGACTGATCATATCTCTTACTCTGCCTGTGGGTCCCAAGAGGAATGCCAAAAGAGTGCACGATGTTGGAGCAAAAGTTAGCTAGGATAGAAAGGTGACTTGTGCATAGGTCTACATGCACACGTAAACTTTTTATTACTGTTAGACATGCTTTTTATAGATATCACGTATGTGATCAGCTCCCTCTTGATGAACATGCAGGCAGCTCCGCTGGGACTTTCCAGGGCTAAGACCACGACTTATTACAGCTTCACCTATAAGGCTATCTGGGAAGAGGCAGTAACACCTTGCACCTTCTGCAAGCCATTATAGTACAGAATCTGCAGTACCCAGCTGATCAGTCATCACTGGGCTGCAGACTGCAAATCTCATTTGCCCTCTACTTTATTTTGAATAGGTACTGCAGGATCAGCTCTCAGTTTCTGGACTAGTAAAAGAAAAAAATCTTTATATTCAATCCTGGTAGAACAAAAAAAAAAAAACAACAAAAAACAAAACCAAAAAACCCCACAGGAAAGTCAACTAAAACTGAAACTTGGAAACAAGATAGAGCTGTTGCATCTGCTCATTCTATCTCATAATGTTTATGGAGACATTAGAGAAAAAGAAGTGTGCATTATTAACCTGTGGGTTACCTTAAACTTCTACAGAGATTGTTTTTAGATTATTTCAAAGTACTGTATGAACTCAAATCTTACAACTCATTTAAAACCTGGTGCATAGAGGGGTTAAATATTCAAAACCACAGATGAACACAGTCCAAAACCGAAGCTAAATCTTGCCTCTCTTGATTGTTCCTACCCCTTGACACAAGCACCACCTCTGCTGCTGAAATCACACAGCTGTTAAAATCAGTATTTGCTGAACCTACATCTAACAGAGTTTCTTCTGATATACTTGAGCCTAAGTAACAGAAGCATCAAGCCCTTCTACTTGCAATTTCTCTTGGTAAATGGGCTCAACTTTGTCCGTGGATCTAAGGTGGTGGGCTTTTTGCAGACACGGTGAATCAATGCCTAACATCTGACCCACTGATCTTCATTCTCTGTCTTCCACCACTAATACCTGACAAATCTGCCTCTTTGAGAAGAAGTAAAAAGCAATTAGCATGGAACTCCTTCATTTTAAACATTTATTTGGGAATCCAAAGCTATCACTGTCACTGAAACTGAGTGACATCAAACCAGGGCCCTATTTGGTCAGTATATGGGACAAGTACAACAACTGAGGTTTATTCTCACAAGACTGAAACATTTAATCCCCCAAACAGGTTTATACAGGATCCTAGGTGGGAGTTCTTTTAGCCTCCAAATTTTGCTGTAGGTGATCTAATAAACTATCCAAGGAAAATATGTCCATACCAGAGAAATAAACAGCATGGCTACAGAGAAAAGGTTGTTTATAAATACTTGGGTCACACAAAACAGTACTGCTTAGAAAAAATGTTGATGCATCAAATCTGTGAGTGATTAAATTACAATTATGAAAGTCATTGCGAAGCATTAAAGACATAAATGGCAGAGTTCCTACCCGTTAAATCTAATCTCCAATACACATCAGCTGTAGCTTGGCCTGTCTTGTTAGGTAAACAAAATGTGTCTTGACTGTCATTGCCATAAAATATTAATGCACTGGAAGTCTCTAAACCTTGCTAAGCATAAGGCCTATTATCACACTTAAGAGCAAAGCAATCTAATAAATCGCTGGCTGTATAAAAACCAAGTCAGCTGGCAGAGACAGTCATCTCCCTAAGGGATAGTAAGAGCCTAATCTTCAACTATAGCAGCTGCATTTCCAGAGAAATTATGTTTCTATTGCTCAGTAAAAATGGATTTGTGCTGTATTCTGTTATTTAAACTCTAATGGAATCATTAGGAATATCCATACATTATGAACTATACAAAATGAACTAACAAAACCGTCTATCACATAGGATTATTCTGGGCATTATTTTTTTTATTATTATGCTAGATCTTTTTTGCTTTTTTTTAAGTCCAAATGAAAGCTGAACTGAATACTCCTAATACGCATTTTGTAACAACCTCAAGCTCATACATAAGTAATCTCATGTGTTTGCTGAGCACTGAGACGATGTCCTTAATTGAAAACAACTTACTTGTTTGGCACTGGTATGAGGTCCTTGCGGCTGTATTTAACCATAAACACAATATTGTCTTATACTTTGTAACAGAACAGATAACATTATGATTATGTTATTTTAATGGTGTACTTAAGGAACATACTGTGTGATTTAAGAGAAACAAACCACCAGACACATACAAGACTGCACATACAAAAAGAAGGTAACAGACAAAGTATGTCAGTCAGGATACTATCAAAATTACTTATTTGTTACATTTGGGATTAATAGAAAATTAGTGTGTTCTCAAAATGGACTAGATCAACTCCTAAATAGCACGAATTACATCTTTAGATGACAGTAAAACATTTCCTATTAAAAATTCAGGCTGAAAAAAAATCTTCAACTATGCTACAAGTAAATGTAGGTTGATCATGGAAAAGGTTTTGATAGTTCATATGGCAGAATCATAGAGTCGTAGAAGCATTAAGTTTGGAAAAGGCCTCTAAGATCATCAAGTCCAACAGTCAACCCAACACCACCATACCTGCTAAACTGTGTCCCGAAGTGCCACATCTACATGTTTTTTACACACCTCCAGGGATGGGGACTCAACCACCTCCCTGGGCAGCCTGTTCCCATGTCTGACCATTATTTCAGTAAAGAAATTTTTCCTAATATCCAACCTAAACCTCACCTTACACAACCTGAGGCCATTGCCTCTTGTCCTATCGCTGGTTACTTGGGAGAAGAGACCAACACCTGCTTCACTACAACCTCCTTTCCTAGTTGTAGGGAGGAATAAGGTCCCCCCTCAGCCTCCTCTTCTCCAAACTAAATAACACCAGTTCCCTCAGCCGCTCCTCATAAGACTTGTTCTCTAGACACTTCACTAGCCTCTTTGCTCTTCTCTGGACATGCTCCAGCAATTCAATGTCTTACTTGAAGTGAGGGGCCCAAAATGAACACAGTACTCCAGGTGCAACCAGAGCTGTGTATAGGGGCACAATCACCTCCCTACTCCTGCTGGCCACACTATTCCTGACACAAGCCAGGATGTTGTCAGCTTTTTTGGCCACCTGGGCACACTGTTGGCTCATGTTCAGCCGGCTGTCAACGAGCGACCCAAGGTCCTTATCCGCCATGCAGCTTTCCAGCCACTCCTACCCAAGCCTGTAGCACTGCATGGGGTTGTTGTGACACAAGTGCAGGACCCAGCATTTGGCCTTGTTGAACTTCTTACAACTGGCTTCAGCCCATTGATCCAGTGTGTCCAGATCCCTCTGCAGAGCCTTCCTACACTCAAGCAGATCGACACCCCTGCCCAACCTAGTGTCATCTGCAAACTTACTGAGGGAGCACTCACTCCCTTCATCCACAGAATCACAGAATCACAGAATAGTAGCGGTTGGAAGGGATCTCAGTGGGTCATCTAGCCCAACCCTCCTGCTGAAGCACGGTCACCTACAGCAGGCTGCACAGGACCTCGTCCAGGCGGGTCTTGAATATCTCCAGAGAAGGAGACTCCACAACCTCCCTGGGCAGCCTGTGCCAGGGCTCCGTCACCCTCAGAGGGAATAAGTTCTTCCTCGTGTTCAGACAGAACTTCCTGTGCTTCAGTTTGTAAGATCTGCATTATGATGCAATATGATGCAGTAAATATTTATTTTCCTAAAAATTAATCCTTAATGTTGCCACAGTCAGAAAAAGACTTCACGTCAACATAAAAAAAATGAAAAAAAAATGCATAATTTCTTTTGGCATCTTCAAATACTGCAAATAAATCTTTTTACACAGAAGAGCAGAGAAAAAGTTTGTCCTAATGAGGAATGAATTAAGTGTAAATTTGCCATAGAGAAAACTCCTTGAAAAATACTCTTCTAAAAATTCCTTCTAATTTTGGGTTGATACAAAATACTGTTCACAAGCAGTAATCGAGCGTGATGAAGATGATCAGTCTAAGTGAAAAGAGAGCAACGCTACCTAGACAAAGAAAAATGAAGCTGTAAGAACAGCGCTTTTGACACGCACAAACTGGCTTTGAAGATCCTGCTCTTTCATTTCTGAGATGGTTTTGTAAGCTGCCAAAGTATGGGAAGAGCCCTGCAGGAGCCCTGATTTACCTTGGCGGATCTATGCTAGCTAAATTATGAGTGACCTTCTTGCAATCTTAAACCCAGACACAGCATCTTTGAGAAGATGACAGGCCCGGTCTTTGTTCTCTCTGAAAAAATAATAAAAAATGTTGCATATTTCTGAATGACCCTAGGTAAAAAAAAAAAAAAAGGAAAAAAAGAAGAAAATAAAGAAGAGAAGTAAGCGTAGCTGCCGCTGAAGCATCAGTCTATACACTAAATACAGTAACCAACAACCCATAGCAGATATCTTTTCTCCGGTGACTTTTAATGACTCTTTCTTATTTTTCTATTTGTGCGAGAAACAAATGGCAGATGGAGCATTTATCATTGCTATGACCCTCACATATACAAAAAGTTACTTGAGTAGATGCAGCTCTTGAGAATAGCTACTTTATATCAATAACACTTAAGTTTTGAAGACTTTAGGCCATAAAGCTGGACAGTTGATACTCAATAATTTCAATAAAAGGGAAAGACAGAAGAAGCTTAATAAAAACACCACTTTAGGCTCATAAGTGTGCAAAAGCCTGATTTGAACTCCACCTCCTGGCCAAAGGGGAGAAGGAAAGATTTCAGCTGATGGCGATACTTTTCAGTCTTGTGTTGGAAAACAGGGAGAAAATGAAGGACCGTGGTACAGCCATGTGTCAAGATATACCATTGGGCAAACACTTCTGAAGCTGAGAGCATCAGATACAGAAAAGGCACGAAAAAGAATTTTTATCAATCTCTTTGTTGTCTGCCTACCCAGGCAAATCTTAAACCAGCCAGCCCTGCAGAAAGGAGAGCCAAACTCAAATGTCTTACGTTCACTATCCGTACCCGAGCTGATGGAAAATACCTTAAAATACCTGGCTATTACCACCAATGACATTTCCAAGGAGACTTTTAAAGCCACATCAGGACTGCGGCCGTGCTCTGTATTGCTTTGATGCCAGCAGTGCTGTGTGAGTGACGCTTTTTGCTGCGAGATGAACGCACAAAGATGAAGCGTTGACCCGGCATTGCCCATAATCATTAGCTGTGTTTAAAGAGATGCAGAGAAAATGAGCCGTGTCCACAAAATAGTCAAAGCTTCCTCAAAAATATCACACTTAAACCCACACATTAGCATAAATGATACATTTAGACTGATCCTTAGTCACACTATTCCATTTTTCTCCATTTTATGTCTTGTTTTCTGCATAGCAAATTGTCAAAAGTCCCTCAAGTTGAGCAAAAATCCAGAGAATGACATGTCATGCTGTCAGGTAAAGAAATGGGGTTTTAAATACATTTTCAATATACACTCACAAAAGCTCGGAAACAGACTAGAGACTGAGATATGACAAAGTTTGAGGGACTATTTCTGCCAATCTGTCACACACTGCAGCGCTCAGACCAGCTATCAGAGAGGGAGACGCTAAACCACAAACCCTACATGAGCAGTGCTAATGCACTCGTCTCGAATTTTCCTAATAACAGGGACATTTCCAAACACAAGTACAGGCTGGGCGGAGAGTGGCTTGAGAGCAGCCCTGAGAAGGACTTGGGGGTAGTGGTGGATGAGAATCTTAACATGAGCTGGCAATGTGCGCTGGCAGCCCAGAAAGCCAACCAACCGTATCCCGGGCTGCATCAAGAGCAGCACGGCCAGCAGGGCGAGGGAGAGGATTCTGCCCCTTTACTCCGCTCTCCTGAGACCCCACCTGCAGTCCTGCGTCCAGCTCTGGAGCTCCCAGCATAAGCAGGACATGGATGTGTTGGAGCAGGTCCAGAGGAGGCCCACGAAGATGATCAGAAGGCTGGAGCACCTCTCCTACAAGGACAGGCTGAGGGAGCTGGGGCTGTTCAGACTGGAGAAGAGAAGGCTCCGGGGTGACCTCAGAGCAGCTGCCAGTACCTGAAGGGGTCTGCAGGAAGGATGGAGAGGGGCTTTTCACAAGGGTGTGTAGTGATAGGACAAGGCGGAACAGCTGTAAACTAAAAGAGGGCAGATTTAGATGAGATATTAGGAAGAAATTCATCACCATGAGGGTGGTGAAACAGGTTGCCCAGAGAAGCTGTGGCTGCCTCCTCCCTGGCAGTGTTCAAGGCCAGGTTGGATGGAGCTCTGAGCAGCCTGATCTAGTGGAAGATGTCCCTGCTCATGCCAGGGGGGCTGGAACCAGATAATCTTTTAGGTCCCCTCCAACCCAAACCATTCTATGATTCTATGATTGAAAAAAACCATCAGGTCCAGTTTGAAAGTCCAGAAGTCTTCCAGGTATCTTACTGACCATTTCTATCAAAGCAGTGCTTATAGGTTCCCATTGCTTTAGGGACTCTGAACAGAATACAAAAGACAATTTTAGAGTCCCCAGAAGGTGAAGAGGCACCTTATATGTACCTCCTCCTCAACAGCAAGGCCTCTCCTCTATGCCTAGCTACTCCTCCTTGGTGTTAGCGCACCAAGCGTGCATTTATTTAGACCAGCAAGCTGATTTAGGTTAAAAATACTTATTCAGGAGAAAAAAATATGTTTAAAACCTGAATCAGTCCACATATCCAGTTAAGTGGTGCTCAGCTCCATCACCACCATACCAGAACAAACAACAGAGTGGTGTCACGAGATGTGCAAGAAGTGAGAGCGCTGGCCAGGACTGAACAACTTTATTACAGGAGGAATCAAAGCTAATAGCAAAAGCATAAGGTCCAAAAGAATCGAGTGCAACAACCAAAACTAAAAACGAAGCCTCCCAGCATTGTGTACTCTGATAAATGTGCAATTTTAGGATTCCACAGAATTATAGATCCAAAGATCTCTATCTAGTCTTCATGAAGAAGTTGCTGTACAGAAGAAGCATGACCTTGCGGCTCAAGAATCCTCCAACACAACTAGAAAAAAAAGACTGGAAGGGAGAAATAACGGCACAACACGCTAGACAGAACGTATATTGAGGAGATGCCAGCATTACTGGTGAGCTCTAGGCATTCGGTAAAGGAAACAGATTTCTTGCATATAAGTGCCGATGTTTTTTCAAAGGCTTCATATTCTTGGATTATTCAATTCTTTCATGGCCCTAAGCCATCCCTGCCTGGCCAATTTTTTTCCCCTTTTAATTGAAAAGAACTCCAGCTGCCTTGCAGAAGCAAACAGCAGACAAACGCCCCACGCCATGGAAACTGTTCGATGCACAGCAAGCTTTTCCAGCAGGAATCATCACTGGAATGTACGCAGAATTAGCATTTCTGAGCCTGCTAATCATTTTTGGTAAAAAGCAACAGTATCTGCAATGTTGCTGATATAGGAGTCAGATGAACAAGGTTCCAGCTTATCTACAGCTAAGAGTAAGCCAACAAAACTTAATATTGCAGTAATATGGCTACTTATAAAAGAAACTACAACTGACATTCTGGATACAGAGCTTAGCAAGGCCTACTTAAAAGCCAATCCCTAAGTAGCAGTGAGCAGACAAAAAGACATATATATATATATATATATATATATATATATATATTCCCAAACCTTAAATGTCTTTGGAGCCTGGACTTTGTTCTTCAACAGAGCAGAGCACAGACAGCAACTGCAGCAGTGGTCTGGACCTAAGTTTCAAGTGTGGAGCCTACAATGTTCAGGAATAATATCCTCACGTTGTGACCTTTTTCTTTTACACTAGATCCTCCATCACTGTGAAACACATAACAGCGAGATCTTTGCTTCTCTGTTAAGTTAGACTGAAACGTGTTTTCCATGTCATGTATGCACACAATGTACACATCCAGAGTGCGGCAGCAGAAACTTGATTTTATAAAACAGACTGAAGTTATGCTACCTAATAGCTAAAGCGATCTACCATCTTGTTGAATTTCCCGTAGTAACCAAAATGGATTTGGGAAACTATCAGGCCAGGCTCAATTTCGCAAAGAAAAATCCCCAAGCGATATGACCCATAAAACCAGTGAAATTAGGTAACACCAGTGTTAGGAAAAACACATGAGCCCAGTGGAGACCCTCAGGCTGAAGTCTAAACTTGAGGCAGTTTTAATCCTGACCTTACCAGAAAGAAGTGTCAGAGCTGTCTTTTCTTCTTTTGTTTTTTTTCTGCCAAACAGTGGTACAAGAAAGAGCCCAAAAGTGGCAGCTTGAAGTGGTAATGCTGGTACCAGCGCATCTGCTGCTCTGCTCCCCCACCACTGTTCAGCCCTTCAGTGCCTCTCAAAGTGAAAGCACAGACGGGTCTTTTGGTTCAATATCCCTGTGGGATTTTAAATTATGTTCATGCAGAACAGGTTTATCTCACAGAAAAACTACATACTAACATTTTGTTTCTTAAAATTGTGCTAACGGTTACAAGGCATTACATATTTATTACATATATTCTGGGCCTCCAGGGAAAAAAACCCCCTATTTCTCCAAACTGAATTCCATCGGAAGATAAAATACTTCAAGATCATTAAGATAAAGTCTTTTAACCACTCCAGACAAGCAATTTATTTCTTCCAAACAGGGTAGAAGGGCACTCAGCAGAGGATGCTCATGTTAAAGTTTTCTGTTGAGATGCTGCCAGGAGCTGTTCAATGAAGACAAAGCACTTTGTTTTTTCCTTCCAATTTCATCCACAACAATGCAGATGAAGCTTTTATAAATGCATATTTTTAACGGTTTACATAATTTTAACCACTGTTTTATCAAAGCTTTTGGTATATTTTTATCCCTTTGTATGTCATAAATTTTACAAGCCTAAGTTAAAATTATACATTTGAATATACACATGTGCATACACATATACGTGTATAAAAATATAAAAATAAAGTAGATGGCAACAGCATTTATCATCATTAACCTTGGCTTTTCCATCAGTTTTATCTACAGGAGCACATTAAATCAAGCACGCAGGGACATCGTCATTAAGGCTGCACTGATAGCAAAGGAGCTCAGTCAGCTCTCGTAATATGAGTCAGCAATTGTTCGGTGATATCTTTAATTTGTTACAAGCTAAATCCTCTTCAGAGTGCCCGCTGGAATCCAAAAGGTCAGACAGGAAAGTGGCAGAAAATCAATACTGACAGCTTCTCTCACCCTCCACAATCTATATAGCTCTTTCTAAGCTAAATTGCTTTTTTCTAATCTTTCTAATATTTGGCTGCTTGACCCTTGCTTATGTAACATTAAAAAAAAAAAAAA
>Ga0065711_1000286_pt1 | contig 75210 bp, 30 predicted proteins | sample Hoacrofraction12_FD_59098 | JGI IMG/M metagenome (GOLD analysis project Ga0065711, IMG submission 59098) | Hoatzin crop microbial communities from Cojedes, Venezuela - Epithelial fraction 12 v2 (version 2) | ecosystem: Host-associated > Birds > Digestive system > Esophagus > Crop | place... | reverse complement strand
TTTTTTTAAAAAAAAAAAAAAAAAAAAAAAAGAAAAGAAAGAAAGAAAACAGCTTTACCTTACCAGGATATATGACAATGTTCAGTATGTATTTCCATTTTAACTTGAATTGCACATATAGTATTAGTATTGTATTATATTCGCATTCACTACAAAGTCCAGTGCTTTACCTTGGCCAGAACATACAAATAGATTTTGCTAGATGAGATTTTGCTAGATGTCCAGTACTTTTCCTTTTTCAATGCCTGTAATAAAGTTTGTGGGAAACTCACATGCCCTCAACTCTTACTGTTTTCTTTGGGAGCTGAAAATATTCCTTAACTTTTGCAAGTGAGTCTGCCTGGCTAATGAAGTTGATCTGAGCCAGCCAGACTCATGATACCTCTACATTCGAGTCTGTGAGAACTCCTTGGCAAGAATCTGCAGTCTCACCCTGAATTAATCTTTTCCGAGCCCCTACCCAAAAAAAATGTAAAAAAATTTTTAAGCAGCTCTGCATTATCCACTTAGATCCATGTCTAGCAGGTTCATTGTGTAAAACAGCATTCTCTTTTGTGTCCTCACACAGTTTTGTTATTAAGCAATAACATGTGCAAACATGTTTCAGAACAATGTTCCAGACTTTGTCTGTAGTTAATTTCTGAATGTCATTCAACACCATTTTTTGTGTCTAGATATATTTGGAAGCAGAAGAAGTCTTATAGCATCCAATTTGATTGTGTATGTTTTCTCTGGACCCTTATGATGTTTGTTTATACTTTTCTACAGGGTAAAGCAAGTCACAACAAAAATATCCTTTGACTGTTAGGAAAAAAAAAAAGTCAAAATATAGAAGCAAGAACAGTCTACGCATGGTATGCCTGTAAGCAATTCAGTAAAACAGCAATTTCAGTTTCATTGTTCAATATTTCACCAGAAATTATTTATTTTATTATGGAATTTAAAATTGCTGCTTCTGTACTGTAAATGAGCATACATATACCGTGTGACTTCATAAGTGCACTCATAATTTATAATTAAAAGAAAGTTAGATCTTATGGCAGATCTAAGACTCCCAGTGACATTCTAGTATTATTCGCTGAAGGTGGGTAAGATGAGGAAAACTTCACTAGGTCAGACCAAAGATCTATCTAGTCCAGTAGGAAATTTTACAGAGAAAGTATAGAAGGACCCTTTTGAGGAAAAAGTCATTGTATATTCCTGCAACTTGCGCCAGTCAATAGTTTAAGGACTTAAAAGGTATGTCCTAACCATCATACCAAATATCCAGTGATAGACCCATCCTTCAGGAATTTGTCTAAACCTTTTTGAAGTCGTTTATAGTTTAGCCTTTACAACACCTGTGGCACAGGTGCAATTTTTCACAGGGCATTTATGTGTTGTGTGAAGAAATATTTCTTTTGGTATGTCCTATGCTTGTTACCTGATAATACAGCTACATAGTCCTGTTTGCACTGTCTGTGCTCATTTCCTTGCACTGCTTCCCCGTTAAGCAGCCTGTCACCTGAGGAGGGAATACATCTGGCTTGAGATGCTGAACCAACAGTGGCTGCCATTTGAGCTTGACTTTCAGCATGGGAGAAGTCTCACTGAGCAACATTTCTCATTCTTAGTAGATATACCTGTTGCTGATGATTTGTTACATTAGTCTTCGTCATGATTATTAAGGATGGAGGTCTGAAAATTCAGAGAGTCTGTGAAAAGAACGTCTGTGATTTGCATGTTGATCATTACACGTAACTATATCGCATTAAAAACACAGCTGTCTATTTGCACAGTAAACATTCTGCGATGATTGTCCCCTGGGTCACTGCATCCCCAGTCTATAAGACCGTTTTGACTGGGCAGGCATTCCCCTTAAGCATTTTTTTTTCTTGCAGATATACTTTAGTTTTGCCTCCTGAGGCATGATTTCTGTTGAGGTTGCCGTCCCTCACAGAGAAACTTATTTATGGTTACAATAGTTTTGATGAGTGCTAATGGTATGTTTTGCCTTTATACGATGCTTTTCTGTTTCTTTTTTTATCCACAAAACATTTCAGGATAAATTGTTCATAGCTCCAAAGCTCCGTGCATTTCTCCCTGTGCCAGGAAGACTAGGAGATGAGTCAGTATTTCTTGATAGCAGCTTTGTGTGAAGCTGGGGGTGAAGGATAGAGAGGATAATGTGTCTGATTTTAGTTCAGCTATTCTGGGCCACCATGCAGACTTAAGCAGCTGCACAGAATCCTGACTTAAGCCACTTTGGGTTTGACTCAAATCCTTCTAGGGAAAGATTTCATAATTTAGGTGACATTTGAAGTCCTCTTTGTTCTTTCTTAGTGTAACCTCCGCCTGTTCCATGATGTAACATTCAATTCGGCCCAGTGTTTCTGCCTCCAGACAGTCAGGCTGATTCTAGGAAAATGCTGTTTTACGAGTGAAAGCACTCAGTGTGTGTCAAAAATATTGATATTCAGTGGAGTTGCTATCTCAGTATTTAGCAAGAGGAGGATTATCTATTGAAACAGAGGTGTAGATTGTTTTTTACAGGCTCATCGCTGGCTTTAGCATGAATGCTTCCTTCTGTACTTACCAGAGAGAAGACCTCTGAGGATTCTTATTCTGTAGTAGAGCATTAAAAGTGACCTGTAAGTGGGGGTCTATCAAAGTAATACCATACTAGGAATATGTAACAAATGGCCTAGTTGACAAAACAGTGTTCATTGCAATAATTTAAAAATTTCAATGCATTGTTTCCCCATTTTTTGTGTCATATGATATGCTCCTGCTTCTAATGCAAAAATGCTTATTTTCTATCTGATCTAAGATGTATACAGCCACTGACTTTTGGTATATATTGTTTAAAATTTCAGTTCCAATTTAATCAAATTTATCTGTGTATATTGCTTAGGTTTTCTCTGTGGGTTGGTTTTTTTTTGTTTGTTTATTTTTTTTAATTCCATAATTTACTTCATAATCTTGGCAATTTCAGAGATAGTTAAAGTTAACATAAATTTTGTGTTTTAGAAAATAGCAGATAGGAACTCTATAGTACTATTGTGGCAGCATGGAACAAGAAGTGAATTAGAAAGTCTGAGTTTAAAATAAGTTAATCACTCAGTAACTATGCTTTGCTAGTGGATCATTTGAAACATTACTTATTTATTGCCATAATAATTTATTAATAAAATATTATTTATGACATATCCATGTATGTGCTAGGCAATTCATAAAATAAGGCTTATATTTACCAACAAGAGGTTACAAGTTTAGATGGGATAAAATCTCACACTGATAAATGGTGATAAATCACCTATAAGTCCTGGGTTTTGATGACAGAAGACTCTTGGAAAATACAGGAGAAATGTACTTTTTTTTTCCTAAACAACATAATGGAATTCTGTGAAAGAAAAGCAGTCTTTTTTGTATTGGAAGCTAAAAATGCCTTAAAATTTGCTACATATTTTGATGAAAAAGTCAGTTCAAATGATAGTATATCTATTACTTTTAAATCTTACAACTTTGGGCAAAAATCTAAGAGCTAATGTATGGATATTCCTTTCTGTTCAAAACAAAAAGAAATTTAAGTGCTGCCAGAGTTTTCCTTTTTTTGTGTGTCTATGGTTTATTTTGGGCAAAGGACTAGAGAAGTGGAAGTAAATGCATGTCATGTTGATTCTTTTGTATTTCAGTAAATATTATTTTCTTTTTTTTAAGCCAGCTTTGGTTCAGTGAAACGAATGCTATGAGAATATACTTGAGCTTTACGTATGTGTTGTTTTCAACTGATAAGAACACTGGGACTGCTAAAATCGGACTTCCTTTCCTGTGGCTCAAGAAATATCCTGTAACATCAGATATCTACCTTAATATTTAGATCATTAATTTTTTATGTTTCAAAAATGCCATTAGGAAATGATGTTTATTTCAAACTAAGGTTCTTAGTAAGAATGTAAGTTATTTTAGGATTTCTTAAATCCACAGTGCAGCTTTTGGTGAAAAGCAGAGGGCAAAGGTAGATCACAGGGCAGACTAGTCAGTAGCTTTCCAGTTAGGGAACGAATATACAATGTCTGGGATCAATCCATATTATTTCTGCCTTGTTTAAAAACCTTTAACTGAGGTCACCACATTCTAGGCAAACCCTACAACTCTGGGGCTATAAGGTCAGTTTCTGTGTTTATAGATGCACTGAAGGAATGATTCATCTGATCTACTCTAATTTGTTTACTTTAGGGTGAAATGAATTACTAGACTCCATTGACTTTTAACTAGATTTCTATTGATTATAAAGGGAGCCTAGGGTGAATATTTCTATAGCCTGTAATAGAATATTAAAGATATTCTTAGATAGCTTTAACGTGTGACCTGTAAGTTACAAACTGAGTTTTATTGTGTGAGAAACATGATGTATTTAAAATCATATAAATCTCCCATTTCTGTGTAAGTATCCGGGAACATACTGTATGTATTGAGAAGTATTTAATTCAGGAGTGACTACCTGATTACATATTGACTAAATCAAACCTTACTGTTTCATCCATCCCATGACCTGCTTGCCAGTATCCTCTAGTACTGCAAGCCCCTTCCATAAGGTAACTAAAATCAAGGTTTTCATAACATGGACATGACTGTATGTTGATAATATAACTGGAAAGCTTGTGCGCTTTCATCTCTGGAGTGACACTCCTTGCTCATACTCTGACGATGTAAGCTGCCACATTTGGTCACAGAATAGCATAGTCAATTGGTGTGGTACCTTCACTTTATTCAGGACAGTTTATAGGATACTTTGTGGCTGGGTCTGGTAGGGAAATGGCAGACATTGTTTTAATTTTTGGAAGAGACTGGAGGATGAAGGTTGCTGAATCATCATCAAGCTCTCCTTTAGTAGATATGTATTCATGATATTACAATTGCTTACCCTGTTTTTCATCTGTCATTATGGACAGTAGTTTATTTGTTTATTTTATTCAAATTACATGATGAATTAAATTTAAGTCAGCAGAATCTGCCCTTGTTTTTTTTTCTTTACTGAAGTTAAATTTACGAAGAACCAGAAAGATACACAGTTAAATGCAAGATTACTTTAAATTCTAAATGCTTTTGCAAATAGTTATTTGTTTCCATGACTGAAGTGGTTGCCTGAAGCCCAAGCTAATCATAATCTCAAATAAAAGAGTAGTTAGTTCCTTTCTTGCCAAGCTGTGAATTTATTAACACTATTAATAGACTTTGCTACCTACTAACCTTACTCTAAAATTACAAACTCTTTTAAAGGCTTTCCTTAAGCCATGAATGCATGACACAATATGACTTTAAAGGCATTCTAGTGAAAGAAAATTCTTCTTCACTAAGTTATAGCTTGTGAACAAGTGACTATAATAAATTGATGTATCGCATATTCTATGATTTTAAACATCTGTACCATTATGAAATAAGTTAGAACCTAAATGGAGGAGAAAACAGTGTTAAGGGATAGGAAAAGAACAGAATCAGCAATATCAGAGAAAGAAGGAATATGCACTTGATGTAGCTTTCTTAATGTTTGACATCATAGATTTTGGTTGTTTTCTGATGCTTATGCAGCTTTTAGCCACCTCACATTACTGACAATGTAACACTTGATAGAGAATTTGTATAATAAATGCAATTCATTTAATCATTGACAATGCTAATACCAAAAGAAATCCACCTTACAACTCTGAATCAGAAACCCACTGGGATGTATCAATCTATCTCTGCCACAAATTCTCACAGAAAAGATGGACTTTGCAAAGTACCATGAATATTAATGAATCAAACCTAGACCTATACAAAGCTAGAGGAACTGGAAACGAACATTGTTCTTGAATGACATAAATCTGTTCAGCCTCAGAAGTCCATTCTCACCAAAAACGAGTTTGACTCCTTGAACATAGTTTGTGACCTAACGTCTCATCTGCTGCATAAAAAATGGGGGTCTTGCCCTCTTGGTGCTAGAATCTCCCTGTGTATCTCTTCCTGATGTAATTCCAGTCTTCAAGTGTTTATAGGCAGGTCCAAATCATATCATTTGCCTGGCAATTGGCAAAACCAGTACTTGTTCTGGTCTTAAACTACACTGGGGAAGTTAAATAGAAAAAAGTGGGATTCCCTGGTCAGGTGTACTGGGTCTGGTGCGCTGCTACAGTGTGCTTCAGGGGTGAGTTTGATGTAGAAGGAAAAGAGAGGAAAAACTGCAGCCACGTAGGTCTTTTAAGGTACCAAACAATAGCAAATGGAGAAGTACATAAAAGATTCCTACCCCATCCTTGTAAGATGTAAAAATCATTAAATGGCAGCATGATTCAGAATTCTATGTTATTAAAGAATTCTTCACTTTCATGTTGCTTCTGTGAAAACAAGTGTTCATTACTGCCAAAATTACAATGGTACTTTAGACATAGCAGGGCTATGTGATGAGCTTGACCGAAGAATGCATAGGGTGAAGGAGACTTCATCCCTCATTACTCACTGAATTTCATATTGCAGAGTTGTTTCGTGATGGTTTCTGTCTTCATTCTTCTGATCAGCATAGGGTCATAAGGTTGTTTTTCAAGGTGGTAGTTTGTGAGGAGGGTTCATCCTGGTCTTAGAAGAATTTATCTGTATTTAAAACCAGCTCTCCTAATAATAGCATATAGTTTGGTTTTGGTGTTCTTGTAGCCATTCTTTTTTCATTGGTTGTTCATTTTTGCATTAGAATGACAGCGCTGTCTGAGATTTAAATTAGATGCAAAGGATGTAAAGCATAATTTCTCCGTTCCTGACTGGCAAGAAGAGTGATAATGCAGTAGGTAAAGAAGTTTTGAGGGCCGTGACACTGAGAGTCTTCTGGGGCCTCTGTCAGTACTTGGCAGTGTTAGCTGACAAGAATGCAAATCTGATTGTCTTAGCCTTTGATCCTGAATCTGGGCAGAACTGGGTAGTGCAGGAGAATAAAACCAGCCAGCTTCTCTGTGGTTGAGTCGCCATAGGATTTAATAATCTTTGATCCTCGTGCTCTATGTAGGGTTTTATATTGCATTCATCCTTGTTCAGTCTGAGTACATAGAGGACATGTACTTGTGTAGAACATAGACTCTGATCATGGATAACAGAAGAGTCTGAGAACATGTGTACTACTAAAATGCAAGATATAATTAAAACAATTCTGCCCTCACTGAGGTCATACAAGTGCAAAATAAAAACTGCTGATGTAAACATTTGCTTTTTTTACATCGTTTGTTCATGACCACAGGCTCGCTGTAGCAGAGCCAGGGATATAAGGGCCAGGATACAGGAAGATGGAATGTTAACAGACACTGCAAAATCTTTTTTTTTTTAATTTTTTTTCTCACCTTCATCTTTGCACAGTGAGACTACAAGGCTGGGCTTTATGTTGCTTTTAGGCAAGTAGGAAGGTATTTTGTCAGTGGAGCAATGAAGTATTCGGTTTCGTAGTTCTCATAAAATTGCCAAGTTGTTCTTTCTGGAAATTATCTGCTTGTTTTTGTCGGCAAGATGCATTTTGGACATTTCTGTTAGTGGTCACAAAATCCTGTGAAACACGCTGTGGTAACAAGATCTTTCTGCCTCAAGGCACTCGAGTTCACAGCAACAAATACCAGCCTAATGCCCCTGAAGACACTTTCGACCTTCCTTCTTTTTAGGCGCTATACAAGGGTGGAAAGGCAAATTAAGAAAGCACTGCTTATATTTCCTTTCTTACACAAATGAACAACATTTTTAATGTGAGCATCAAAGGCAATGCTAAAATTATTAAAATTAATCAGTCAGTCAATTAGTGCTGGAGGAGAAAAGGAAATTCAGAAGTAAAGGGAGAAAATAGAATGTGAGGGCACCTAGAATGAGGACACGGGTTCATTGAATGATCTTATCTAAGAATTGTATGTGTAGTGGAAATGCAGCCCACTACATGAGGGATAATATCTGAAATTCTCCTGATGAGCAGTTCACCACATAAGGAAGCTGCAACTGCTACTCTTTTTGTGTAACTCCTTCAGCTTTCCTGCTTCGTTGTTTATCATTAATCTTTTACAGTATTACAAAGTGAGTTGGTCAGCAAGTAAGCCTTGTGGCAGCTTTCAATTTTTTTAAATTTTTTGTGATGTGATTTTCCCTGGCTAATCAGATGTTACTGATAGATTCACTCTGCTACTGTTACAGGGCAGCTTGGAACCCACAAGTAAAAATCTATTGTGGAAATTAAAAGTTAAAATTCCAGAATACTACCACATCTCCTTTTGAGCTGAGTGGAGGTTTTGTGGATTTTTTTTTGTGGTTGTTTTGTTTAAATTCAAAAATAATTGGTTTGATTTAAAATATTTTTTCTTCGTACCACTTTGATGCTTTCAGTTTGTGTGGTTCCCCTTGAGATCTGACCATGCAGTTTTTTAGAAGGTTACTGTTTTTATTTTAATTCCTTTGTACCTGGCGTTTCCTAAGGTTGCTTTCTCTCTGTAGGAAAGTTACACCCTACAGCATCACAAATGAGATTGCCATTTGCTACCAACTCTTGGATTAAGTCCAGTATTGCTTACTTATCTGAACAGAATTATTCTAGGCTCTGAATCCCCAAAAATGAAGTGCCCAGGTAACACTTTCTTTCAGGACACTGAAATAATAGCTCATTTAGGATTTTAAAATCTGAATCAAGCAATAATATTATATACGTAGGTAAATGTCACTTGCATCACTTTTTTTCAGCAAGAGCCTAAATTCTGCTGGGGTCATTAGTTGTAGTGGCAGTTTCCCTTATTACAGCTACACAGCCTGTTAATATGCCTGCCCATGTCATGTCTTTCACGTCCAAAGTTTTGTCTACTTTTAGCTGTTCGGCACATTATGTAGAAGAAGCGTCCTTTCAAAAGAATGTAGAGTGGTATTCCAGGAGGTCACAGAATTTTTGAACACGCAGAGCATTATGCCTCCATCTAACTGTCTTGTGATGGAATTGCTTGGTCAGGCTTGAAGGGTTGCTGAAGTCAGTGGACTGGATGATCAACATCAGCTGGAGATGTGGCTGAATGGAATGTTTTACAATGCTCTCCTTTCCTGCAAAAATGAGAAAGCAGCACAAGGGTGTACCTGAGTAGAAATCCTCTCTTTGTTTCTGCTTTGACTCTATTCTGTCCATTTGGCTTCCTGAGGTAACTCATCCATTGCCTTTTTAACCTGAGTTCTCTCTGCTTTTAAGCCAGATAGCAGGTGCTGATGGTATTCCCCTTGCATCTCTGTAACAAGTCAGAATGTCAAGTGGGGAGATGAACTTTTCATGCTCATACCTTTTCTCCTTTCCACTCCTACTAGATAAAAGTGGATAAAATATTCAGAAATATTCCAACACATGGCTACAGACAAAAAAGAAGCTCTATGTATCTAGAGAGCCATCCAATTTATGAAGCTAGTTCCTGCATTCCACATTCTTGGTTTCTTACCTCAGCTGCTTGGAGGTTGGATGACCTGCATGACAAACTGTATTACACGCTGGTAGCCTTACTGGTAAGCATTTACCTTAGTCTATTCTGGTAGTAGGTCGTCTTCTATGCAATACTTCAGAATATTAAGTCAGCTCAGAGCTGTTCTGCAGAGACCACTCAATTAATCTTTATTTCACAAACTCGGTGTTATTTTTATAAACACAATCTAGAGCAAGGTTTTGTAATGCTTGCTGTATATTTTGGAGCATAGTTCTCTGGCCATGTGAGTGGATTTCTTAGACAATTCTGTAATTATGTAATCAGGACTTGGGAATGTCCTGCAACAAGCTGTATCAACATGTATAAAGGAAGAATGTTAGCCTATTTAAATTTCGCCAGTCTTAGTAGTAGCTACAGTCAGAGTCTTAGATGTAATCTGAAATTGCTTATGACCTTGCTGGGGGGAAGGGGGAAAGACAAAGGAAAATGAGTGGGTTTATTAGTTTACCGAGAGCAGCTTGGTGTCTAGGAAATTAACAATGTAATTTCTGAACATCCATAAAATAAAAAAGTTGAACAATGAGACCTCTGGTTTTTCTAGAAAAATTTTTCAAGTATAGTGTGTCAGTGTCACCTTCAGTCACTGATTGCAGGAAAAACGCCAGATGCCCAGCAAGTAAATAAGGTAGCTCAGGCTGAGATAGTTAATTACAGTCAGTAATTTGTAACTCTGAGAAGTGAAAAATTTGGTGGAGATGATGATCTCTTCAGCCCATGAGGAGAAAAAAAAATCAATCTAAAGGATTAGACAAAGAATGTTCAGATAAGGAGAATAAAAGAAAAAATCCAAAACCTTTCATCTGAAGAATCATTGCAATGAACTTTTTATTATAAGGCACAGAGGGACAAGTGTTAAGGGGTAATTTCCTGAAGGACTGCTCCTGAACTCGAAATTCTTTATGCAGAAGATAGTGCTAAAAGGTAGTAATTAATCATTTCCATTTAAATGTTCCAGGCATTGCATGAATAAGATTTAGCTGCATAACTCCTGTGGCTAAATCCCATGCAGTGTTGAAAATGTAGATGATATCTCCATCAAAAAACTCAGTGCCGTGGCAGAAATATTGGAGCCAGTCCCTGTGGGAAAATGGTAGTGTTCTAATGGCTGTCAAATGCTATGAGATATTGTTCCCATGTTTATGTCCTTGCATTACTCTCAGGTTTTGGCTATTGCTCAATGTGATTCGTACTTTTTGTTTACTGAGTAGTGATCACACAGGAAAAGGAAAGTACACTAGCAAAGACATCATAGACCTTTGCTTGAGTAGACCTTCAATTATAGGGTAATCACATTAAGAATGATTGTTTCATCATGTGACTACCTGAAAGATTGTTGTTATGTGACCTCAGAAATGCCTGCGTTTCCATAACATGAAACTTGGGAATTTGCTATTATGAACTGGAATTTTTTCCTTTTAAAGTGGTTGTTTTGGTTTTTTTTACTTTCTAAGACAAACATTTACATGTATGTGATTAAAACATCTGTAAGTAACGTTCCTGACATTTTACTGGCTGTCATCTGTACAACTACTGTAGTAATGTAATGCTGCTTTTGTTTGTCAAAATGTCTTATTCTATTAGCAAAAGATAAATTTATTCTTTTGTATTGCTGGAATATCACTATCCCCATGTACTCATGAGAAAGGTGGTAGTGTCTCCAGACCGAAAACCTAGAGGTATGGACTTGTTCTCTCAAAAATATTATTGGATATTTTACTTTGTTGTTTGAATTAACTTGGAGGACGAACAGTTGCAACTTGCTACCATTCATGCAAATGTTTTTCCTGATATGAATGCAAACTTGGCTAGCAACATGAAGACAGTGCCTAACCTGATTTTATTAGGAAGGATCATTTGAAAAGTGCGTGCTTTATGTAAGGACTTTGAGTGGTTAAGCTGAACGTTGTTGGTAAGCAGTCTAGGAGCTGCTGAGCTTCAATGTGATATGAGTACATGTTTCCAAAGTGACTAAGACAAAACATTTTAGAGCAAAGGTGCAGGTCTAGAACAGCGTAGAAACTTTCTGTTGTCTGGTGGAGATCTGTCATGCAACTGATTTAAATAGGAGTGTCACTTCCAAGAAGAGACTGTGTTTTAAACTTATTTAATATTCTTCTGCGTAAGTACTCACTTCACTTGTAGTATGTTTGAGCTTGGAGTGACAGAGGGGCCTCGTTTGAACTTAATTTAATTGTAGTGCACTGTAATGACTTGATTCTATGTGTTGCTGTCCTTAGCGTGCATGGACAGGTGAGAGAGAACATATTAAGAAATCACTGCAAGTGTAGTGTTTGCATGGTCCTTAGCTGCCTTCAGACAAAGTCTCTCATCCCACGAAGGCTGACTGGCATCACAGCTGTGTATCCTTTTCTGCTTGGGATGCTGATAACAGTATATTTTCTTTTTGCTGCTTAAGAGCCAGTGGACAGCCAGAACTGATCCTTTTGCCATTGTGTGCTCCTGGAGCTGGCACACAGCTGACATTGCTTCATGAATTGTACTTTAGCAGCCACCCAGGGGTCTGCTGGGGTGCTGGAAGGTTTTGAAATGAATGGTTGAAGGGAAGATGTCCAAGAGGTTGTTACAAAAGTGATGAAGGAGTAGGGCACAGTGCTAGTGGGGCTGAGATTCTTGTACAAGAAAGCAAAGCTGGATCTCTAGCAGTCAAAGCACTGAGGGAATTGGTGACACTCCATCCTATCCCTCGTCTGCTTCTGCCAGAGTGCAGCTGCATGCTGCCCTTTACATGAATCAGATTGCAGGGTACTGAAAGCTGGACCAAGCTTCAAAGCTTTGACAGTTACAGTGGAAAGTATTGCCCTGAGCAGACATCCATTTGCTTCTTAAGTGGAACATGCAGTCTGCAAAGTTGCATTTGTTCTTTTTTACAGAGTTCTGGTCTGCAGACCTGTTCTCTAAAGAATTGCTGTGCAGTATGATAAGAGCTGCTAGCAGAGCAAGAGAAAAGAGAGTTCAGGGTGAAGTAATCAAGTAAAAGAAAACAACTTAATAGAAAGTCTTTAATGGAGCTTTTTATTTCATTAGTATGAAAACACTGTGTCAGCACTTTATAAATTGTATTTTTGAAAGGATGGCAGGAAACAATCTAGTATTCTGCAGGTTCTTTTGGAGTAAATTGTGGATGACTGAGCAGATAAAAGAAATGTATGTCCATTTTCTAAATGCTGTAAAAATATGAGGTTTAAAATTTGCAATCAGTTTATCATGCAGTGCTTTGAATGGATAAGAAAGCGTGCTAAAGTAAAAGTAGCGTGATTGGTTATGACTCCAAACCTTGAGGACCTGAGAGACTGGCTAAAATACTCCTCATGGAGTTTTGTGCTAAGATATTGTCTGTCCTTCTGTCTTCTCCCTTTAGGCTCTTGAAGGACATCCACTGAATCTATGATATCTTGTATTTATGAATTATTTAAAAATACACATTTATCGATGCAATGAAAATAATTCAGTCTGAATGTTCATCTCAATAAAGTTCTGTCAGGTCTTCTGTTTGACACTTTTTCATACTCACTGTCAGAGAATGTGTATGGGAAGGGATCCAGCTAAGCTCCTGCTCTGGTGAGATGCTACTCCAGAAAGGAGAATCATGGTTTTAGAGCCCTTTTAACTTTGCAGTCTCTGTAGGGACCAGCTTCTGTTGCTATGTTTGGGGACTGGGTTGTATTTGGAGCCAAGAAAATGCTGTAGATCCATGAGGTTTACTGTTCCGTCCTGGCACAATAAAAAGCCAGAATTCAATGCTTGCATCAGCCATACCATATCTGTCTCTTCTTGCCACCTTCACTAGCTTTACCAACCTAATAAAATGACAAAAATTTCACCCTGTTGCTCAACCATAGCAAGTTGAGGCTTTCTGAAAATTCAAGGGTCGTGGCTTTCCATGGCTAGATGGGTAGCTAATTTTCATTTATGCCTCTGAAAACCTCCTAAAAAGACCTTCGAGCATTTTTATTTAGACTGCTTCAATATGTTACTTCTGTTTAAAGCAGAAGATTCAGGTAATGAGGGTTGTAAACCTGTGCAGAGATGCATGATGGTAATTTCAACATACCCACTGGCAGTTTGAGATTGCTTCTATCTTTACCTGCATACTAAGCCTCATTTCTTTCAAAAAAAATTAGACCTGCAGATTCCCAGTTTGTAGTGACTAAAATTACTAGCTTAGGTAAAGTAAAATAACAAACAAGAATTTAATTGCTAGTCACTTAGCTGAAGATTGTTAATTGTCAGTTGCTTTGGAGCAAAGTTTGTCAGTGCCTAAAAGATTAATGAAATATAATTTAGACTTTTAAATCACAGGTTCTTTTGAAAAGTTGAACTAAAAATCAGACTATGGATTTGCAAAAATGTCAGTTATTCAGAAAATCCTGGCATTGCTATCATTAAGACTGTAAAAGTACTCAGGACCTTGTTGATTAAAAGCTCATATCCAATAGAATGGTACCTGTGACTCAGTGATCTGTATTACACTGGGTCTTTTTAAGCATATCTCTTTTGTAGACCAGTACCCCAATAAAATGGATGATACCAGTACGGCGAACATTAGAACGTTTCTGTACTTGCAAAGTAGTGATTTCTGTTCTAGATGGCTAAGACCATTTCTGTTGTGTTTAGTGTATTTTTGCTTCTGAATTTCATTGTCCTACAGCAAGAATGCCTGAAATTGCAGAGATAAAGGCATTGAAATAAATGTTATTAAAGCACTTTCTGAGCTTCTGGTAAGCTGATTTACATGCAGCAGCTGTGAGGTAAGCTGAAACAGTAATTGACCCCATTGCCCTCTTCTGGTTGTTCAAGGCGGAGTAATCTCAGGGGGACCTGTTCATCTCTGTACCATAGTGCTAGATGACTGCAGAGTAATTATAAGGAATTCAAGTTTAGACTTATAAAGATTTGTCACTAGCCGGTGAATATCATTGGGCTCAATAAAATCAACAAGTTTATAATTAGTCTGAACTATCTGACAGTAACCTAATTTAAAAATGCAAATAATAAAAACATCTACCATAACTTTAAATAAGTCTTAAAATATTACAAATTCCAGTCACAGAAGAGAGTGCTGATCTTGAAAAGCTTGATGCCAATTATGTGCTTCACTGAATTAAAAAGAACTCATGTTATTAATAAAGACTCCAATGATCTAGTCTGCTAGTCCAACCTTTCACCACCTCACACTTTCATTAGAAATGAACTTTTCAATTAAGAACCATCTTCCAAAACTTAGTGCGGAGTTCCAAAATTAAGTTTTCCAGACTGTGATTCAGTCACATCAACTTAAGTAATACAGAACAATCTTGCAAAAATTGACACTGTGACATGTTATTCTCTCATACTGCTTCATGGGTTCTTTCACATTAAGTGATCATCCTGTTCAGGCCATTGACAGTGAAAACTAGATCCAGCTGAGTGGTGAATTTTAGAAGAATAAGCCTCAGAAATAAGCCAGATGTATACAAAAGAGAACACCTATCAAAGGCAATATTGAAATCTGAAAATTGAAATGCAGCTGTCAGAGCTCTTCTGATGAGTACCAGAAGCGATGGATGGAATGAAAAATATTAAAGAAAGCTTGTGCTATTTTTCTTTTTATAGTTCAAAGAACATTTTCTCATCGGAACCTTTTATTCTAATAATCCTTAAGGAAATCTCATTGATTAACTTGTCTTGCGTGTCAAATGTTCACATTTTTGGACTTAGAGGATTGCTTGTGTTGTGATTATCAAGGCTGGGAATCAGGATGTGACGGTTCTGTGGCTAATTTTGTACTGAAGTTTTTGTTCAGTACTGAACAAAATCTCTGGGGATTTATGTAGATATTCAAGCTACATACTCCACTCCTCATTACTTTTAATGTCTATTTTGTATCAGAGTGCTTTGATATTACATATCCAATTTGGTGGGTTCTGGCTTAAATGAGTTGGATAATATGGGTCTGGGAGTTGTTTCAGTTGTAACCAATCTATAGAAAGAATAAGAATTTTAAAAGGTCATTAACTAGTTATTATGTATTGTTATACCTATATCTGCTATGATGCTTAAGGAATTGCAAAAATAGAATGGAAATGTTGTGGTGTTTTGACAAGAACTTCTCTGTATGGAAGGGCTCTGCAGAAGCAGTTTCGTTTGCTCTCCCAAAGCAAGTCAGCCATAGTATTTGGGCTAAGTAGATTTACTGCAAAATGAATGGTGAACTATGCAGGAGAAAACCTAAAATTTTAATTTGTTGTGTTCCTGGAAGAGCCTTTGAGCTCAGATGGCTTCATGTACACTCATGGAAACCAAACTTTTTAATGAAGGATTATTTTTTTTCATTTAAATATCCTCTTTTACAAAAATCTGTCATGTCAGAAAAAGTAAAATAAAGACTTTAGTAATTACTCAAATAACTATTTCCTTCAAATGTAAGACAAAAATGCAGATGCTCTGAGTGTTGGCATGTTTTCAGGTTTTACGAAAGATTCTTTGGACTTAGTCTTTGTTACTTATTAATTAAAATTTTATCTTGGGGAGCATTTGGCATCAGAAGCGTTGAGAAAATGGGGCTTTTGGGGGGCAGGTGGAGACAGTATTCTGCGTATTGGAGTGTGGGTACTAGGTTAAGAGGAATCCTGAGGCTGTGGGGCGTGAGGTCTAAAGACCACAATCTGGAAGCTGCTTCATTTATCAGACTTCTCAATGGGATGTGAAAGTCCAAAATATTTTTTTTCTTCATAGGAGGACCAAGACAAAGCACAAGTCCATAAATGACGACTGAACGAGACATTTTTCCCTTTTCACAGAATTTTTATCAAAGTCAAGAATGCAAACAATTATCCTTACGAAAAGTGTCCTGAATGGCCAAATCTCTCATTGAGTGCTTAGGACAAGAGTCTTCTAAAACATCTCAGCATAAATAGTACAGTGCATTGCTTTGAATTTGATATTGTCAAGTAATAGGCTGGAGGAGTCCCTGCAGTAACTTCCAGTTGTGGTGAAGAAAATCCCTGATAATATTTTCACACCATTTGTAATATTGTTCCTATTTTTTCTTGATGTGCACAAGATATTTAAAACATAACTGGTTTGTTTGAATGTTTTATTCTGGTATTGCACCTCTGATGAACTTGAAAGCTTGTGGGAACCAGGTATTTCTTCTCCCACCCCTCCTTGTGCAGGTGTAATTAAATTCTCATTCTCTAGCACACTTGCATGGTCTGCTGAACCATTACCTTCTTGTCCTGGTTTCGGCTGGGACAGAGTATATTTTCTTCTTAGTAGCCGATACAGTGCTCTGTTTTGGATTTAGTAGGAGAATAATGTTGATAACACACTGATGTTATAGTTATTGCTAAGAGGTGCTTACATTAAGTCAAGGACTTTTGAGCTATTCTCTATCCCTTACAACAGTGTTTTGGTCCTGAAAATACCTCCAGCTGCTGTAGCAGCAATATTTGGCCTAATCTCTGTATTTGTGATACTAACAGCTTTTGGCAGATAGTAGGGCCTTGCGGAAAGTTGAGTGAGGCGTAACTGGGTTGGTATTCTCTTTCCTTCATGTCTTGTGTTTGATGCACAGAACATGGAGGAAAAAGCATGTTCTTGGAGCGAGGAATTGTTTAACTCTTTTAAAATTATAAGTGCAGCCATAAAAGTTGTTTTTTATGAGTGGCTACCACTACTCTCTGCATATCAAATTCCAGCTAGCTCTTTGAGATTGACTTCATTGCAGATACTGAAGAACTTCAACAGAGGATGACGAAAGAGAAAAAAGGATAGTAAAAGACCAAGTGAATAGCAGTGTCTCTGGGAGTCATCCTCCAATAAAATTCTTCCCTGAAGTATTTTCTTTTTCTGTACATGGAAAAGCTAAATAATTCATAACTAAGTGCCAGTCATCACAGCCCAGAAGCAGCACTGAAGAATTCATTAGGGCTCAGAGCAACCATATTAGACAAAGGCTTGGAAAATCTTACAGAGCCGACCAATAGAGAAGTTTTGAAATATTTGCCTCAGAGGAAAGTAGTAAAATTATATAAATAATGAATGTAATAGGAAAGAAGACAAAGGAAGAAAAAAGTTTTCTTATAACAGAAGCTTGAACATTCTATAATGATATTACATTGCAGGAGTAGCAAAGCCATTCATGATTTTGTGTTTTATCTTTTCAAAGACGCAGATCATTATTCCAGTGGGTTTCATAGGCATTTGCCATCAGCAAAGAGAGATAAGGCCTGGAAATCTTTGGTTCTGTTCTAGCCTCTTGGAGTAACTGCGTCCCCTGTAACCTGTCCAGTCTTGGCTTTTCCCTCCATTGGCTTTTGGTTTTTTTGCTGATTAAAAAAATTCTTAGTCTTCATAAAGCATATTTTTCACATGCATTGCCTAGCCTAAATTTTATTTAGACCTAGTTTATTTACCTGGCTACAGTGTCTGACTTCCATATCTTCACTTTTGTCTCTCTCACTCCTACAGCCTCACTCCCAGCTATCTCCTAATCGGGAGTTGTTCTGCAACAGCACATTGCCTCCCCATCACCTCCTCTGGATTCTACCCTGCTCTCTCTGCTCAGCAGTCTGCTTGCTTCTGAGTAGACCTAGTTCCATTTGCTCTCCGTCTTCTTTCTTCTGGCCCAAATGTTCTGGGCTTCAATCTGTCTTTTTCCCCACCCTTCTTCAGTCGCTTTCATTCCTCAGGCTCCTCTTCTCAGTCTGTTCCCCTGATGGACTGGTCTTCTCCTTTTATATTTGAGTTTGAGAGCTGCCTCTTCTGTGTTGCTTGGACTTGGTGATGAGAGTATTGAAACAGCAGAAAAGACCTCTGGCCTTAGTTTACATTGTTAGACTCAGATTTGGCACTAAGCTGCCATGTCAGAGAAAGACCTTCTCAGGCCCCTGGAGCATGTCCAGTCCAGACAGAAAGGCTGTGAAGCACAGCAGAGGAAGCCCGGGAAGTACTGGCTGTGCACAAACCGCAAGGCTTGCAAGTTGGGCGTTTTTGAGTGGCTTTTCATTGAGAGTGCAAATGGCACAAGATCTCTGCCAAATTGCAAGTCCTTATTCTAAAGCGTGTGATTTATTAAAGAAAGCTCTTCAGAACCTTTTAACATTCTAAAAGAATGCTATTTCCCCTAGCCTCTTTCTTGGGAGTGGCTGCAGTGTTTTGACTGAAGTTTTCTGGGAAAATTCAGGCCAAGGCAGGCATATGACACAGATGATCAGAGCTTTTTCACTGGTGTGATTGAAAACAGGATCTTTATTTGGCGCACTACTTCAGCTTTAACTGAGTAATATTCCGTCAGGAATTTTTTGCTGTCTTTCTATGCAGGTGTATATTTTGTAATTTTCTACTTGTAATACCTGTTCCTTAAAGCTTGATATTCTATTCATCATTGTCATTATTGTTTTAGTACTTCAGCAAGCAAGCAGTGACATGACAACACTTGATAATTGCTGTGAAATCTGACTGTAGATACATTACTCCCCCTTAAGTGCATAGAATCCTAGAATGTTTTGGGTTGGAAGGGACCTTTAGAGGTCATCTAGTCTAATGCCCCTGCAGTGAGCAGGGACTTCTTCAGCTAGTGTTGTGTTCTTGCTAATGCTTCATACGATTCTTATGTAAAAGAACTAGAAATCCAAGTGTAAGTGAATATGTCCTTTGAATAAATTTAATAAATGAGAAGAAAACCACTTTGATTTCTTTACATTGGAAGAGGATCAAAGAAAGGTGTAAATAACTTAATCTTTCCTAGCATCAGATAAGGAAAGTGAGAAATAAGATGTACAGAACCTCTTTTTTTCCATCTTGATTTTTCACAAATGTTTTAGCTCTAAGCTGTAGTTGTGAAATTCATGTCCTTCCAAGACCAATCTCAGAACATTTGTAAGAACTTCATAACTGTAGAAACCTGATCAATCTCCTAACCAAGAACAGGGGTCTAGACTTACATTCAAAGGTGTTTTAAAAATGTTATGCTGATCTGATTCATACTCCTCATTGTGTGACAAATGAGATCATTACATTGCTCTCATGGTTCCATTTGAAACTCTGCAGAGGAAACTTAGTTATCAGAGTCCTTTTGAGTAAAAATTGTTATTACATGGGAAGAACTCAGCTTGATTCTTAGATTGCCAAGCTTTGTAGAAAAATCGTTCATGTTTGCAAAACAGCAAAATTGATGTGGAACTTCGTGATATTTAACTGAGAACTGCCTTTTTCCCAGTCTCTTTTGACATAGAATTTTCCTGTTGCCTATTTTTAATTAAAAACTGAATGACTGCCAATATTTTTCAGTTATTTTAGACAATGTGAAAACTTCATTGGAGAAGATTTTTTTGATCTGAATTTTAGATTTGTTTGTAGCACCTTGCTTCATAATTGCCATTTTCGTGCTTAGCAAGCTGGTTTTTCTAAAACTATGTTAGAAATAATTCTAATGCAATTTTAATCTGCTAAGTATACAGGGAGCCATGGTATCCTTATTATGTGTGGATTTTTTTTTTTTTTTAGAGAGGTCCTGGGTATTAGACATTTATCACACACTGTATAATATTGTCCATCGTTTCTGAAATGTAGTGAACACTTAAAGTCACTCCTAGATACAGATGCAATGAAAATATACATGTATACATGTACTAGTTTACAGGAATAGATCTTGCCTTTATGGATGGAGTGCTATGTTTTAAACCCAGTTATATCCAATGATGTATTTATCTTAGGCGTTCTGTAGGCTGACCTGCGCTCTGCTGAAATCACCTTGACATGGACAATAAAGTTTGGAGCAAGTGACTGAGCATTTTGTCAACCTCTTATCTAGCAAGTCGTTGAACTGTAGGAGGGAATGTATAGATTCTGTAATAGTTCTGTATTCTAGTAGCAATAAAGAAATTGTTTTCCTAACTTCATTCCCTTCTTAGAACACAGACATGGCTATTATAAGCCATTAAGTATTTAAACTATAACTGTGCTACTTTTTAATCTTTATGTCCATACAGCAGTGCAAATCTTTGAATTGAGCATCTCTGGGGAAAAAAATGTATATACGTAGCTAATAGTCCCCTCTCTTTTTTTTTTTTTTTTCAGTGAAAAGAAGAAAATCATTCTAAACTCATGGAAATGGTTTTGTCCTCTAACTTTGCAAAGTGTTTCCCAAGCCTGTAGAAAGCTAGTATGTTTACTTCTACTGTGATAAACACAACAGGGTATAGCAAGCTGGTGTGGCACGTGTTGTTCCGTGTGTGGCTGTGCAAAACATTCAGTGCTCTTCTACCATTGTGAAATATGTGAAACACTTTTAGGGGAAGATATTAAATGCAATAAGCTTCTGATTCCCAGTTATAAAGTTTTGATTATTTTTGTTCTCTGTAACCTTGTTTGTCTTTCCCTGGACTTGGAATAACAAGAAGACTGTGTACTTGCAAAGAATTTGGAGGCACAAGGACTGTAAAATCCTTCATTTTAAAAGTACATATAGAAGATTTGGCAATGGGGTATGAGCCTCTGTTCCTAGACACAGCCTGGAGTTTAAGCAGGGCTGATAGTGATTAAGATTGGTAATACTTCTTGTCCTCATTTTGTGTAGAGCCATCTGATGAAGACCAGATCTCCTGGCATTCATTGACGCTTGAAGTTTAACTGAGAGGTCTAGCAATGAATGGAAGTGGAGGCGGACTGACCTCCCCATAGGGCCCATATAGTTGAGCTTTTTGATTGGGTTGTATATTGAAGGCAAGGCACATACCTTGTCTATTCTATACTTCCTAAGTGGCTAAATGAAGTATCTTGTACTCCAGACCTCCGGATGGCATTAATTGAAGTAAAAGAATTTTCACTATTGGTCCAGTTATTAGTAAAATCTTGTTCCTCTGCTTTATTAGTTGTTACATTATGATGAACATTCCATAAAAGTGGATCTGTTTTGTCCTGTGTGCGTACTGGGTTTTCCTGTTATCAAAGTGTACCCTAACACTATTTTAAATGTAAGATAAAGGATGAAAAGGAAGCATTGTCTATTATATTTTTTTCTAACATTATAGTGAGGATTTGTAAATGGCTGAAAGCATTTGGTGATACTTACTATATGTGGAAGAAGAAGTTGGACCCAGGGAAAGATGTTAACAGAGGATGGAGAGCACATACGCATCACAAACTGTTTTGCAGTTTAATGTTTGTTATTTAGGGGAGACCGTCATGTAATTTGATGTCATGCAGATTGCAACAGTGAAAATGCTGCAATTTTCTTCGTTAAAGTGTTTGAGCTTTAATAGCAAGTGGCTGTGTTGACAAGTTTTAGATCTGCTAGGGAACTATAGTATGATTCAGTAGCCTGCTGCTCAGTGTGGTCTTGCTTATGATTTGTTTTTCTTCTGTAGGAGAAACACTTGTCTGGGATGGCTGTGTGAATAAACCCCTTAGGAGAGGACACAGAATGTATTCTATCACTTATTTGCAACTACCTGTAATAAAAAACATTTATTACAGTATTTACTATATCAAAGGCACTAAATAGAATTATCTGTGAAAAAGGTCATTATTCAAAAAAACTGTTTTTGAAGAAGTTTATGGTCTACTACTCTTTTTTTCCTATAGCATTTGTATTAGAAATGAAGTTTGGATGTAAAAATTCTAGGGCTGTCTGTTTTTTCTGTCTATGGCCTTTGATGACTGTTTAATCCTAAAATGACATATTCATTTCTGTTTCCCAGTACATGCCTGAAAGGTACAATGTCATGTAAATTCATGACTTCCCATAGCTGGCAGTGTAAAAAGAAGCATGTCATGTTTGTAGCATCCCCCATGCCTCCATAGGGAACTGCTTCTGCATTTTTGCTTTTTCATTCTTGACTCATAACTCTTAAATAATCACTCTGGCAATTCAATAGTAACTGCCAGTTGATGGGCAGAAGGAAGTTTATGTGTCCATATGAATTATTAAATAGCACACCAAGATGTCACCTCATAACATTTTGTTAAAATGCCATGATATTCTAAACAGTTGCCTGAAAAGCATGTTGAAAATGGATCCATTTGCAGATTTGTAGACATCTATTAATGCTTATTTGCTGATAAATTACAATGAATAATTTACTTGATGAATTGCACCTTTTTCTTAGTGAAATATCCTCTAAGAATTGTAAGATTTTTATTTATTTATTTATTTATTTAAGAGGAGCTTGTGTGATATGAGATGAGTACGGGTAGTACCTTACTTATTTTCTGTTCTGAGATTGGATATTTCCAAGAGAAATGGACATATTACCGTGTAAGTTTGAACTGCTGTTTTGTGCAGGATGGGAAGGCCTACCTATCGTGTATGAGCACACAAGCCAGTCACTCTGAGATATTTTTCAGTTGGTTTGCTATACGGGAAACATCCTTGTGGATGTTCATACTCTGATATACCCAAACAAAAAATACAAGATAGATTGCATTTTTTTCACTGAGGGATAAGCAACCTCACCCTTTTATACACAATTACCGTGAAATAATTGGTGAAACTTGGCTTTCTCTGCAGTGAGTGTGCACGTGTGTCTATTGTCTCTCTGATAAACTTGCTTCAGAATATAGTACCATTGAGCAATTATGGAACAATTATGGGAAGGAAAAGTTTCTCCTTAATCTCTATCACGTGTTATTTGTAGAGCTAAGGGATCAGTTCTGGATTTAGTTTTGTAATGCCTTGAAGCATGAGGATGCTTGTTTTTTATTCTGTTCTCACTAATAAACTTGTATTTCTCCTCATTATCCATAGATGTCTAACCTGTCTAGTTTCTGGTATGAATGCCTGAAAGAAGCAAATGAAAAAATCACTTTCTGTATTAATTCATGCTGATGAAACTCAATTAAATGAATACTCATGTAAAGCAAATACAAGAAAGAAGTAAATGTGGCTGAGACAAATGTATTTAAAATTTCAAAACTTTTTTTTTCTTTTGCAGTATTTGCTGTCTCCTTAGTAAATCCCGACAGAATATATGAGTTATCAGAAAACGGATAAATGAGTACCCTCTAGAGGCAGAGTTCAGTTTGGGAAAATTCCAAGATATAGAGAACAGGTGTCAATGAACATAAACAACACAGCTGCGTGGAGGAGAGAGTTGAGATTACTCAAGGCTCACATAAATACATACAGTAAGTACAGTTTGAAAGTCTTTGAATACTGTAGCTTTAAACAAAGTCATTTTCATAAGTATTGAATCTGAATTTCAAATCAAACTTGACCTGCATAGAATTCAGCCAGAGGATGTCCTAATATGTTCAAGTGAGGCTTAATGGAATTGTACCTTGATGCAGAAATCTCTAGCATTTTTGTGGCTAACAGTATTTTAGGAACTATATGGAATTTAAATAAAATCATTGCTGAGGAATTGAACATTGTGAATATTTGGCAACACTGAAAAGTAGGTGTGAAAAACACAGCTGAGTTAAGCAAAGACAAGTGTTACCCAGTGTTTTGGGAATTTTTTTTTTTAAATGGATATAAAAAGACATTAAGGTTTTTTTGGAGGGGAAACTGAAAATCAACTCAGGTCAGTTCTGTAAAGAAGTAAGAATACGAAATGTTTTGTTTGCAACAAGTAATACATCTTAAAATAAAAGATTCTATTTTGAAATGTTAGAAATCAATGTTCAATGTTGTTTTGAAATTTTCCTCTTTTTAATTTTTTGGGTTGAGACTTTTTCAGTCAAGTCACTGTCCAGTGAGTGGCTTTTTTCCAAATTGATTAAAGTCTGAACCAGGCTGGAGTTTACCATTAAATCCATGAATCTTGATGATATGAGCTCAGTTTTCTGTAGGTAAAGACATTTACGGTTTTTGTTGATTGGCATATGAGGAGGCAGGTATATTGCTAATAAAAGTTGTACAAAAACTTTTCTGCTTTTCTAGAGCTGTGATTCATACTCAACAGTACACATGTATGCCTTTCAGTTTGAAAAGCAGTGGCCTATAATCTTGTACCCAGTCAATGATCCAAAACAACTTTGTGGTCTATGGTATTTAAAACTTATATTTATTTTTAAACTCCAGTGGGACAAAACATCTGTTTTCAGCCTCTTGACCACAGTGAACTCACCTTCTGTTCTCTTTAACTGCTTTTTGTGAGGGCTGTTGTGGTATCAAACCAGTGAGAGCTATGTGGTAATATACTGATATTAAAGTTGCTGAGAGTAGAAAGTGCCAAATTATTTGATTTCTTGCAGTATTTTATATCAGAACTGTCATTTGAAGGTCTAAGAGATATTTGTTTTCCATTAGATGCTCATGTTCTATTTGTTTCCTATGGGATACCTATTTGTTTTTCGTAATCTATTTGCATCTTGTATAAAGTGATTATGTATTTAGGGCCTAATTCATGCCGGAGTAAATCAGTAATTATTCTAAAGGTGTCATTGACACTCTGCCAGTGTTAAACTGGCATGTGGGAAGAGTACCAAAAATCCTGTTCTGATAGGTACAGTGGATGATCTGCTTTTTGGTACTGAAGATCCTTGCACTTTTGTATTGACTTTGTAACAGTCATATATGTTTGGAAAACATTTTTTTGCCTTTTGGTTAGGTATTACAGTCATAAGATAGAGATAACGATGCAGAATATATTTCCTGTGTATGTCCTCCTGTGCAGCTGCAGTACTTTTACTAGTTTAGATCCCTCTAGTGCACAAACTTAGGGAGGTGCTCTTATAAGGCAGATTTACCTTAGGGTGTCCATTAACATTTCCCAAAGCAGTTTGTGTCCTTTCTTATGCGATAGGAGAGATATTGATCAACTGCGTAGTAAGTTAAATGGTCGCAGCATTATCATGTAAACTTGTGCTTTCCCTGGGGATTTTGTGTTCTACTGCTGGGACTAAATGCTGCATAATTTCTCTACTTTTGACAGAGAAATCAGCATCCCGATTTCTGCCAGTCTTCCAGTTGATTTTTCTAAGTTCTGTAATATAGAGCAGTACACAATTATGAATTATAAGAGATTTTGTTGCTGTACTTTTTTCTTGTTCCTGTGACTTCTGTAGCCTATTAGACTTGCCCTTCATGTATTTTGTTAGCTGTTTTGAGAAGAAAGAGAACCTTCCTACTGCTAAGCATGTTATCTGCACAGATGATCTGTTTCTAAGGAAAAGTCACATGACAGCATGTAAGCTTCTCAGTTCTGGAGAAATTATCCCACATTGCCTTGGCAGTGCTAATAGTTTACAATAGTCATGGTCTGTAATGGGCCGTTTGCCTAAACGGCCTTTGACAGTTATGCTGAACTTAATGTGTACTCAGCTAAGAGATGATCTTTCTTCACTACACCACTTGCCATGGGAATAGGTCACATTCTGATGAGATGCATTTGATTTTCTGACTGAAACTGCTGTACATATCTTCCTTTATGCTTACCTATTTCTCAAAACATCCATTGAATTATTCTGAGAGCAAATACTAATTATTTGCTGCTGAAAGCTATGTAAGAACACCTCTCTGTATTTCTGAAATCCTTTGGTGACATCTGCCACGGTAAGTTTACATCCAAAATAAATAATGTAATGGGAAGTGATTTCATTCCATGGTCTTGTTGAACTGGCTTTGTGGTAAGACAAAAAAGTGGAGCAGAGGGCCTGGGAGAAGTCTTCAGTGGCTTTTATAAGGTTATGCTATCATGGCTGAGGAAGTAAAGATCTAGTCAATGCATTGGCTTGTTTGACTGCATTGTGCCCAGGTCTGGAACTGACAGCTTGTTGATGTCATCGATATCAGGTCACGCTGTACGGGTACTTCTACACCTCTCAAACACAGACGTCCTGCGAGATTGCCTCTGAAGCTGATCCTTCTTACAGTGTTATGTCTTCTGATTACATATTGGAGGAAATAATATTTAGAAGAAAATACACTGCTTGTGTGATGAGTGGAGCTTGCTTATGCTCTGCTGACTAGTATCATTGTGATAGTATTTGTAGGGATGCAAGGAAGAAGTGTTCTTGCACTGCAGAATGATCTGGGGTTTTCTACAGGATTTGGATGTCTCTTACAGCTGTCTTCAGATAGCAGGTGTTGGTTATGACAGTGCAGACCAGCATAATTGGGTAATGAATCATCAGCCTCCTAATGTCTGTTATTTTAACACCTGTGCACCTGTACTAGGATCCCTGTATAGAGTTGCCTATAAAAGTTTGTGCAAAGAGAAAAAAGCAAAACAAAGAAAATGTGTTATAGAACAACTACTGTCAAGTAAAATTTCACTAGTGGTCAATGTAAGGTTCATAAGAGGCTGGCTCTTCACATCCAGTAGCGTTTGAAGCCTCCCCTGGAGCTGCAGCACAGTTGTCTGAAGCTGTCATGACAACACTAAGCTCCAGAGTCGTTCACTTTGTTTTCCTTGTTGAAGATTATCTTAACTGGACGCCACCGTACTGTGAGTGTGTAGGATCAAAAATTATGTGGCATGAACGCACTGAATGAGAAAAGGTAATGAATATTTTAATGCTCAATGAAAGGTTAATGAACAAGGTAATGAAAAAGTTCTACAACAGAGAGGAAACTGTTTTCCCGAGTAGGTATCTGAATTCCATGCATAGCTATCCTCCAACTGGCAAAGCTACTTGTGAATCGAAGCTCTTTCTTTTTGAAATGAGTATAAAGTCCATATCCAAACTACTGTATATGCAAGCAGATCAGCCAAGCATATCAGCCCCATTGTCTGAGCATCTGACAATGCTCATGAAGTATCTGATGAATATGATGCTAATTCTATTGCACCTCTTGTTTAGATCTCTGAAGGGTAATTTTCTTAAATTGGGCCTTCAGCCATCAGTTCTCATGTTTGAAAAATGGTAACAGACATTCTATTTTTCACTTGTAATACTTGCCCATATGCCACGTGTTAGGCTTCAGGTGAAAGCATCCTTACTCCTCTGTATCATAAAAAGAAATACTGTGAATTTCGACCTGGCTATATTCAGAACCCACTGAAAACATTCATTTGGCCAGAGGGCATCCCGTTAAGCAGCATAAGCAAAGTCTCTTGCAATCACTAAAGAGTTTTCTTGCTGTAATCCCTGCTGATCCTGGGAATCTGAGGTGGGAATTGAAAGCAGATCTTTTTTTGGCTTTGTACAGCTCTGTGATGACGCCTCCAGGGCTGCTAATTTATTAGGGAAAAATTCTGCCAAGCTTTTCACAAAGTAACATTTTCTTTCATAAAGATACCAAATGGTTTTAATGACAATTGTGAGATACTGTTGCAGAAAGTCAGGATGGCAGAATCTCTCAGAATTTTTCAGGAGTGGCAGCTGAATAGCTTTAGTTCTAACCTGTTTAGAAAGACACCAGAAGCGTCTGACGCTAGAAAAGAATCAGAAAATTTTTGCAGATAAATAAATTCCTGGCCTTCCCCTCCACTTCCTTCCATGACACCCCTAATGATCTGATATTTGCTATACCCGGCAGATCATCCCTGTGAGCTGGTGAGTGAATTATTTATCCATGTGTCTATTCACAGTTCTGCGCACGTGTCAGCTTTAGTACATGCTAGTCTTAATAGCATCAGGTTATACACTTCCTCTTGTAGGGATGTTTTATTCCATATCAGTCGAGCACTTCTGTAGACGTCAGGAGTATCTGTAACCTTGGTGAGAGGCCACTTAGCTGCTCCTTGATAAATAATTAATAAATAATACATCAAGTGCTGGCATCTTGCTTTACCCTGTTGAATTATATAGGAAAAACTTTACATGTAGCAAACATTAATTCACACATGACTCTATTGAGCCTATTATCCATTTCAATTTCCACAACAACCCTGCATCTGAGTGAAAGGAATATTTTCATTCTGAAAATGACTAGTGACATTCATGTATTTATTTTCATTTCTTCTGTGTTTCTGCCACGGCTCAGCATTCTTTTGTAACAAATCTGTCCCCTAGCTTGCTTTTTCATTTCAGATCACATAAAGGTGGTGACATTTAACAGAGAGATAATTTGTTTAGTTTTCAGTTTACTGAATGCCTCTACCAACATCTCAAGGTGCATAAATTTTCAGTAAGTGAAAAAGATAACAAAGAATATTGAGCACATCAGGAGCAGTGCTACAGCAACAGAGATCACAAAATCACTTGTACTGTAGCTAATGGGATGGCCTCACAAATGCGCTGACAAAAGGGCTGTTTTAAGTTCTGCATTAGTTGAGCTACCACAAGCCATGCTGACTGTGGGGTGACGGCCTCTGTAAACTCTACAGGCAAATGCTCAAAGTGCAAAGACAAGCTGTAGTTACCTACTGCCGTGACTTGCAGCTGCATCCATTGATTTCCTAGTGCACAAATGAGAGATGACATCAGATGAGCTTTGTGCTAGAGACTTGATTAAATTGGATGCTGTACCAGACAGAAAGGATTACAATGATGCTAGAGGTTCTAAGAAAACCTGTAGCACAAAAGACTAGGCTGTAGCTCTGTCAGCTGAACCTGACAGCATTGCTCTGTGAGGAAAAACCTTTGAAGGTAAAGACTCTAGTCTGATCTACTTTGTTTACATCAAGCTTATGGTTGTTTAAAACGTTTTTGGTGCTGCATGTGTTTGGATAGAACAATATGGCTGACATAATATTTCAGATCTTACACTGATTTAGCTGCTTATTACATATGCACAATACACCAAGTGCACATTTCTTTCTAGGTACTGTAAATTAGCTACAGTATATGAATCTCAGCATGTAATATGATAGCATTTTATTCATGTTGGAAGTAATGATTATATTATGTATTTCATGCCCAAAGAGAAATAGCATGACTTCAGGCAACAGAAATTAACAGTATGAAACATTATTGTTTGTGGTGCTGTTGATGTTTTAATTGTTGATCATTAATCTGTGTTCTTCAACTCCAGTGTTGGTGGAATTATAATTAGTCCAGTGTGTTTTGCTGAAATGTAGAAAACAATCAGTCTGCCACTAATGATAGGGCATGGGGGACTCAAAAACTGAGTATCAAGTCAGTACTTCTGTTCCAAAGTGCATAATTTTTTTCATACTGATATTTCTGGAGAAAATTGTACTTATCAGGAGAATAGCTTAAACTGAAGAAAACAGACGGAACTTGAAAAACAATTTAAAAGACAACCTTGCATGTTTTATTTATTTCTATTTAAATGCTAATTACATGATGCAATTACTGTATCATGGCACAGTGGAAGAAAACTTTGGATAGACATGTTTCTGAAAATGTAAAGAATGTCACTATAATTGATCCAAAGTGTGGCCTTCACTCTCTTGTACATAGGTTTATCTAGTCAATTAGAACTACTTCTACTCCATTTACTGTGTTACTTTTTTTACAGGCAAAGATCAGTTTCATCATAAATTGACATTCATATGATAATGTGTGTGTGCAAGGGCATTCATGAAATTTAAAAACTGTGCATGTGTTTTAGGATTGCTTATGTTGTAGATCCAAACCTAAGTCTGCTCTTAGACTAAGGTCACTTTAAGTTTAATTTCTGTTCCTTTTTCAGCTTTTTATCTCAGAAAAAAGATGACTGATAATGCCAGTCAAAAAAACCCCATAAAAACACCAGATCACATTCTCTTACAGCAACGCAGAAGGAGTTGAAGAATTGCAAATTAGTTGCATGCTTGTACCACTTGTTCAACATGGCAGATGCTCACTAGAGTAAATATGGTTATAAAGCAGCTTTTATGATTTTGCATTGTCTGCAGTGGCAGGGCTTTGCCTGTGTGGGAAAGATGGTCCAGCAATGCAAGGCATGACTGTAAACTTCCAAAATTAAGTTGATGTAAATCCAAGTATGGAAGATCCATATTTCATTGTCTCTCAGTTTAGCTGAAACCAACTGGAAACAGGTTTTCATTAGACAAAAAGAAGAGTCCTTCAGAAGTGACTGAGTGTCCCACTGAGGGTTTTGCACACTCTAACTACACTGACTTCGAATGCATTTAGGTCACACTGATATATTTCACTTTTAACGCGCTTGTAATCTGATCTGACTCTAGATGAAGTCAGTGAGATACTGCTACTTACTATATGAGAGAGGATTGACTCTTTCTGTTAGTGAGACGGGCCAGTTCTCATTTGGCGTAAATCAGTGTTTAGATAACTTATCCTGGCTAAGAATCCATCCCCTTCTGTATAAAGAATAAACTTATTTCCTGGTTTGCACTGATTCTGTAAAATTCCATTAACTTAGTTTCTTTCCTAAAAAAAAAAAGAAAAAAGAAAAGAAAAATTGGTATTCAGGTTTAGCACAGAAGCAAAGAAGTGTTTATTCAGACATTATTTGATATAATTCTAAAACCAGATGTTGTTTCCACACTAATCTCTATAATCAATGATGACATTCCTATTTCCAGCAGACAGCTGAATGTCAAACTCTTAATGACTGATTTTTCAACAAAGTTACGTTTCAGCTCAGTTTCAGATGCAATGGTAAAGCAAAATTATGGAAGTTTCATGACTGAATGAAGTACATATCCTGTTATAGCTGCAACGGTGGACAAAATTTTGCTTTGAATGTCAGCCCACTTTGACCATCAGTCTAACTGCGCTAATATTAATATAAGATGAATAACCTGCATGTGTATGAGATTAAGTAAAAGATGATTTAAATTCTGGAATCTACTTTTATAACATAATTTAATTGGCAAGCTTTAAGATTTGTTAGTTTATGATTAGCACCTGATTTTAAATCAATTTGTGGTAACATATTCAAATGGGGGCACCTGCTGGCTAGTGGAATATACCCAACTTTTAAACCTGAACTAAAACAAAGACAGGCTTATATATCTATCCACAAAGAGACATAATAAATAATAATAATATATCATGGTGATTTAAAACACTCCCAGAATATGGTAAATTTCAGAAATGACACTTATCTTGCCTTTTCTCTGTAGCCAAGCCGTGAAACGTTTATAGCTGAAGTAAGATGTGGTGAATGAATCCAGTGAATACTTTACAAATCCTTCAGAAGAAAGAAAGAGAAATCCTGCCACTTCAGAACTAGCTGTGTGAAGAATTTGTGTAATACTGACAACCCGGAGAAACTCCCGGAAGGGATTTTGTTACAGAAAAAGAATATTACGCAGGAATATGTTCAGACAAATTCTGACGTGTTCTAGTTTGAAGTATCAGGAGTGGGCAATAAATAGCATTGGATGCCATGTGACATAGAAATTGTTAGACACTGCCCACTATTGGTGTTAATCCTTCCCAAGTGCAAAGCAGATTGACACTGGGTAGTTCTTAATATGAAATTGATGTTGAAACAAACCTTGACAGCTGTACGACTTTTGCTGATATTGTTAAGACAACACTCATTTCATCGATTCATTATTATCATGCTGATTATAGGTCCTGCAGAACATCTACACAACCTAATCAGTCTTTCCTTCCTTGTCGAGTACATTTGTTGTGTTTGTGTGAGATTACCCAGCTCCCCGAGCACCGAGTAGTAGCGTTTCTTGGCAGAATGTGCTTTTGCTTTTAATAGGACACACTTCAAAGCAGTGTGCCACAATGCACCAAACTGCACCCTAAAACAGTATAAATCCTTTCACTTTCATTTCTTTGCTTTTCATTCTTTACACCTTATCTTGGAAGCATTACAGGCAACCAGCTTTTTGACGCTCTCATGCCTGCCTGAAGGTGTAAGTACAACAATACTGGTGCCAAAATGACTAAAGAATCAGAATGAGAAACTCTCTGAATAGAGAATGGGTGGGAGGGAAACAGGAAAAAGAGCAAAGATGATGATGAAAGAAGAGCACTGAGGAGCAAAACTATTTCTTAATCATACTACGAACTTTCTCTTGCAAGTCTTGGATCTCACCCTAATTACAGTAATTGGCATGTAGCAGTGTGATACAGATGGAATTCAGACACATTCTGTACCTGGCAAAGTGGGTTTAAATTTGCATTTGCTAGCTAGCTTGCAGAGAGCTGGTTTTTTTTTTTTTCCTCTGTTCAAGGGTGGGATTACATGGCTGTTAAGAAAGAGAAGACAAGTGAATGCAAATACCTGCGTTCCTCTTTAGGCTGGACTGCCTCAACAATTATGCTTACCTTCCATTCAAAAGGAGTTTGAGCTCCTGCAGGAATGTCCCCATGATAAATCCTCAGAATGTCTTGGAGACTAGTTTTTTGGGGGGAGATGTTGTCTAGTCTGGAAGCGGACAGGAGTTATAGCCATTAGGGGCTAAGATAAATCCTTTTAAAATAACTACAGTGACACTGGATGAAAATCTGGCCTCTTGCTCTACTCTGCTTGTTTCTACTCAGTGAGTTCTCATCAGCTTTGAGGTTTAACAGGTGAAAGCACGGTAAAGGACAATGGCTTTTCAAGAGAGAATTTACCTTCCCTTGGCAGAGAAAAAGGAACGTGCTAATCAAATGGATCACGAAGGCAAAGTACTTGCTGCTTCCCTACAGATCACAACTCTCTAAGTCTGATGATCTGGGTCTGGAGGCTCTCTTCACACCCCCTCGATTTTTGAGAAAACCCAAGGTTAGTTCAGTTCAGTTAAAAACAGGGTTGGCACAAGATACTGCCAATGGCACTGGAGAAGCCGTAAAAACCTGAATGGTTTGACTGAAGTTGATCCAGCTTCTCTGCAGAACAGCTGAGTAAGCTCTAGCTGCCTGGAAAGATCTGGAGAATGGGCAGTAAAATGAAATCACAGACTACTACTAGGACACCAATTCTCACTGTGGCCTTTGAGGCAAAATTTGAAGTTTTCCAATGCAAGCTCCAGCTAAAGAACTACCAAGCTTGCACAGACCTCACTGATTTCAAAATAGACTGTGGGTTCTCAGCACAGCCGTGCATCAGGACATGCCTGTACAGATGAGTTTGAAAGAAAGGAGATTAGCTGCCTTTGTCCTCTGTTTCCAGATCTATAAATCTAGAATTGTAATAGGTCTTGTCTTTCTGTGAGAAAAAAATAAGAGCTTCCAAGGGCCAGGGGACTGTATTCTCTCTCAAGAAAACAAGTCTGTCTTCATAACAGAGAAAAAAGACTGAGGAGTTATAAACATCAATGGAATTCTTATTCAGAAAACTAAGTGTGCTCTCTCAGGGCTTATTGTTCCTGAATTGTCTTGCTCACATCTGAGAATCACAGTGAGTGAGCCACCCAGCAACCATTAGGGAGGATGGAAAACCTTGACTTTTCCCTGAAAAACAGTTTTCAGTTATCCTGACTGCTTCAGGTGTCAGTGTGTTTCAATCACATGTAAATAACATGCAACCAGTAGTATGTTTGTGCTGGAATATGCAAAGGTTACTCTACAGTAATAGCTTCAATGTCTTTCTGGTATTCATATGGATGACATTGAAATGTCACTGATTAGCAAGCTGTGGTGACTATGAGTCTAAGTTTTGTAATATGCTCTGGAGTTTTAAGGTTTGAATTTTCTGTATGTGCCAATGGAAGAGTTCAGAGTCTCACAGAACAGGCGATGTATGTCTTGAACACTGTTCTTCAGGGATGTCTGTCTTCTACTAACAAGGGCCTGTCTTTTGCAGATCAGTATGTCTGTCTGTGCTTGCATGGCACTTCAGTCCCATAAGGTTTCTCTCTGTGATTGCTGCAGTCCACCTAAATAGGTCAAAGAAGGACGTTATGCTGTTAATTGATGAAAAAGGTGTTTGAAGGCTTTCCTCTGCCCTCAGTGTTTTTTGATTTATCTTCAATTCCTATGGGGCGATTTATATTCCAGGGGCAAACATGTACTTAGGCCATGTCTGCCCATAGAATAAACACAAAAATTGTGATCAAAACCACTGGAGAGTTTCCTGGTAAAAGAGGATCATTCTCATAGGTGACGGTATCCTCCTTCTTCACCTTTGTTAGCGTTAACAACAGTTGAAACAACACAGTGAATCCTTTGAAATGATAAGGAGTTTAAATACAGTATAGAATCATAGAATGGTAAGGGTTGTAAGGGACCTTAAAGTTCATCTAGTTCCAACCGTCCTGGCATGAGCAGGGACATCTTCCACTAGATCAGGTTGCTCAGAGCCTGGCCTTGAACACTTCCAGGGATGGGACATCCACAGCTTCTCTGGGCAACCTTTTCCAGTGTTTCGCCACCCTCATGGTGAAGAATTTCTTCCTAATATGTAATCTAAATCTGCCCTCTTGTAGTTTAGAGCCATTCCCCCTTGTCCTATCACTACACACCCTTGTGAAAAGTTCCTCTCCATCCTTCCTGTAGGCCACTTCAGGTACTGGAAGGCTGCTATAAGGTCATCCTGGAGCCTTCTCTTCTCCAGGCTGAACAGCCCCAACTCCCTCAGCCTGTCCTTGTAGGAGAGGTACTCCAGCTAGGTGGGTATGCTTACTTCATTTCTTCCTGTCACCCACGCAGGGTGTGAAATGTCAGGAGCACACCGTTGTCTTCTTCCCTTGTCAGCTCTTCAGTCTCTGCCAGCAAAGAAAACCTTAGCTTTGTCTTCTTCTTCCAGTGAGTCAGTATCAGTCTGTCTTTCTCTGAGCTTGTTGTGAGATCAAAGGCAGGGGTTGTTGGATGGGAGAGCTACTACAGCTCAAGCTCAATAATGGAGAAAAAGCACAATAACATGGCTTCCCTCTACTCAGTGACCATCTGCCAGAGATGGGATTAAAAACTTGCCACATCTGCAGGTCTACAAAGCTGAAAGGAGGCTCAGCTATCATGTCTTCTCATTGGGAGCAGTAGCTCTGCTGGAACCTAGTGCATCTAACCAGATGCTTTAATTAAAACTATGCTAATTTAACAAGCTACAAACTCTGATTAAGAGGCAGAAAACTATATGTAAATTGTTATAAAACTTATTTTCTCAGTATTCATTATTAAATGTTTTCTAGACTTTGGTGGTGGAACAAAACCTATGGTGATTAGCTGTGGAGGTCATACATGCTGTGCATGTATTCAGCGTATTTCATAGGTCTAATGTTTTATGAGAACTGCAAATAGGTCTAAACTTAATTTCAGTCAGTGAGACACAGGCTCAGGTGTGCTTTTAAATGTTTTCCTGGGGTGGAGCTGCAAAAACAACTGAAGTGTTTCTTCTGGTCATGATGCACAGATATTTGTAGTGCCTTAAAGGCATCCTGGGTTGGCACTGAAAATAGTTTTATTTTAAAATCTTGAACTGAATTGAGTAGTTGTTACTCGAATGCTCCATGATACTTACAGGAAGTAGTTATTGACTCTTTTGTGATACACTATTGCTGTGTGCTTTTGCTGGAGCATCCACCGGTGCAAGTAAAGCCATGTTATTTAAAAGACACCATCTCTTATTATGTGCAAAGTGAGTGTATAACATTTTGAAGGGTGGGTTGTTAGATTTTGGTTTTTTTTTTTTTGTTCATTTTGCTGGTTTTTAAATATACTGTGTTTATGGCACTCGGAGTTCTGAATACAAGCAGGAAGCTGTGAGATGGATAGGTGGTGCTCTCTGCACTTAGAGCTGCATTTGCTTGCATTTCCTGTCATCCTTTTGCATGTCTGACAGATCTAGTATTTTACGGGGGGAAAAAGGTATAATTTTTTTTGAAATTAGGAAAATAAGTCCAATGAATCCGGCTAAAAGGCAGTCTCATGCTGTTGTCATTAATGGCTTCCCCTGAGAAACTGGCAAATTGATAAATTCAGCTTTCCCTCTGTGACAGCCTTTCACACACTCAAGATGTAGTCCTGCTTTAGTCTTCAGCAACGTTAAATCAATCTACTATAGAAATACTTTGCCTTGCTAGCTAGGTACAAAATAGATCTAGAGACTTAGTGCATCAGTTCACTATGTTTAGCTCTAAGTCAATCTTTTGGAAATCACAAGGGCTTAAATTTTGTATTTATGTTGAAATGCATCCCTAATAGAGATGTCTATACTGCTTCAAGCCTCTCTTCTTGAAAAACAATTAATACAGATCACACTAGAACACGGTCTTTTTATTAAGACTCAGTTAAGGAAGATATAATGAGGCCAAACTAGGTGAAGCTTTTAGTGTGTATTATACACAGTAGATCTTGAAAGATCGATGCAAAGTCAAATCTTACTTTGAACCTGCTTTCATCTAGCAGTAGTAATAAAAAACTCTATACTGTTCCTGTACTAACAAGAAGCTCATAAATAAAAAACTAAGCAAACTAAAATACCCTTCCATAAGTAAGAAATGAATTTCAGTTATGTCCCCTATGAACATGGGAAACTGATATTTTTGTTTCAAACTTTTTAATAAGGGCTGATATTTTATTCATTAACTATTACCAGGTGCTACAAAATCATTACCATTTGCCTGCATCTCCTTTTGTTTTTTTAATCTTCTCCAACTACAAAGAATTTTTGTAACAGCTGTTTAGCCAAATTGTCTTCATATAAATACTAAGAGATAGTGTAGTTTCTCAGCATTGCATGTGCTATGTTGCTGTCGTTTGCTGGGATTCCATATGTCAAGTTGCTGTAAAAATGCTGAGTGATACTTTGAAAGACCTATGATACAGTTTATTACTGTGTCTTGTGGTATCTATGGAACAGAGATGCTAACAGGAAATCTCTGCTGTGTAAGGATAGCAGTAACAGCTGGTATGGACTGGTCTTAGTATTCTGTTGGCCAGACTGATAAAAACCATGGTAAATTTGCCTAAGCATTTATCAAAACTCTGAACTTAGGCTACAGTATTAAAGAAAGTTGAAAGTAGTGTAGTTCATTAGGATGTCATTACTGTTCTTAGGCAGAATGTGGCTGAATTAAACACAGATTTATATATCATAATGCAGTTTACAGCATATATTCTCAATGCAGGCTATAATTAAGTAGACTAAGAAAGATGATGAAAAACTTAAAAAAAGAAGATAGGGTGGAAGGAAAATTGCATAGGTCATCCTTACAAAAAAGAATTTTAAATTATATAATTATTGTGGACTCAATGAATCTGACAGCGTCTTTCTTGCTAAATGAAGAGCTCGATTGTTCAGCTCTTGACGCCTCTTGTTCTGTCATATTTATAAAGGAAACTAACTTTTTTGTGTCATTTTTAAGAAGATAAATACAATCATTCTTAGGAATTGAGTGAGATCACTTTTTGTTCCCCATTACTGTTGCTAAGTACTATTATTCTCAAAACACGAAATCTAAAGCAATTGGCAGAATGCCTTCACTTTTATTGACAAATACAATGCATAAAACCCATAACCCGAATAATACTGTTTGTGACAAGTGGTAATGCCAGGGAAACTTGAATATTAGGATAAATCTTTTTATTTTACTTTGTATGTGGCTCTCAGATTCTGTCTTGGCACAAGTTTGATCAGTCTGGCCCTTTTTGCTCATACTTTATGTCAGTTTAGTCATATATTGAAATATTTGCAGCATCCGTATGCCAACAGGAAAGCATGAAAAGCCAAAGTCACATTCTAGCCCCGCAATCTTCATAGATTAAACATTGGCTCATTTTAGTATGGGAAAGCATATGAGTAACAATTGGTGGAGCTCCCTTCACCTCCATCTTTGCCGTCATTCATCACTGCTTCTAGCAAGTTCATTAATGTCTTTCTTCCGTTCATCATTTTCTTCTTCTTCTATGAATCCTGTAGCATTTTAGAAGCCACTAGCACACAAAAGGTTGCTCTTCTATGTTGGTACCATGAGCTCTGTGCCAATCACAGGTGGCAATAATTGGCCATTAGTGTTCTTTGTTTAGTAATCAAATTTCACATCCCATCCCACTCCTGGTATGCACCCATTGTTTGGGGCTGTGTACTTCCTGGCTCACCTCATTAGGTTTCTCTGTCTCTTTCTGTGCACCTAGCTATGCTTAGAGAATGTTTGTATTCTATCATATTTCCAGGTTCTCAAAGTGTTAATTGTACATTATATTCAAGTCACCATTCAGTTTCTGAGGTACAGCACTTGACTTTTATTTTAGGAAGTGAAAACCCCGAATTTCATCTGCAGTGTAATAAATATTCAGGAAAATCAAATTAACAATTTAATTTCTTACCAGCTGGGGAAGGCTGAGTAAATTCCAAGAGAGGGAAGGAAGGAGTTGTATTGGTGTGCTGGGATACCAGAAGGAGCCTTTTCCACAAAAAATAGGCAAGGAGGTAAATATTTAAGGGAAAAAGTATCAAGTTTGACGACTCCCTTCCCTCTTCAGTTTTACAAATGACTGAGTGAGTGTAATTTCTTGCTGAACATTGCATTCAAAACAGCCTTCAATGAGGGGGATAGCTTACGTCATGAATGAGTTTAGAAGTCCAGTGGTTGGTTCTTTTAGTATCAACTGAATTCCTAGGTCAGTGTGTGAACAGGCAGATACATGTACTGATGCTGATACACGCATACACACACATCTATGCAAAGGTGAACTCTCTCCCTTCATAGAAATTTTGGTTTTGAAAGGCTCTAACTTCAAATGACGTGCAGAGTTCACTGATCCAACTGTCAACCCCTGTGAAGTCTGCTGAATTTTGGAAAAATGGGGAGAGTGTTTTGATTTTAAAGGAATAGACTGTTAAATGTAAAATTGCTCTCAGAGAGATGTTAAAGTGTCTGGTTATTTTAATGTCATGCTCCCACTTGAATGCAGCCTACAGCAGTAGGTATAATCTGAAGCAGGTCAGAAGGGTGTCAACTATTAATTGTGCTAGTTATTTTCGTACTGGCGCATACCCATGCAGTGCCAACACTCAAAAGGCCTGTACATCAAACACGTCTGTTCTCAACTTCTTGAGAGCTTGGTGTATGATTCTAGCTGGCCTGTTCTCAGGTTCAAATTCAGTCTGTCATATGCCAGAAGAAGCGACGGGGAAGTTGAATAGTTAGGTTTTTCTTCACTGCTCTCTGTCACCTAAGATCTTTCCTCTCTCAAGAGTAAAGAGGTATTACTCTGGGCTACCTAACAAAGAATGTGAACTTTATTTCCTTGACAAAACTAGAGAAAAGGTGGACTTACCTTTGAAGTAAGTATTTGAAATCAAACTTGTGATAGGATTTTCAATAATTTTTTCAATGTAATTAAAAATTGAATAGAGTAACACTCAATGGGTGTTGGGATATGTTTACATATAGAAATTTATCAGCATAATGAAGCCATTCTGAATTATCAGTTTACCAAGATGACTTTGTTTACCGGCACCTGGAAACGCAAGCCTCAGGAACTATTTGCTAAGTAAGTCCTATCTGTGAACAGCCAAATATAAAGGACACAGACTTGGAGAGGAAACGATAACACAGTTTATTTATGCCAAAAATTACTGCATGAAGCTGGAGTTAAAATGAAAAACTTACATTGATTTCTTTTCGCCTCTGAAGAAGTTCAGAGGTTTACAGGTTCACATCCTAGAACATTACTCAGATTGTATTACATTTTATGGAAATAAGTGAGGATAATTTGACATCAATAATGGTGAGGGGTTAGTGCCACCCATGACAAGGACTGAATCTGCTTTAAGTCAGTCAGGTAAGGGGAAGGGTTAATTATTGCCAGCACACAACAGAACTGGTAATGCAAGTATGAGTTCAATACTACGGAAGACAGCAAACGATCACTTGAAAGTTGCCTATTTTATTGCTCTGGGTTTACTGGGAGTTGAAGAACCTGTTAAGTTCTGAACCTCACAATATAAATCCAGAGTGTTCTGTTGCTGTAACTGAGATTTTTGATGTCTTGGAAATGTTTGTTAAAATTTATAAAAAAGAATATTTTTTTCTGAGACCTTGGTAGCAAGTTTCATTGTAGTTGGTAACAAGATTTCTCACTGCAAGATGGATTACTTTCCAGAAGTTTTCAACTTGTATATGGGGAAGACATACTATTTTCCATTTTAAATATATCATAGTTTTTGTGTAGTCTTTGCGAGTGCTCATGATTTCTCCTTATGGAGAAATGATGGAGTGATCCCTAACACCAGTCACTTGTTCTAAAGGAATTACTTCCTCCCCAAAATGCGGTGTTTTTGAAGACACAAAGTCAAACATTAGCCCAAGCACAGAGAAAAGGGGTGACATTATCAGAATTGTAAAGGATCTGAGTCCACCAGGGCACCTAGGTGCCAGAATATCTTGAAATTAAGTTTCAAAGCACTTAATATATGTGTTATTTTATTGTTCTTAGCATACAGGATGCAGCAGTAATTAAATTTGATTATACTTCCTTGATAATTAATGGGAGATTTTAGGTGAAAAAGTCCTTCTGCTGTAGGTCAGTGAGCTGTTGCCTTATAAGAAGTTGAAAAGTTGGTTATTTGTTTCTTCTTATTTGAAGAAAAAGTAGTCACATACACTTGAAAAATTATTTTGAAAATATCTAAGGCAGATGGGCATTGCTAATGAAGATCACTGAACTCAAACTTGGATGAGTGTAAATCCATTTTCAAGCATGTAACTTCACAGAATTTAATTAAAGGATACAATTAAAATTAATAAACAAATAATAAAAATATTAAGGGAAGCCCCAAAAAGTTTTAATCGGTATAGCTAAATGAGTTCTGTTGATAAATACTTAAAAGGCTATAGAAAGAGTAGAAAAATTCATCACAGCTTTCTGACAGTATCTGTTAATCTATTTAGCAGAATTTGAAAGAAATCACTTTGGCCAGGTTCCTGAGCTATAGTTCTTTTCTCCTGTCTTAGTACAGATTTTTAGATAACTTAATTAGTTTACTTAGGTTCAGATTTGGCATTGACTTATTGCTAGAACTATTGATGACATATCTCCTAGTATCACAAGATTTTGGGTCATTTTTAGACAGGTGAACCCAGGCTGTCTGTCTTCTGAAGAGGTTATTCCAAATAACATTATGAAAGAGGAACACTTTCCAAGACAATGTGTGTGGCTGCAAAGAAAGAGGAAATCAGGATTTTGGAGTTTATCATTAAATAATCTTTCAGTTCTCAAGTATAACTCAATTTATTTGTTGGATTTAGCTAGACTATAGTCCAAAAAAGAGGTCACTGGCCTTCATCCAGCAAGGTACTTACTTAAACACATTTGTAGCTTTAAATACATGAGTGACTGGATTCAAATCATGACCTTAAGTGTTTTGTTTGACTGGGGATCCTTTGATTACTTTTTGGCACCAATCACATTCTTTCTTTAAATGAAATTAGTAAAAAAATTAGAAGCCTTAGTTCACTTCCTTGTTCAGAGAACAATAGCACATATAGGGTTCTGCTGATGGAGCTTTGGAAGGCTGAGCAAGACCTTTTGTATTGAAGAAAACGGTATTGTACATGACTTCTGTTAATTAGTGCTTGGTCTGAAGATCCTTATGGTTCTCGCAGCTTGGCCCCAAACATTATCCCATCAAAAAGAATACAGTTATTTAAGGTTCTTATTTTCAAATTCAGTACAACAGTTACTCCTTATCCTTTGAGAATTCCTGTAGACTGTGGATGGCAGTCAGTTCTTGTAAGTGTTTCTGGCTGCAGAAGTCAATAGTTTGTTTGATAACTGAGGCCAGGAAGTCATCCTGAGGAAGTGAGTTGCTCTTTACAGTCGTAAAAATAATAGCAAAAATCGGCTGTTCTGTACAAGAGAATGCCATTTTGCCTCAGCCATGTTCCAGTTTGTTTGAGGGGGCCGTGGTGGTGAGTTACTTCAGCTTACATACAGCAGAGCTTCATGGAGATGAGGAGCTATCTTCTATGTTACAGGGAGGGTTAAGTAGCCTTCACTCTGTTCCAGAGCTCACTGTAATGTTGAAACAGCAGGTTTCAGTCCCTGAGCTCCACCCAGCTTCTACCCTGATCATCATTCCCATAATGTCTCCTTTGGTGATTGCAGGAGGCATGAAGTAGGTGCTATATTTGTGAAGATCTGCTTGGCTTCCTTTTCTGATATTCCCTCTTTGCTTTCCTTTAAACAGCTTTAGTTAATTACCTAAATAGCCCATGTGAATCAGATTAGAGAATTTGAGAATCTTTCCATATGGCAGAATGTCTGGGTTTGTTTTCCAGTAAGATTAGACAGTTTTTCAGTTTTTCTCTGATTTCTTCGTTTTCTGAAAAAAATACATTTGAAAAAATCCTGGCCCGCCTCAGGAGTCTTATTTTCAAGAACCGAACTAAATACCGGAAATCAAACTGAGCTGACGTTGTTTTTCTTCACTTTCTTTCCTTTTAAGGTAGAGTATTAGGGTTCACCAGCAGTTGTGAGTATAGACTGATTTGTGTCCCTTGGCTGCTGGCTCCGCAGCCCAGCAGTGCCTTCTGCCCATGTGCACAGGTGGGAGCTGTTGGTAGTGATGGTTACACCACACACCAGACAGGGTGCAAGACCCATGTTATAGAGGCAGAGTCAAATTAAAGGATTTGTTTTTCCTTGCAGTGTACATTGCTGAAGAAGAAGTTTTTTAGATATCTTTCTATTTTGAGATAGATATAGAAAAAACAAGACAAGTAAAGAACATTTTGCATTGGCAGGATGTCAGAATGCTTTGTGTGTGACTTCATGCGTCTTTGCTAGTTTTACTATTTCTGGTTCTGAAGCTGGGAATCAAAACCAGCAGTGTCCTCGAGTTTCATTACAGGAAACTAATCTAATGACCGTATATATGTCCTGTGACTATTCCCATTTTTCTGATAAAAGTGCACCTCTTGACAAGAACTACTCATGGCTGTCTCAAGGATGAGCAGGAAATGGAGTAAAGACATAGTGTTTCATCTCAGATATCAAGATGTCGATTAAAAGGCAGGAACCCTTGTGGGAGATGTATCCCAGAGGAAACCTGGAAATGCTGTAATAGCCAATCTCTGTTGCAGATTTCCTGATGAGAATCTTTTCTGTTTAGATAGGAAAGACGGTTTCATTAGATTGCTGAAGAATGATTGTAAAGAAAATTTCCCATGAGATGGTCACATTTACCTCTTCAAAATTAAACACATCATTAAAAGGTCTTGGCTGAATCAAGGCTAAGGGAACCCAGGTCAGTGACTCCACTTTCATACCTGAATACTTACGAATTAAGACATGTGAGGCTTCTGGAACTTTAGACTATCTGAATACTTACCTGCTCCATCAGGCTGTTTTCGGGTGGATTGTACACATCTGCTTAAACTGAAAGCTGAAACAGATTGATTTTGACTTGATGCAAGGCAAAACTTTTTCACGCTGAGGACAGTCAAGCATTGGAACAGGTTGCCTGGAAGATTGTGTTATCCCAGATTGTGCAGATTCCTGGGGGTTTTCAAAACCTGACTGGAAAAAGCCCCGAGCAACATGATCTGAGGTCGTAATTGACCTTGCTTTCAGTAGGAGATTGGACTACGACCCTTTGGATGTGATCCTTTCCAGCCTGAATAAACCTGTGATCCATATGTTTTGTACGTGCTCATAGTGAAGAAGATTCTCAGCCACGGGTACTTTTCATGAAAAAAAATAAGATCAAGGAAGGAACTTTAGAATCTTAACAAGTAAAATAGATCATCTGACTCATTACGTAGAAAGCTTAACATGCTTTTTTTTGAAATGTTCTATTCTGCCACGCCATTGAATCTGTTGAAATGTAGCCTACAAAATAATCGCTGAAACTACCCCAGCACTAAACTAGAGGACTTAAGCTAGGTTCTGGTACTTATTCAGATGTGGGAAAAAGTTCAACTGAAGAGATTACTGGAGGTAAGGTAATTACCTTTGGGTAGTGAGATCTTAAGATACTCACAGAGGACTCCACTAGGTAAGCTAAATTTTCCTAGAATTGCTTGTTTCCACTTGAACATAGCCAGAATCCCTGCTCTGTGTGGGAAACTGCCTTGAGGGGGAAGAAAAAAGAAATAAAAAGGAAAAAGATTTGGTCTAAAAAAGCATCTTTGGATAAGTTTGCTCTGTATGAGAACTTGACTTTCATTTATTTTTTGGTTGGTTGTGGGAGTGGAACATAATTGCAGACATATCAAAAATAAGTTGCCATTTAGATTCTGGACATTAGACCAGCTGTTCAGACCCACTTCTGCACATCAAATTGGGTGTTAGAAGGGGGCAGTTAATGTCATAATCCACTCTGGGCTCTTATGTAGAGGAAACGACAACGGAAAATATTTTTCCTTTTACCCCCTACTCCTCTTCCCTTCATGCTGACTGCTGAGAGGTTTTTAAAAGCCTGTTGCCATCACGAGCACATGGTTGGGTTTTACCTTTATCAGGCACAGAGGAGGCAGGCCAGCCTTTTGAAATTTCTCAGCAGTCAGCAAGAATAAAGTGGGCATCCTAGTGGTAGGAGTAATTTTCGGCTTCCTGACAACAATTGGCAGAATGCTGGGAAAAGCTATTAAAAGTGAGGTTCGATCACCAAAGTCTATTTTGGCCTATATTTAATGAGTTGTGTCAGCTAGAATTTACAGTAAGTGGCTAATTGTTAATAATAGGCCTGTCTAAGACACTCTGTGACTTCAGCAGATCTGCACAATACAACCCCATGTGCTTGCTAGGTTTTTCTTTATTTGGTATCACAGGTCAACTTATCACTGTAACGAAGGAGCAGGATGTGACAGGAGCAAAGGCATAGTTAACTTTATAAAAGTTTATTTATTATACATTATTGAACACATTGTATGGGTTAATTACAACACATAAGAATTAAAAATGAAGATGCGACCCCAATATACCAGTGGCATTTCATCACCCTTTCTAATTGTGCCCAGGAGCAAGGCAACAGGTCTGTGGAGAAGAATGCTTGTGTTTAAGGCACTGTGCATCTTGGCTGCAAAGGTTCTTTGTTGCTCTGGACAAGTTAGTACATCTCTTTGTGCTTCAGTTTTTTCTCTGTATAAGGGAATGAAACTTCTTTCCTTAGCAAAAGTGAAGGGTATATGCACACTAAAGTGGCTGAGGGATAGTCATAAGATCCTATAAAAAGGAGTTATGACATAATGACTTAATATGAATAAATATAAACATAACTTTCTTAATCTTTTGAATACTAAGGTTTTGGAGTCAGCTATGTCTATTAAATTAGACCATGCTCAATCTCCAGAAAAAAACATTGAAGAACATCTTGTACCAACATGTTTGTAGCTTGCTTGAAACTTCAGTTTCAAAGTATGACTCTGACCATTAGGCTGGTGCTCAGTGCTCTGACATCCCACTGTAGTGCACGGGTGTAGAGGTAGCCAGGACTACTGTACCAAGTCCATCTCCTGACTGTGCTGTCTTCTCAGGGTAGTCGCTGCCTGAGATATTTAATGTTTAAAATTTGTTTCTAGAAGGTATCCAGAGCTTTGCTTTTCTTTCCTTCTGCCCTTGTCTAGTTCAGTAAAGTTTTCAGGGAGGCATGATTAACTAATCATTAACTAACTGATTTAGTTCAAAGCAAAGAAACTTTAAGACATAAAAAATCTTCATCACTGGAAACGTTCAAGACCAGGTTGGACAGGGCTCTGAGCGACCTGATCTAGTTAGTGATGTCCCTGCTCGCTGCGGGGGGGGTTGGACTAGATGACCTCTAGGGGTCCCTTCCAACACAAAACTTTCTATGATTTCTATGATTTGCAGCAAACCAGGCCTTGCTTACACCCCTTCACTATCATATAAGAAATGGCTGTTGTTTCTGGATTTGCTGCTTGAAAATCAGTTTCCACTCCTGAAAACAGGAACTGCATAGAAAGATTATCTACTTCCCATCTTTTTTATCAGGCTTTTATAGTTTCTGATAATGAACCAAACCTGGGAGACTGCTTCCCTCATATGTTTCCGAAATACATTCTAAGAGTCTAGCGTAGCTTCTATGATCCAACACATTGTAAGGAATCTTAGAAAGTATAGTGTAAATGATCAAACAAAAGTAACAAGAATTGACAAGAATGAAGCACTGGATTTCTCATCTTTTCAACAAACAGTTCTGATTTTTTTTTAATGGTTGGAAAATTGATAGAAACTCTAGACACTTTTTTAATGGTACCTGGTGGGTTACAAAGATAAAATTAAATTTGGTTTCTTGGGCTTTTGTATTGAGCATTTTCTTATTGTAGAAACAAATGTTTAGTTATTTATTTATGCACCACCTGTCTTTACAAAGTATTTTGTTAGTTTATTAATATCATTAAAGGAAATATCCAGGAATACCTTACCATCTTTCTGAAGGCATCATTGTCAGCTTCACAATTAACATATTTTTGCAAAGTAGTCTAGATCTCATCCAAGATCACCTTACTTTTTCACTTTCTATGGCATATTATATTTAATTGGCTCTCAATTATCATGCTGTGTTCCTTCCAGAAATGTCTGGACCGTCTGAAAGGTGGGAAGATGTTTCCCCTTTCTTGGGAGAACAGGTTTGAGAGGTGACAGTTTGTGTCAGGTGAAGGAGTCACTCGAGGGAGCTGTATGCCTGCAGCTAAAGCAGAGAGGCAGTCGTGAGGAGCCAGTGATCCCAGAGGAGACTGAGGCAACCTCCTGTGAATCACAAGGGACTGGGCAGTTTTCTGCAACATGCTATCTTCTTTAGTTGCTTTGATATTTCACTATTTAATATATTAAATCAATTAAGCTGTAGTTCATTTTCTAAACTTTTTTTTTATCTTTTAAGGTTTAAACATATTGTAGGATTCTTTTTATCCTTGCTGTGTGAAAAAGGTCTACATGAGGACTGTGGCTGGCTTAGTGCCTTCCCATCATAAATATATTCTTGGGACTCTAGTAAACCTCTTAACTCCAAGAGTAGCCAAAAGAAATAATTCTAGCAAAGATAATGGTAGTCCTAAGGAGCTATGTTTTGGTAACCTAGCAACTTTTAATGTAGGTAGGCAGATGTTCCATGGGGATATCAGTGGGTTTAGACCTTAATAACTATATTTATTTTTCAGAAGATCTTTTGTTGTAACAGACTAGGTTATTTGCCAGTTTAGCAGTCACTACAGCATCACATCACATGCTGGTGAACTAAGCAAATGCATTTGAAATTCATTTAAATGTGGTTGCCAGAACAAAGGTTATATTGTCAGTATTTTGGTAAATTTTCATTTCTGTGATGAAATTTTTTTAAAGCTTGTTTCCTGGCGACTAGTGTTGTAGCATGTCCCTGCGTTAGTGACTAAGCTCAGATTTTTTTTTTTAACAAATTGGAAAAATATTCTAATGATGCATATGGAGGACATCTCCATGGTGTCATTATGGCATAGGGATGAGTCATGAAACATTAGGTGACGATAGTCTGCTGAGTTTTCCTTGTAAATTTTTTTCTTGAAGGAGGCAATAACATGTACTATTCATATAGAAAAATTATTAAATAGAGAGTTTAGATGAGCTTTCTTTTTAATTAAGACCATTTTAGTGTGGAGGTTAATGTAAACATTCATCTACTTAAAGGAAAAGACAGTGATTCTCCTTCATATTGATATGAAAATGTGTGATCTTTGTGTTGCTACCCAGTCATGTGAAATTGGGGCACAATTTTATTCTAAACTGATGTGAAGTTGTGGAGGATATTTGGCTAATTTTGAAGTCAAGCATGATTGTAATGCTGTGCCTTCATCAAATTTCACAGAACTAATTTAGCCTTCAAAGGCATGAGAGGTTAAAGCTAGGTCAACTGACATCCTTCTTGCACAACAGCGTGTCTTCAGTTAATTATGTTGCATCGAAATGTGTGTTCTGTCTTGTCATACTGACTAAACTAAGCCTAAAATTACTATAAAAGACAAAATCTAATTGATGAAGATGAATGCACAGACTGCCAACATGGCTTATTTAATAGCTGTTTCAAATGTGTTAGTGAGGAGTTTCAACTCGGAGCCCATTGTCCAATGCTACAGCAGATCTGTCCTACAAGCAGTATCTTACCAAGTGTTAGTAAAGATAATAATGTTTTTCAAGCTAAGCTCTATTGACACATGTATGAAACCATTAGAATGTGTCAATTCAGCTGCAATTAGACTTCTAACAATAAGAAGTGTCTGCAGAATTACATATTCATTATTTTACCCCATCAAATAGATTTTAGTGGGAATCAGAGAGCATTTTGTTAGTAATTATTCCAGTACTAGACAGTTCTAAAATATAATAATGCCATATCATTTAAATGAAACTGTTGAGCCCTCTAGAAGGAGAAGATAATGTAATAAATTACATGTAGGTGATGTATGGAAGTATGTAGGGAAATTAAAATGTAGGTAATACATAGTATATATAAAGACTTGTATTCTAAACAAATCTTGGGACACTATTGGTTTCTCCTTTGTATGAATCTTGTTGATGCTCATACTAGTCTGCAGGGGTGTAAACACAGCAGTATCTGGAGAAGAGCATCAGATTAACTGATCTCTCTGCTCCTGTTTGTTCTTTAGGAAATATGCTTACAGCAATCATTAAGTGCTTCTTCAGGTTTGTACATGATATCCTTTCATACCAATAAACTCAGCATGGGCTTGTAAGCCCTGCATACTGTCTGGTTATGTAATTGTGTCACCCATCATCTGCTTTTCTACCTAATCAGTTTGCAACCTCCTTGCAGCTGCAGCATAGCTGCACATTGTGAGACATGACTCCAGAACTCCTGCACAGCTAATCCTATAATTCCATCTTTCTATGTTTGCCATCTTGCCTGTAGCTGTATCCTACATACTTTACATACTTCATTGTCAGCAGTGGTCCTGCTAAGGGTTGTTATCCATCTTTGCTTTTCAGTTCTGCAGTATCATCCCAATATCAGCCAGACGAGCACAGCTGCATCCTGGAGAAGTACCTTGAGCAAGCACTGCAAGGCATGTGATTCAGCAACTGCGGTTTTCTCGTCTGCAGGCACGCTGGACTATATTGCACTGATAAGATGAGATGATTATGAACCAGAGGTCTGAGAGTTTTTTTAGCTATATTTTGCTGCTGTGAAGAGCTAGACATTTCTTGTCAAGCCTTCAGATACTCCTGGTCAGAGCCCCAAACACAGAGCTGCCTGCATGCCACAACATGAAGAAGGCGGATTTTTAGATACAAGGAAATGGAAAAAAATACCAAATTTGAGAAGTCCTAGAATATGACTGTGGTGGTGACCCTTGCAAAAACTGGGTTGCCAGACAACTCTGCATAGGATGCTGTTCCTCTGAGTATTCTAGGAACAAAAGTCAAAAGACCTGTTTAGCAGTGGGTCCAGGGATGCTCTCACAACAGAAAACTTGGAGCAGCTGGCAGCATCAGTTCAGTAAGTATTGCTTAATATTTCCATTGTTTTATGGGACATTTCTGTGTTAAGAACGCTTCTGATGAATGACAGTAATGCAAGGAGAATTTCTGGCTTCTCAGGGAAAATTTAGCTGTGATTTAGAGCAGAAGCCATATGAGGGGTTTGTCCAGAGGCTTCTTCCAGCTATGCCCCTGCCATGTGCTTGTCAAGATGGCTACCAGCTCTGGGGACTCAGGGCAGAGACCAGATCTATTTGTATTTCTGACTATATTGCATGGCCAGGTGTTCTTCAGTGGCTGATGCTTTCTAAAAGTGTATTTTTTTATCATCTACTTATAGTATTTATGGATCAAAGTACAAGAATCTGGGAAAAAAACTAATTAGGCTAATTTTAACTAATTATTAATATTATTAATTAATACTAATTATGCTAACATTATTTGGAACCTTTAGCTGAATAAAAGCTATGCAGAGTTAGTAGGTCTTTGTTAGTGTGATTCAGTGGAAGCTGTGCTAAGTGAAGGGGGACTGTTCTTGGTATCGTTCTTGGCAAACAACACATTCATGAACCTCTGGAATATGTATATCCTTGGTGGATGAATCACTGGAAAAATACCAAGTGCTCTTAAAGAACATTATCTTACTAAAATATTTTCCTTCTTCTGCATCCCACACCTCTATGGGACCGTATCTAGGACACCAAAAGCATAATTGATGTTTTTTGCAAGTGAAAGACCTTTATAAAAATTGAGGAAGAAAATTAAACACCCAAATCTACATGAATTCAGATACTGATGCCACAGTAAATGTTCTTCTGCTCTCTGTGGCCTAGCAATTGTGCAAAGGAGCAAGCATGGCGTATCTGAGTGACAGAAAGGAGAACTAGTGGCCTTGTAACACAGGCAGTGGGTGTGGAGGGAAATAAGTTCTAACACCTCAAAAATGGGAGATGGGGAAAGCTGAAGGCAAACATAATAAGTATCATAATAAAAGTAATAGTAAAATATCATAATAAAAGTACACCTACTTCAAAAAAACTACTATAGACATCTCACAATCTTCATAATTTATTTTTTGAACTTTGAGAAATGTCTTTTGTGTGTAAAAGCTTTCCATGGCTAATTTTAATGCACAAGACCAAATTAATGTGGAAATATTTCAAGGTAAGTTAATGTCAGGCTGTAGTCTCCAAAACATCAGTGTGAGTGCATGTGATGATTGAATATAGGTGCAGCTGCTGCAAAAGAGGGGGACTTTATGTTGCCTCCTCTGTGCCCCATTTTGCTCTGATTTGTCATATTATCCAATGAGACAATTGTGATATCCTGATAGAAACAAATGCCTGTTTTAGCAAGTGCCTAATCTGTAAATAACATCTTTTGCAAGTTATTCCCAGACAGTTTGAATAACTGAGCAGTTTCCTAGCCACATAACTGCAATATGAGGAATTCTGGAATTAGTTTCATACTAAAACACTCACTGTGATAGAGGTATTTTATTTTAAAAATAATTGACAATAGGTGGCTTTCTCTTGATGTAAAATAGGTGATCTTTTATTTATCGTGATGTAAAATAGGTGATTTTTTATTCTTTTAGATTTGAGGATTTGTCTGATTTAAAGTGTGCATTCACACTTCACTTGCTTCTTAAATCCCGGAGCATCTCCTGTGCAGAAAAAGGCACAAGTACCTCCAGAACAAACTGAAATAGAATAATTTCTTCTTTCCTTTCAGAAAAAGGATTTAATTTAAATTTCTAGAAGGGACACATAGGGAGTGTTGTGTCATAATTATCCTAACTGGTGTAACACATAGAAAACTTTGCCATTCTAAGTCAGTTATTTTAAGGTTGTGTTTGGAGCCTACTTTCTTTCTTTGGGTTGTTCGGGTGTGTTAAAGTTAACTGTGCAGGTAGGCAGTTGCAGTTGACAAAGCCAGACATAAAAAGCAAGAAGTGTTACAGGCTACTGCACAGTTACCCCTACTCTCACAGAAACTGAACAAATTGGGAAAAGAAATATATCAAGCAGAAGTTAATTTTTCTTGGTGAGTGTTACAAGGGAATACATCTTGCAAAATAGGCATTTTCTGGGTCTTCCCTAGTTTTATGGGGAATGAAGAACATAAATAAAACTAAAAGTTTGAAAAATGGGATGTTTTTGGACAGACAGAATGAACACAATTTAAAATTATATCCCCACCATGCTTTATACATTTATAATATATATTATATCTGTACAGAATTCTCTAGGTCTTGAGGACCTCTGGATACAATTTTATTTTACTTCTATTTCACACCATAGGTTTACACTTATTAACTTCTACTCCCAAAATATACTGTGCATTGTTTTTCTTTTTTGTCATATAAGTGTGAAAATACTTACAGACTCGTGTAACAATACTTATGAAAATTCATGCACATAAAATGAAACAGTGCATATAATTAATAAAAGGGATTTGGCATTAAAACCTGAGGTATTCAATTTAAAAATTCTGTAGAGTATATAGGTTAGAAATAGGGGCTTTTCTCCTAGTAATTGTTCCGAGTGAGTGAAATTGCCCTTTGTACAGAAGGACAGCGTGAGAGTGTTTGTGTACCACTTACTTCCTTGCACTTGAACTATCACATGCAGAAACTGGTCTCCTGTAAAGGGTGGATATCCCAAAGTGCCACCACCGTTGAGATATCTCCAAGGGCACTATCTGGAAGTGGTCAATGTGCTGGAGGAAAAAAAATAAATATATGAGTGAAGAAAATGTACAATTTCCTGGGAAAAGTATTCAGATAGGCTGAGCTGCTTCCTCCATGTGGTATCCATACGAATAGCTGAGGCACTGTCCAACTGATTTTAATGCAGTTTTTGGCCTTCCCAACTGAATAAACAATTCTGTGGTTGATATCCCAAAATAAATAGATGGGATGGCCTGAGGGATAAATATCAATAGGGGACATAAAAGCAAAAAATATTTTTTGGCAAGGCCATACAGACTACATAAATGTTTCAGAGCTAACTCTGCATATATTAGAATATGCTTTAAATCACTTGACTCCTTCCACCTTTTAAAGACTTACAAGTACTCAATTTAATTAGTATTGCTTGGTTTTGTAGACTTCGCTGTCAGTAAATGCTGTTCATCTAAAGGATTGTGTAGTGTCTCAGTATATTAGCTATAATTCTCTTATGCATAATTTAATTATTTACATGTAAGTAGATGTTGTTTGAAATTCCATAAATACAATTAATTGCCAGCCACAAACAGATTACTATTGTGCATTAGCACATATTGAGCTATTTATTATTTAACAAAAGTGTAAAACCATAAAATAACCTATTAAAAATATTTGTGCACATGTCTGTTTAAATATTTGATTAATGAAAAAGTCTAACGCTTTTCTTGAAAATCTCGTAGACTAATGAAAGTTAAAGAGCTACTTCCTCATCCAGAGGTGCTTCTAGCACTCATTAGCACTACTATGAAGGGTAAGTAGACATCGAGAGTCAAACAAACTCATCTCCCCGACAAGAGTAAATAGTATACAGAATGCCAGTGCCTCTGTTGACCTTTGCTTCTCCCCAGAAATGTAGCCTGTATCGGAATTTTGTTTCGAGATGGTGTCAACAGAAAGAAGTACAGGTGAAAAGCAAGTTAATTCATGACAAAATTACTTCAATATCATAGAAGATGTGTGAAGTCATTCAGTCCGATTTTTTGTTATAAGATACCTGCTTTGTATGATAGAAATGACCATGTATGTGTTTTTGGTTATCTTTTTACTAAAAATTCAGATTAATTTGTTTAGTGCTTCAGTGCAAAATTAGTCCTGCAAAAAAGTTCTGATAACCTAAATTTTTAACACTTTCAAAACAAAGCTCTTTTGTTTATTAGTGTTTTTTTTCTCAAAATGTATTTTAACATTTATTAATGTTTTAATTTTAATATTTAAATCTATTTTTTAAACTTTTAAATGTTTATAGTTTGGGGTGAAATTAAATAGCCATTTTAAAAAGAAAATTTTTTGTAACAGCTTGGTTCACTGAAAAATACCTGTTTGGATGAACACACATTTTTTTATTTTTAATAAAAAAAATTAAAAACCCAAACAAAACCCCTCAAGTTTTAGAAATCATAAACAGTATAATAAGAGTAGATCATTGTAGCCAATATGGTTTGTATCTTTAAAGAAATTCCTGAAATGTTGTACATCACCTGCTTTAGTAAGTGATAGAATGGAATTTGCTATGTGTGCTGATATTTCTTCTGTCTGAATTATTGGGTTGAACCAATGATTGAATGAGTGAGAATGTTAAAATATTGGGTAGTTTAGAACAAGAACCTGCTTTGCCGTTGTAGCAGGAGCTGTGTTAACAAGCTAAGATGCTGAGTTAATGAAGGTGTTTAATAAGCAGATGGGTGGTGGGAGTGGTTCTGCCTCAGTATAGGAAGCAAAAAGAGCCCTGGGAAAGACAGATGGCAACAGGGCTGTGCTGGATTGTGTCACTGATATGTGGTACTATGTACGATGGAGTAATCGTGGGCAGACTGAGAATTGGCTGAATGGCAGAGCTCAGAGGGTTGTGATCAGTGATGTAGAGTCTGGTTGGAAGTCTGTAGCTAGTGGTGTTCCCCAGGGGTCAGTACTCAGCCCAGTCTTGTTCAATTTATTAATGCATGACCTGGATGAAGGGACAGAGTGTGCACTCAGCAAGTTTGCTGATGACACGTAACCGGGAGGAGTGGCTGATACACCAGAAGCCTGTGCTGCCATTCAGCGAGACCTGGACAGGCTGGAGAGTTGGGCAGAGAGGAAGCTGATGAAATTAAACAAGGGCAAGTGCAGGGTCCTGCACCTGGGGAGGAACAACCCCATGCACCAGTACAGGCTTGGGGCGGACCTGCTGGAGAGCAGCTCTGTGGAGAGAGACCTGGGTGTCCTGGTGGATGAGAAGTTGACCGTGAGCCAGCAGTGTGCCCTGGCTGCCAAGAACGCCAATGGTCTGCTGGGATGCATTAAGAAGAGTGAGGCCAGCAGGTCAAGGGAGGCCCCATCTGGAGTACTGTGTCCAGTTCTGGGCTCCCCACTTCAAGAAAGATGAGGAGCTACTGGAGAGAGTCCAGCGGAGGGCTATGAAGATGATGAGGGGACTGGAACATCTCTCCTAGGAGGACAGGCTGAGGGAGCTGGGCTTGTTCAGCCTGAAGAAGAGAAGGCTGCGAGGGGACCCTATAAATTCCTATAAATATCTGAAGGGTGGGTGCCAGAAAGATGGGGCCAGACTCTTTTCAGTGGTGCCCAGCGACAGGACAAGTGGCAATGGGCACAAACTGAAGCACAGGAAGTTCCGTCTGAACATGAGGAAGAACTTCTTCCCTCTGAGGGTGACGGAGCACTGGAACAGGCTGCCCAGAGAGGCTGTGGAGTCTTCTTCTCTGGAGATATTCAAAACCCGCCTGGACAAGGTCCTGTGCAGCCTGCTGTAGGTGACCATGCTTTGGGAAGGGGGTTGGACTTAGATGATCTCCAGAGGTCCCTTCCAACCCCTACCATTCGGTGATTCTGTGCAACTTATCAACATTTTTGGAATGTTTTATTAAAATCTTATCCTTGTTTGGTTTTCATGTTGTAATTAGTGTAGTTTGGGAATGTATTTAGGAAACTACGGTAAAATAAGTTGAAAACTCTAAAATGATTCACAGTGGAAAGACCAAGGACTGAAGTGAGCATAGAGGTGAATGAGCCTTAAAATTGAAACAATGTATCTAATCTTAATTGACCTCTGTTATCCAGGGAGCTCTGGTAGAACAAATTTTAAGAGTAAAGCTTGCTGAAGAGAGTAGGGATGGAGAATTTTCATTTGCTACTGAAAGAGAAGATGTTGAAAAAGATTTAGGTGATATACTCTGCAAAAGCTCTCCTGCTAATGTCCTACAGGTCTTCAGCCAGATGATAAGTCTGAAGATGTGACTGGCTGCTTGAAACCGAAATATAGGTCTCAGGACCTGTAAGAATGCATCGCTCTTGCTACGACCAATAGCTTCTACCATAAATTGATGTGTATGACCATTTCAGGTATCTGTCCATATAACTAAGAAATAAGTGTGGGTTTGAAATCTCAGTAGTATTTCTGTTTCATGTTGGACAGTAAAAGCTTTTAGTTTTTCTATCTTTGTGTCAGTACTCAGAAACATGATAGCGCGAATCTAAGAAGTCATTACACGGAGATGGTCTCCTGTTCAAGTACAAACATCTATCACTGTAAGCTATTTTTCCTTCATAGGCTTGATAGCTCCCCCCCCTCCCCCCCCTCGGGAAAAAGGTCACTGTGGCAGTCAGTACACTTGGTAGGGGTCTGTAATAGTTTGTAGAAGCTGTTAAGAGAATTGCCTGAAAAAAAGGCAGCAAATTTATTATAAGGTACTTACTGAAGTGTTACCCTTCTTGAGTCACTGCAAGCAGCTCAGTCCAGGATCTTGATGAGATGGGAGGAAGCTGGCTGTCTCTAACCCATGGACATTTGAAAGCGAATATGTACCTCAAGTAAGACACATATAGAAAAGTTTCTGGGGTTTATTATAATTTTTTTTTTTGTTGCATAAAAGTGTTGGGTTTTTTTTTTTTTTTTGTAGTGGAATGAAAGAAGGAACAATGCAGAGGCAGAATAAATGGTAGAAGGAAGATACAACAACCTCTTTCTGTAGTAACATTGCTTTATGGTTAGGAGACAATGCAAAATCTGTAATCATGGTAATTATTTGAACTGAAATAAATAAATTTTGCCTCAAGAGACAGGGCATTTCTACCAAAGCATTCATATTTTGAAAGCTCTTTTGGTTGATGTCATTTTGTAATTTATTTGGCTACCATAAGTGATGAGTAAAGCATGGAATATTTAGTCTGTATTTCCTGATAAAAGTCTTTCCAGGCAGGGAAAGAGCTTTCATCCATCCAAAGAAGGGATGCGTTTTTAGAAACAAACAAGAAATCTAAGTATCAGAACTCAGAAAGTGTTTGCTTTGATTTGTACATTGCAGTTCCAAATAAAAGACAAAGAAGGGCTTTCTTTTTAATACTGCTGCCTTGTCTCTTTATGGAGTAAATGGATTTGTAGAACAATATTTGTATCAACAGAATGCATTAGATAACCTTAGAACAGAACTGTATTTCATACTTTGAATAAGGAAATACAGGTTGGATTCCTTGACTGTGTTTTTAACTCCACTCTTGATGTGGCCAAATGCACAGTTAGTCACCTCTCTGCTAGTTTCTGCTTAATTCATAACAGGACAATACTGTTATTTAATTTATGCTGTTGCAAGGCACCAGATTTTTTTGCACGATACTTATTAGATTCATGAGATTCTCCTGACTACATCAGAGATGGTAGAACAGTATATGACTCTGACAGACTGAAACTGGCTGAGCCTCCTGTAGAGAGTGCTCTGTCCTAAGAACATGCCTTTTAATAAAAAATAATTTTCTGTTTACTTCAAGACTATAGGATAGCTCTTAGGTTACATAAAACCAGTACTGGAAAATTCATATTCTGCTGTGGAGGGAGAAGTCATACAAATGGATGCTTAGAAAGCACAGAGATTAAAAGATTTAGGATACCATCTCTGTAAACTATAATTTAGAGAGCTGCAAGCTGTGTTCTGTAATCAGTGAAATTATAGGCACACAATTACTGTTTTCTTTATTAAAGCTGTCAATATACTGTCACAAATCCATCTTGTTCTCCAAATAACATCAACAACTCATCCAACCCATCAGTGCTCATCAGGACAATATTCAAGTTCAGTACTGTCAAGGTCCTATGGCAGGTTTGTCTAGAAAGACATGAGGACAGCAGCCTTGCAGTGTGGGAGGATATATGCTGCAAGGGAGTGGGGAGGTAGTCTATACTCTTCTGGCATAGCAAGTGCACAGGACCAGCTGAGAAGTCACAGAAAAAGTGGGACAGTGCAGAAATCACATTACAATGTCCAGTAGTCATAAATTCAAACCTTCATTGGTGGGATGTGCAGATACAGTTTTTATTCAGTTGGGCTGCAGGCATGCATCTTTGTCCAGGTCTACCTGAAGCAATTGAATGTATTTGTTTTTGCAGCACAAGTGGGGATGTGCCTTAATATGCTGTAATCAGTGCCAGCTTCATGAGCTCAAACGATCCTCAGTGGTGCACTCAAGGAACTATGTGAAGAAGAAAGTTATTGCACCTGGCTCATCATCATAGCCCTCTGTTGCCTCTTCAAAATGGCCTGCAAATCTTTGCATGGTTGTGCTCTGTAATGTGTTTCCACCAAAGTAAACTTAACAGACGCAAGTACTTTAACCTGTTTGATAAACTGGCTGGCCTAACCTGAAGTAAATTAGAACGTTGTTCTGTTGCAAACTCAAAGTTTGTTTGCTCTAGATACACCTGAACGAGCAGTTCTGTTCATAACCTGAGGAAATGTATTCCTAAGAAAGCTTCCTGGAGGACGAAATCTATGTAGAGCAAGCATTAATATCCAGCACAAAATCTCCCTCTGACTTCTCGTAGAAGAATGTAACTCTGGGTGACACTCAATAGTATACTAACTTTGAGGGAGGTTGGCAAGATCAGAGAGGTTTTGTAATCAATGTTACAGGCAATTATTTGCTATTGGTCAAGAGGTAAGGTCTGAGGCACTTCAGGAAATTAGTTACAGCATATCCTGAGTTGAGCAACCAATAAACAAGACACTTCAAGTTAATGAACGCTTCTGAATTTGTGGGAGTTTTTATCCTCCGGAAAAATTGCAAGGCCTGCTAAAGACTTAGGCTGCGCCAGGATGCCTGGCATACACAGCACATGCAGTATTTCTTAAGAAGGATGCACACTGGCAACTTGGACTAATGCTACTTTTACCAAATGCCTGTGTTTGGATTTTGTTAACTGCAGTCTTTTAAAAACGCTTTTGAAATCCAGATCTACAGGAGTCAGTTGGTGCTTTCCATTTCTTCTGCATACATTAGTGGCTAGATTGTTACTTTATATTTCCAAACAGGCGACTCGCATTCATATGCAAACTAAATTAGGGGTTGAGGCGCGAGAACATACCATTTCTTTTTGCATTGAACTTTCAGGCTTGAGAAATCCTGATGTGCACAAGAATATCTCAGAAATGCTCCTAACCACACCCGCTGGGAGAATGGTTAATTGGAGATTCAGTCAGCGGTAAGTTCTTCTGCCGTCACCCTTTACTTTAGAAGACTCATTTTAACAGGATGGTGGTAGAGTCCCAAGTGTAGTTAAAATCTAAGATAAAGTCTTATATATGCACATATTATGCTATAGGCTTAAGTAATGCTAGAAAAATCCCAATAATTTTACCAGTTGTATTGTCTTTCTACTCTCCAACTCACCATTTCCTCTTTAGAAAAATGTGCTTCTGTTATGATGCAAATGCATGCAGATGTTTGCAGTGTTAGATAGTATTTATTGGTTGGTGTACAGTGGGGAGCTTCTAGCTTTTGAATGGCAGCAGTAACAATACTTGGTGTTGCATGAAACTGTTCACTGAAGGACTGTTATGATATAAATGCAGAGTTTGAAGTAAAGGGAGGAAGGAAATGCAGATGTGAGTTAAAAATTAATAGGTTTGCTGCCCTGTTAAGTTTTGCATTGCTGAGTAGGAATGGCTTGTTTTTGCATAATATTCATTGGAAAGTATGCATTTAGGCAAGTTTTGAAATTTTGGATGTATTGATCAAGTGCTAGTGTCTGTTAACTCGTCCCTGGTTTTGTAAGAATACATTTATTTATTTGGAAATTACGTTTATTTCAGATGTTGCATTGTCATTTTTTATCTAACATTATCTGTTACTCTTCTTTGTAGTTAAACTAGTTTTACTTGCACTTTGCGGGATGGTGGTGGTGTTTCTAGGAAAGCTGGAGGATGATCTAAGTGAAGTTCCCAGAAGGAATTAACTTAGACTGTTTACTTTAGCTGTGGCAACAATCTGATCCCAACTGTCCAGTATCCTAGAATTCAGGTCTGTTGCTCTAGAATGCCACTTGGCTTTTTAGGGCTTTCCAAGCACAGCCTGTGTGAATGAAACCTGGTTGATATTTCATTTCACAACAATGTATCTCTCAAGTTCTGATTTTCTGCTTTGAAATGAGTTTTCATTGTTTATCATCTTCTTTCATGAATATTTTCAGATGACAATATTTATGAAAGTACAATCTCGACCTGTTAAATTACATTTTTGGTTGGTGCCAGAGGCATTTTTAAAGATCAGTATGTCACTCATGGTAGTTGTTTTGTGGTCAAGGGAAAAATCTATGCTTTGGTTGTGTGCCTGCAGAAGCCTGATTGTTTGATCTGGAGTCTTGAGGACATCCCCAAGAGTAAGCAGAAGTGTTGACTGCTAATGAGATTATGGCCTTAATTAAATGTCCTTCTCAAGCCCCATCCTCCATAGTGGTTCTCAGGCTTTTTAATTTTGTTTCCTGGTTTGGTTGTTTCCTTCTCTCCAGCATCTCCTTTGCTTTCTTGTGAGTTTTTCGTTAGCTGTAGCTTATTTTGTATTTTTCTTGTTCCTGATCAAGTACCATCTTTCTTATTTGACCTTGTGAAACTGGTTTCAGTCAGCCTGTAGCATCTGAGGAACACATACAGTCCTATTCACCATGTGTAAAATTATGTGCACAGGTTGACAAATCCAATGTTCAAATAACTGAATCTCTTGTGTAGTGCATAAGCAACAATTCAGAAGCATATGTATATGATACGATCTTCGACTGTCTGTTTTTGCCAGAATGGAGATAATTCAAGCTTGTTCCTTTGTGACCGTTTTTAGGTAGAAAGACAAATAGAGTGACTTTTTCTACAAACAGCATTAGAAAATGTGCTCAGTTCTGGTAGTAGTCAAAGGTTATTGTAACGTATTCTTTTCTCTTCAGATAAAACAGTTTGAGGCATGGTGAAAATGCTGTACCATTAGAGATTTAATCTTCAAATACCTTAGTTACTCTATATAATTTCTCCATGAGTGAAAAATTGTTTGAATCCAGCAGAAAATGGTGAAACAATGAGTGATTGAGAGCTGAAACTAGACAGATTCAGGTTGGATGCTAAATAAAAAATATATAAGGGCAAGGAGGGCTACCAACCGTTGGAATAGACAGTTGAAGCTCTGGAGTGTGGTGGATTTTCTATTCATACTTCCAAAACAGGATTGAAAATCTTGCTTTAGTCACATACAAGTTATTTGGCTCAGCACAGGAATAGCAGGGTGAGATTTAACAGTCAGTGCTATACATGAGATCAGCCTGTATGATCTAATGGTTTCTTATGGCTTTAAATTCTGTGAATGAGAGTTGTAAAAATGTGTTGCCTGAAGTTTCTGTATATCAAAATAAGGTAACTTTTTATTCTGTGTTTGGTTCAAATTTGAAATGGCTTTGCTTTTTTTTGTCCTTCCCCTACAGGGGCAGCACTGTGCTCAGATTCATATGTCTGAAAGATGTGTATTAAACACAGAAGTAGCCCAAGGTCAGTAGCTTATGATATTTCTTTTGGGCCCTGGTGGTCCCTACAGGAGACATCTGAAATATGAGTAGACTTAACAGCCTTGACCCAAGCACAAAATGTAACTTCTGGCACCAAAGGCTTTATTAACCAGTGGATCACATAGTTATAAACCTCTTGGTTCACTGCTTATTAACCCATTTAAGGAATAAGAGGAGTTTGAGGTTTTTCACTCCCAATGCAGCCCCTGTATTATCAGAAGGCCTGAAATTATGATGTATATTTACAAATATGGAAGAAGCCTTGGTCCATTAAATTAAAATCATGCAGCTTGTAAGAGTGGCTGTTCCTTCTGCATTCTTTGCATCTAGGAAGCAACTGGGAAACTTAAAATGGAAATATACCCCTTGTTGCCAAACATGGCATGTTGTTTGTCATTGAAAGGAAAAACAGACTGACTCAGAATATGTCACCACTCATGTAAAACTGCTGTGAATGGTTTTTAAGTTTCTTGTCTTGTGTTAGCCTACTTTGAGGTAAGAAAAGGCAGGATATGAAATAACATTTGAATTGCTACATTTTAATAGTACTTTCTCACCCATTAGCACAACTTACTGTTAGCTAACTAGATAAGGAAACTTTGGCATTACTCTATTATTATGGCTGTATTGCTATAGTTATGATAATACAGCTCATGTGAATACACACTTCTGAATTATGAAGACAATTTCTGAACCCTTCCCAAAGGGAAACTCTGTCAGTATTAGTAATTTGGTGTGTATCATTATGAAAGTAATGCTGTGTGAGAAGTTTACTTTATTTTCAGTTTTGCTGGACATCCTCATCATTCCTGCACAGATACTTTGTCCAAGCATAACATAAGGAACTATTCCAATTTGTCTAGTGTTTCCAGGCATTTATTCAGAACCCAAGGCACCATGATTTGGTGGAGCTAATTCAGGGAGGCAGAACAGCACCAGTGCAATAGTCTAATGCATCCTAGGTACTTTAATTTTGATGTGCATATTCTACATCATCAAATATTAGGATCAGACATCCCAGCCTGGGAAAACCTGTAGGAAACTGAATTGTGAGATCAATTCTTCTGCAGAGTGTAGGTGGGTTGGTTTTTTTTTTTTTATATCTGTACTGGGCACAGGAGGGAGGTACTAGGAAGCAATGATACTCTAAAGATGCTCACCACATTTATTCTGCAGAGCAGCTTTGAGTTTCTGCATCACTTTGATCTGAGGATCTCGCATTAAAAGGTGAGCGTTCTACATGCAGATGTAAACTGAGTTATGGTTACATTCAAGTTAACTTTAAAATGAAGACATACTGTAAATTTCTTTTTATGATTTCTGATATAAAGAAAAAGCTAATTACATATACAGTCTGATTGGGAGAGTGAGCTTCTACCTTATCCCACTGTACAGTTTCCCAACGGGTTACTTTTTCCCTTGGGAAGTAGAATGTGTAATAGGCTGAAAAGTAACAATTATAATGATGTTTTTATGTTAGGGACATCTGACCACTAGAGAATCTGGCCTGTGAACTAGTGTCATACAAGCTACCATAAAATACCTGCTGGTATTTATTTGTATGATTATTATCAGGTATGGGTTTGAACTAGTAATCTGGAGAGAAAATCCTTTCTACATCCTTACCAAATTCTTGAGCAACAAGTGACCCCTAGTAAAACTGTCTTTAGCTACTTTTAGGTTTGAAGTATGTTTTTTGCTACTAGCTTTCTCACTTTGAATGGAATAGACATTCTGACAAAATAATTGTTAGTAATTGTTGTACCAGTGTCAGTTTTAATAAACCATTCAAGTAGAAAATATTTTACAGATCCAGCCATTTCGTATGTGTCACCAGATAAAACTTTCACATCCTTCAGCACCTGCATTTTAAAGCTAGCACTTGTATTTTTCTTTCATGGTATATTTTTTTTCTTGTTAATAATAGAGCTGTCATTTCTAATAAAATATGAAACAACCATCCAGGGAAATAACACCAGTGATAGATAGAGCAGGCTGAAACACTAGACTGAGTGAACACAAATGCTTAATAGCTTGATATGATTCTGTCATTAAACTGAACCTATAGAGGGTCTAGGACTGAATGCACTGGGGTGAAAATGCTTTGCGCTTAGGAGACTGATTCAGCTTCTGTTGGGCTGTTCGTCAATGGAGTCAGATGAGGCTTCTGTGATTTGAAGGAGGTCCTTCAGTGAAGGAAGAGGTGCAGTCAAAAATCAAGCAGTGTTAGAGTGACCAGAGGGAGAGTCCATAGAAAGACGGAGTTCTTGTCTCATCCTCTCTGTCAAAAGATTCCCTTTGTCACTCACTTTATTGAAGAAAAGCATAAGTCCAATCAGAAAATTTGCACACAAAGACATCAGAGGGAGCTCTATAGATCTGACTTTTTCCTTTATATTAGTAGCTAGGATCCAAGGCAGAAGGAACAGTGCAGTAAAGAGATCACCGTCTCCCTGTTCTGCTTGGAATAGATATGGCCTTTGTAGGAAAAATTTCTTTTACATGTGGATTTGAGGAGTGTATATTCTCTCTCTTTCAGACCTCCTTAGTAAGGTTTGTCCAGTAACTCAAGATGCACACTGACAGCCACCTGACAAATTGTTTCTCCTTTCTGTGTTTGCTTCCTCCTTTCCAAAAAATGGAAATGAATACATTTCTATCTTTACAAAATACTGTGACAGTTCTGGATGGACAGTGCATTAGGAGATTTCAGTATCCCTGTTATTGTAAACACTGTTGTTTCTTTGCCCCCAAATATTGAAGACAAGTATTTTTGGGGAGTATTCCAAGTGGATAAGAAAACTAAAACTGCCTATTTAAATGATAATTATGCTCTTCTCATCCTCCAAATAACAGCTAAAATGTCTGTGTTTTTCTCATTGAGCAGTCTGGTAGGCTAATGGACGATGTCTATTTGCAGTTAAAGCTATTGCAATGTTGACAATTAAACATATACGTGGAACAGGGTAATCAGTATGAATGCAGTTCTATCACCAATGTTAATTATCTAATATTTTCCAGCTTACGATAATGTGAAAATTCCTTAGGCATAAATGAAAATGAACCCATCAATTACAATTTTTCTCAAGATAATGGCTGACAGAACATTCGCTGCCCTACAAAAATGGAAGCAAGAGAAAAATTAACGAAATTAACAACTTAGTTATTCAGGCTCTATAGTATATAAATGTAGTCATATATTACATGATGTGCATTCTCATTTGCTCATGGGCGGAAGTTTCCGAGTTGGTGACTGGAATTACTCATATAAATCTTTCGTTTCAAGACGTTTGTATGTGCAGTCACTTCTAAAATTTCTAAAGAAAACACTGCTGAAAGCAGCAGAACAAACTCTGGTCTTGAACGTAGGCTGTGAATGAGAGCACAATTGATCTAAAAACTGTTGTATACTATAATAATTCTTAGAGATTCACTACCTCAGTGCCTAGGAGAGTATGTTCTGCTTTACATAGAAACAAGGCAAATACTCTCTGTCATGTCTCCTTTATATTCTGGAACAACTTGCCCTTTTCATTTTATTTCTCATCAGCTGAAGACTAATCTCAGTTACAATCATTCCAATCAGACATTCTTAAATGACCTTTAAATGCTAAGGAGAGCCACTGAAGATTATTTGTTAACCTCCGTTCTCCGAACTTGAATAAGCATCGTAAGTGAACAGGGAGTGAGAAACCATGAATAAGCGATAATTTTCAGGAAAACTAATCTTGGCAGTGTTGTAAGCCCTGTGATCAATGTTCATTTTGAAGTTTATCTTCAAATGAAATCTGGAAGACACTAAATTACACTCTCTTTTTAAAAAATAAAGTTGAGAGTAGCAATGAACTTTCAGAAGCATTCCAGAAACTGGGGGACACATAACTGTGGCTCTGCTGAGCTCCAAAGGGAAATGTAGGACTATATACACTATGTTGCATGATATAAATATTTGGATTTTAATTTTGTTGTCCATAGCTAATCTTCTTTAAGTATTTAGGTTTCTTAATCAAACTGCAGGAAATGAACTTGCTCTCAACGAAAGTCCCAGTCAGTGAGCTCTTTCTGTTGCTGAAACTGATTTTAGGTACCTTATCACAGGTATAGGTCCTGCATTCACTGTGTGATGCAAGTTGAAATATCTTAAATATCTGAAATATGTTCCTTCAGTTTCAGAAGAGTGGGTTAAGGTTACACAAAGTTTGTGGCAGAAGAAATGTAAGGCTGCTTTCTCAGTCTTCTGTGATAATCCATGTCAGGCTTAGCTCCATTAATGACTGATGCAGAAATTCCAGGCTCTGCTCTGTATTTATAGAAAAAAGAGATAGTTATTAAGTTGGATTCCTGTAAGAAAGCAAGTTAAAACCTCTACCAGCTGTTGACCGTCAATGCCAACAGTTGATGTAGGTCATTATACCACTCTTTTGCATGTGACCAAAATAAGGAATTATATTTGCTGTGTTCACTTTGAGGCACTTAATGATTCTGAATATGAGCTTAGCTGGCAGAGCAGGCTGAACATACAGTGTTTCTCCAGTAGGTATTATGTGTGGTTTTGTTTTGCTGGCAACTGTGCAAACCTGTTTTTGCAAGCAAACTTTGCAACAAGAGTATGCATGAACAGAAGCCACGTGCCCATTCAAAGCTGATTTGTTTTTTTTCCCTTTCCACTCTCATAGAAAGCACACTAGCAATTACATATTCTGTGGCCTCTTTTGGCTTTCCAGCTCATGAAACTTGCTGGACCGAGTTCTCTATCTTGTAGGTTAAGGGATTCAGGTTTATTAAAATGTTTCTTTATATTGACCTTGTAGTGTTTAAAATAATAACAGTTTCTATTTTTTTCCTGCTCAACATCAAGAGACCTTTCTGTGCCCTGTATTTCTCCAACTGATTTTGGTCTAATATAGTGTGTACTGAACGTAAAGAAATCTGTAACTATTTCTCCTCTGAGCAAGCATTAACTAACTAATCAGCTTCTTATGGTTCCTCATTTACATCGCTGGAAGCCCATTTACACTTTAAAGGCTTGGATTTCAAAGTGGTCAATGTTAGTTCAGTTGGTAAGTGCAGTAATTTCTTGCCCAGTTGCCAAAGCAGTAACATGGTAGAGATCTGTATGTTTTCAGCATAGTAGCAAAATGAAAATGGAGGGGGCTTAAAAAAAATTGTGGTCTAATTAATTATTACATTCATGTCTGCAAGTTGTTGAAAGTGAGCCCCTGCAAAGTTGAAAGAGGGCAAGGGATTTATGCACTCTGCCACCAATCCTGATCTCTGGAAGATAACATATTATCCTTACTAGAGGAATGCCAGCATGTGCTAAAGCTTACCAAGCAAATCTCATTTCCTTGCCATGGAAATGGATGCTGCTACTTAACGCAGTTTGAAGATCCTAATTTTAATGGAGATATTGTCAGTGTGTTATAGAACTGCATGGCCGTGGTAGAGCTCTGATGCTAAGGTTGCCTGACACATGGAAATGGAGATTTGATGAAGGCTTTCCTTGCAGTGTCTCTCACTGTAAAGTTTGATTGTTTTAATTCCTTTAATCAAAGTTTTAATCAAGTTGTCATGTGGCCACACTGTGGCTGTAATTGCATATATGGATTTATGTGAGCCATATTAAAAATCTTGCAACAAAAATCTTTCTCCTCATAGATGAATAGTCTTCTAGCTTTTTGCTGTTACACGATTGGATGTAATTGCTTGTCAGTACGTAACTGCTTAGGAAACATTGCTCCGTGATTCTAGTAAAAGAAAGAGGAAAAAATTACAGCTTGCGTTAAGCACAGAAAACCAGGAAGTCAGGTAGAACTCTGACTTTAAAATGTTACAAAATTCCAAGTGAGTATGCTGATTGCTTACATGGGGTATGTTGATGTTTTAATTACATTGTGTGATAGAAGAACAATACATTCATTTTATATTTTGTTTATCCTAACAACAAACAGGAATTCTTTCTCGTAAGGTCTAGATCTTAATAGGCAAACATTTCTGTAATGTATCATCATTATGCCTGCATTTTTGACAAGATTGTGTTCCATTTTCTTTCACATTGAATACAATTGTGCTAATATATACAGATACAGAAGTGATAATTAGGTCTGTTAGACACTTTTAAGTGTCTGCCAAAACTAAATATTTCCTTCCAAAAATGGGATGTTTTGGCCCACAAAGTTTTTCCTTTCTCTTACCTCATTCCACATAATATGAAAGAAATTCAGTGTAGTCTTTGTAATACTTATTCCATTTTCTTTTTAAAAAAAACAGGAAGAACAAAACTCCCAAACTTGTTTCTGTTGTAAAACAATATTAACAGTTCAGCAGAAACAGAAAACGCTTGAAGATTGAGTAAATTCTCATTTTTAACTTTCATGTATATTGACTCATCTATGGGACATGAAACAGCTTTAATAGATAATCTAGCTGATCCTGTAAATATAGGCTTATTCCACACAGAACATTTTCTTGTGTTTTATGCATCCTAGCTTTAAATATCTCAAATAGTGGACCACACTTCCCTTGTAGACTAATTTACAGGCTTAAATATTTAGTGAGCAAGTCACTTGTGGCTGTTAATTATCCTTAGTGTTATTTGCACTGTGATGGGCAGCAGGGCTTGTTGTGCTAGTCGATGTAAAAAAATGTAACAAAGTGATAGTCCTTTGTTTCCCTGAGACAAATGACCTCTGTAAATCATCAAGCTTGTGTGATGTGACCAATGCTCAGAAGCAAAAGTGCTGTACTGGAAAGACCGTAGCAGACTCGACATGGGTCTGTCCTGCTGTTGTGACCAAAGAAGCTCTGCCTTCTTTGCTGTATCAGGTGCTGTCTGCAGATATCACTCCAGTTTGCCACTCCATCTTTGCATTTGCTAAAACTGTGATTGGGTAGCTCTGTGCAAGAGTATGCAAGCCTTCCAGGTTTCTGCCACTTTTTTGAATTGTTTTCTCCCCAGCATATTGAATTGTCTTCTTCCAGTCTCTGTCATATCTTTTCTGAAATATTGCTAGGTAACAAGCTGATGGCTACTAAGTCAAAAACCTTCAAACTTTTAACCAGAGCAAAGAGATATTTCCAGCTAATTTCTTGCCTAAAAAAAAACCTCCCAAACCCTAACTCTCTCTATAATTGAGCAGTGCCAGATAGTTTATAATGCCATTTCTGGTTGTGGTCTGTGGGCAATGATATAATATAAATTTACTTTGCATAGTACTAAACAAAATTATTAAACTTGGAGAGGTTCTGATTTCCATCAAGAAGTTTCACTTGGTTAATTATGGGATGCAATGGCCAAATGAAGGTAAATAAATATGATTTGTATTGATAAGTTCATATGTTTTTATGATAACAAATAATAAACCATTAGTGCTATAAAATGAGTTGCAGTTTTCATCAGAAACCACAAAGTTCAGAGTAGTATGATCCATGTTGATTTGTTTGTAGGCAGATTGATGTTTCTTCTATACAGACATCTGTCCCTTAAAGTGCAGAATTTTTCATTGTATTGCGGTAAAAAAGCACTGAACAAAAGTAGTTTGGACTGTATTCTTTAAAAAAAAGTTCCTTAATCTCTTTTTGAGTTTTCAGATCATGTTTTAGTCAGCAAAACAAATACACTGCTCAATGTTGTAGGCAATGATAACACCAGGATAAACAGGGGAAATGCTTTTATTAATGTGATCTAAACATTTAATTGCCTTCCTTGTACTTTAATCTTATCTTTACACATTGAAGCAGTGCATATTGTACATTTTTGATCCTCAAAGGACAGCTTTTCATATGGCACTGTAGAATAAGACATTATCACCAGAAACCTGACAGGCCTGTAATGTTGCTTGTCAGCCGAGGGGCTAGAAAGTTTGTTATAATTATGGAGGAGATGTACAAAAGATCATGATTTGCAAAAGGCAATGCTGAATACCATTTTATAATTAAAGAGAAGGGGTAAAGTCAAGATGCGCTATGAGTGCTGCGTTCCTGTGAGAAATGAAGTGTCAGGATTCAATAAGCCCCAAAGCAGAGAGCTCAGTCTCCCGATGATACATTTACCATCAGGTTAAAATTAAAGAAACAAAGCTTTAAATTCTGAATGATAAAAAGACTATAATTAAGAAGCTTAATCCCACATTTTAGGAGCCATGTTTGTGATAAACCGATTGTCTAGAGCAACAGTTCTTGTGTTGTTCAATTTAAACTCACTTTTTCAGATTACAACCATGTCTCTGTTTAGACTTGCATATGTAAAGAAACATAACCTGAACTAAGAAAGGAAGCTTGTTTTTTCACCAGTGTTGTGGTTTAACCTGGCAGCCGGCAGCTAAGCACTAGACAGCCTCTTGATCTCTCCTTTCCCTGCCCCCAGTGGGATGGGGAGGAGAATGGGAAAAAAGTAAAATTTGTGGGTTGAGATAAAGATGGTTTAATAAGACAACAAAGGAAGGAATAATAATAACAATAAAGAATATGCAAAACAAGCAATGCACAATGCAATTTTCTCACCACCCAATGACCGATTGCATAGCCAGTCCCCGAGCAGCGATCACGGAACTCCCGGATTCCTGCTTCCCCCAGCCAACTCCCATTTATATACAGAGCATGATGTCTATGGTATGGAATACTTCTGTCAGCTCGCTTGGGTTAGCTGCCTGGCTGTGCTGCCTCCCAGCTCCTGCACACCTGCTCGTTAGCTTAACATGGGAAACTGAGAAAACATCCTTGATTTCTTAACAACAACTAAAACCATCAGTGTATCATCAACATTCTTCTCCTACTAAATCCAAAACACAGCAGCTACTGGGAAGGAAATAAACGGTGTCCCAGCCGAAGCCAGGACAACCAGCTGTTTTAGTTTCCTCTCTTCAGGCAGGTGGTATAACAGCTGGAGCCCCACCGCTATTCCAGTTCTAGGTTAGGTTTTTCTTGCTTGAATGTGGGTAGCTAGGATTGCAGGCAGTCTAGTATTTCAGATCTAGTTTCACAGAATCACAGAATCACAGAATCACAGAATAGTAGGGGTTGGAAGGGACCTCTGTGGGTCATCTAGTCCAACCCCCCCGCCGAAGCAGGGTCACCTACAGCAGGCTGCGCCTGTTTTGTACAGCAGGTTTCACCCATGCTTAGCATGTTAATCTCAATCTTTTTCTGTCTATGTTGGGAATATATCTCCTAATGTATTTTAGAACTATGCTTGTATGTTTTTGTGGTAGCACAGTACTTATGGTTGAATTTCAAATGTCTTTGTGAAAGTCTGGAGTGAGTCTCCATAATTACAGAATCCATTCCCTCAACACAGAATCTGTTGGGACTTCCTGTCATCCATATGATCTATTTCCATAAATATGGCCATCATTTTATCCCATTTTTCCTCTATTTATTTTTACTACTTCTATTCCTTCTTTTAAAATGTGCTATAAAGCACTGTATGCTGTAGAGCACCCAGAAAAAAAGACATGAAAATATGACTAGGCATAAATTATTACTCTGCCGTTAGGCTGTACAGCTTTCCTTGGGATGTGCTGCTATTTAGGCTGCTAAAGCCTAGAAGCCAGGCTAAATTATTACACCCCTGTATAAAATCTCTCAAAAGATTGTTCTGTTTCAATCCTCCTGGCAAATGGTAATATGGTAGGTAACATGAACACAGCTACATGTGTAAGTCCTGAATTAATATTCTGTTATGTAGAAAAGTAGTTAAAGAACTAAATAAAATTTCTCTCTCATCTTCAAACTTTGATGGCACAAAATATAAGTATTCATTTCAAATAGTGTGAGCATATTTCTTTCAAAACACAATGCCTTTCCCAGTCCTCTAAGCACCATTTTGTTGTCTGTCTTAGAAATGCTGTTCTAGGCAGCTAAAAAAAAATTCTTTTAATAGAATGTGAATTATGTATGTCCTGGCCTCTTCATCCATAACTCTTGTAAAGGCAGAATTGTATAGCATATTTGTTTTAACTAAGATCTGCTACAGGCCAATATCTGAAATTTAGACCGCTGACATATTATATTTTGACCGTGTGTAACTAATTTGTTTGATGTGACAAGAAACTTATATTGTCGCAGTACAGGAGTGTGTCAGAGAAATTTCTACAAGGCTTCTGATGTGTGACACTAAATTACAGATAGAATCTTGTTTTATCCTTTTGCTATTTTTAACAAATTCTTGAGAATTGACATCTCCTTTTCCATCTTGAATTTTCTAGGGATTGTAGGCTTTAAATATAATCAAATGCACAGATATCCTTTAAATATTACTGTTTCCTTGTAGCTGTTGAAACTGGCAATGAGTTTCCTCATGCCATTTTTAAGGGCAACAATTTATCACTATAGTCTAAATGGTGTTCTACATTATTTTTTGCCAGCAGATCTTCAATTGGACTTTCATTAACTTTTGTAAATGCAAACTATTTGAAAAAATGCAGTTTCTGTACCATATCGGCATATTCCACTTTAACTTTCTCCAGGCTAGGAGTGCTATTTCTCTTTCTCAGTTTCATGTGAGCGTGGCACTGTTGCTTTTAGTGGAATCACTTCTGATTTACAGTGGTCGAAACCAGGCTTTAGGGTAGAATAATTGCCTTGGTAACAATGTAAAACAATAAGCATCTTCTGCAGTCCCTTCTGTGTAGATTTATGTATGATAAGGGTGAGCGCTTGGGAAAGGTGAAGACAGTATTAATATTATTGTGTGTTTTTATATATGCCTTCTGCTTGGTTTTTGAACTTGAGGGGTCTATGGGAAATCTAAGAACTCTTATCAATTACTCTAATAATAAATTCGTCAAGACACAGCTCTTGTAATACTTTGTTCTTGGTTTTGATTCAATTATTTTGACGTTACTGAAATGAACCTAGAAATGTCTCTCCACTGGGGAATACAAACACAAAAAGAACAACATAATAAAGAAGTCATGAAGAAAGCTTTGTGAAGTGCCAAGTGATTCAAGAAACAGACAACCAGAGTGTTTCTCATTTCCTGCTGTCCCATCTCAATATACTTCAACAAGTGAACCGTGTTTTACCATCAGTGTCGTCCATACAACTAGAGCAGCTTTGCTCTGATCAGTGATCCTTTGCCTCTTACTGAGATGAGCATAAAGGATTTTGAAAACGGGATGGGGGAAAGAAGAGCTAAGGAATTCTTCAGGGACAAATCATCTTTAAAAAACCCTGTAGTTTAGAGGATTACTGGAAAGGTCTGTCTGCTTTGATTTGCTTTTCATGTCATTTGATGGAATGTGAAGAAATTATACTGGAATGAAATAGAGATGATAAAAATGTGAAGAGAAGATACAGATATTTGATCACTTCCAAATGTGAGACTGAAAAGCTTTGTAACCTTTCACATTATTTATACAATTAAATTGTATTAATGCAATGATTATTAAGTACCAGTTCCTTGTATTCTGTCTTCTACTTTACATCACAGCCCTAGTTCAAATCCTGAATATCTTAGTTTAACAGACAGCTGACAGTTCTATGGGAATTAGTCTGCATAACAAAAGAATGATCTGTACTATTCTATTTCAGTGGAGGCCTCTGAAGCTTTTGCTGATGATCTGCATGACTCCATGGATGTTTAGATCACACTGTAGTTTTATTGTGCGTGGTCCATTACAACTTGGACTCTTGGAGGAAGGAAAGTCTCCGCTCTAGCACATCTGTATTTCCCATCTTTAGATTGTTGCATCTAACAGGGTATGATGGTACTCAATTATGACATGATGATACTGTAGTTATGTCATGGACTTCTATGATGTTAGTGGCAGAATTGCATGTAATAGTTTTGTTTTGGATTATTTGTCCTATGTTTTCAATTTTCTTATGTTGACTTTATTTGTTAGTTTGGGCTAGTAGGCCTGGACTGCTTTGGGCAGGACTCCTGTACTGCTGGATTTCCTGGACATGTCATTGTTCTTGATGACAGAAATTCTGCTAGCATGGGATTTTCAGTTTGACAATATTCGCCCAGGATTTTTGAGAATCTTGCAGCATGGTCCATGCTGTTTTGCTGTGGCTGTAAGTTAGAGGAAGTCTGGATATCTTGGAGTTGTCTAGTTTCTGCTCAAATGCTTTCTGTTGTTCACAGACAGTAGCTGCTCTGCTCTAGGCACCCCCTACAGACCTGCCATCCCTTTTGGTGCGAGCACACCCAGCAAAGCTGTTACTGTCACAGTGAAGTGAGCTAACTCTGTGGTTTGCTGGTGCTGTGGGTGCGTGGTAGCTCCATCACATCCTGGATTCACAGGTTTCACTGAACCTATACTGTATAGTGTGTGAGCACGAATTTATGCCTAGGGCAACTTGGGCTATTTTATAAACAATCATTTTAGGTTCTAATGTACTTTGAAGCACACAGTCTCGCGTATTACATAAAGCTAGTGACTTGCTGGATCCTGTAAAATGTTCATATGTATGGGAGAAAAGACAACTCTTCCCAGGTTTGATGTTATACTTAAATTAGGGTGTCTAATATAGTTGTTTTATATCTGCAGATAAATGACTTTTTTATCAACATATTTTTGATTTTAGTTTTTTGAATGAAGTAAGCAGATATTGGCAAAAACTTAAGATTTCCCACTAGCCTGACTGTATCTCTACAGGTAAGTTGTCTAGGGAAGAAATATGTTTGAAAAAACAACCTTAATTGAAAAGATGATACTGTCAGGTGTGTCTAGCATAGTGCAAATCACAATATTAAGGGCAAATCTATGTCCCTGGTGAAAAATGTTTTCAATCACAAACCTATTACGTATAGCTCAGTATAGTTTGACACTGCTGTCAGGCTGTTTTGTGTTGGTTGTTGTGTTGTTTCTTTTTTGAAATGGAGTTCAAGCACTGAGCTCTAAAAACCAAAGTTCTTTCTCTTTTCTATGTGTGCCATCTCCATATCAGGTTAAGGTCACTTAAAAGATGGCCCTAGGCAACCTTGTATTGTGGCTCTGTGTACATAGAGCTGACCTATTGATAATCAGATGAGTTTGATGCTTAGATGGGCCACTTCGTGGTGGTACAAATACTTACCCAGGAGTGGCAATCAAAACAGTACATGAAGACTGAGCTTTCATTTCTTTTGGGACTTGCTTCTTGTCATCTTTTGGAAGCCATTAAAACCTTTGCTTCCATAGAGTACACTGATGATGCTGTGGGCAGGTCCGATCTGAGTGTGCATCTAACAACTGCAAAAAAATTATTCTGGCTGATAGCTGAGAATGGTTAGAGTGATAGTGAGATATGGTTAGTGTCATAACAAACCCACAGATCATTAGCAGCAGATGTAAATAAATGCACTTAGGAAGACATTATTTCTTCACATATCCATTGTGAGAGGTGCAGTTCACTATTCAGCAGTGCATAATGTGTGAAGATAACAGAAATCACTGTCGATGGATAAGTGATCTGCTTTTCAGATAGGCAAAGACCTTTGCACTTCCCACTCAATATAAAGAGTAGGTACCCAATGGCCCTGTAGATGAGACGATTAAGGCTTCATTCTAGTCATGTTCTGCAGTATTACATCAGTTACTTTGAGCGAATGTAATGATCTATTTTAGACCTGCCCAATTTCTGGTGAAGCAGCTTAATTCCATATAATTTTCTATTTGTTACCATTACTAATTTAATAGTAGTTTTTATTAATTTTCAAAGTAAATACAAATAAAGATTACATATCAAAGCTGTTGGATTTTTTAAAATTCTCTTGAGCCATACACTTTCCCCAAACAAAATCCTGAGGTAGTAGTTTGCTACTAAGTGCTAATGGTTCTAGATGTATCGATGCAACTGTTCTTCATTTTCCTCAAGAGAAGTAGAGCTCTTTTCTTCAAGTAGGACACACTGGAAATAAATGATACTTCTCAGTTGTGCCTTGTGTGACATCTACCAAGCTGGTACTATTGGATCAGTCTAATTTCATAGATAATGTCTGACCCACAGATGTGTATGCTTAAGTGTATGCTCAAGTGATCTGGACGTCCACACATCCATGGGCCCCGATGGAATGCACCCACGAGTGCTGAGGGAGCTGGCAGATGTCATTGCTGAGCCACTCTCCATCATCTTTGAGAGGTCCTGGAGGACAGGAGAGGTGC